>Ga0078972_1009791_pt1 | contig 18557 bp, 16 predicted proteins | sample YelNatPaOPGAMG01_FD_67568 | JGI IMG/M metagenome (GOLD analysis project Ga0078972, IMG submission 67568) | Hot spring thermophilic microbial communities from Obsidian Pool, Yellowstone National Park, USA - OP-RAMG-01 (SPADES assembly) (version 2) | ecosystem: Environmental > Aquatic > Thermal... | reverse complement strand
AATTCCCTAATTAGACCACCCCCCAACCCCTTGCACGGGGCTTAACCTGTATCCCATAAAGTCCACCCCCAAACCCCCTTGCAGGGGGCTTAACCTGTATTCCTCAAAGTCCCCTCTTAGGGGATTTAGGGGTGAATCAATCCCCCAAACCTCATAGCAGAGAGCTTAATCTGTATCCCTCAAAGTCCACCCCCAAACCCCCTTGCAGGGGGCTGAACCTGTATTCCTCAAAGTCCACCCCCAAACCCCCTTGCAGGGGGCTTAACCTGTATCCCTCAAAGTCCACCCCCAAACCCCCTTGCAGGGGGCTGAACCTGTATTCCTCAAAGTCCCCTCTTAGGGGATTTAGGGGTGAATCCATATAGAACGTTGAAAAAAACCATAAAAAATATTTCTTAAAAGATTGGAACTTTAAATTATATCATTTTATATCTTTGTTAAGTCTCGCTTACCACAAATTCACATGAAAGAATCCGACAGACCATTGTTCTATGGAGCTGGCCCTGATACATTTGAAACAGCTCGATATTTGAGAAAAAAAATGACACGGGCAGAAATACTTTTATGGGAACATTTGAAAGGTAATAATTTTTGCGGTCTTAAGTTCAGACGACAACACCCCATTAGTTTTTATATTGCTGATTTTTACTGTCATAGTTTAAAACTTGTTATTGAATTAGACGGGAAAATTCATATAAATAAAAAAGATCATGACGATGGTAGAACAGCGGAGATGGAAAACTTTGGAATCCTTGTCATAAGATTTAAAAATGAACAGGTAGAGAAAAATATTGAACTGGTCCTATCCAAATTAAAGAAAATCGTAGAGAAGCGCCAGAATGAAACTGACTTTCACAAAATTTAATTCTCAAAATTTATTTCATACTTATATTTTTCAACAATTACTTCCAAAAGATAAATCCCATTCAGTAAAAGTCCCTATTCATTTTTTTACATTTGACTGAACCTCATCCGCCCGCTTTATTACTATTCCCCGGAACATTTTTGTATTCCCACCCCCAAACCTCATAGCAGGGAGCTTAACCTGTATTCCGCAAAGTCCCCTCCCAGGGGATTTAGGGGTGAATCAATCCCCCAAACCTCATAGCAGGGAGCTTAACCTGTATTCCGCAAAGTCCACCCCCAAACCCCCTTGCAGGGGGCTGAACCTGTATCCCTCAAAGTCCACCCCCAAACCCCCTTGCAGGGGGCTGAACCTGTATCCCTCAAAGTCCACCCCCAAACCCCCTTACAGGGGGCTTAACCTGTATCCCTCAAAGTCCCCTCTTAGGGGATTTAGGGGTGAATCCATCCCCCAAACCCCCTTGCAGGGAGCTTAACCTGTATTCCGCAAAGTCCACCCCCAAACCTCATAGCAGGGAGCTTAACCTGTATTCCGCAAAGTCCACCCCCAAACCCCCTTGCAGGGAGCTTAACCTGTATTCCTCAAAGTCCCCTCCCAGGGGATTTAGGGGTGAATCAATCCCCCAAACCTCCTAGCAGGGGGCTGAACCTGTATTCCTCAAAGTCCCCTCTTAGGGGATTTAGGGGTGAATCAACCAGGGTAAAAGACAGCACTTAACCGGCAATTCAAATCTTTCAGGGATTAAATTTCCGGGAATTATAATATCTTTGGGTTTAATGAATGTTATGAATCTAAACTATTGCAATATGAAAAGAACCTTTTTATCTGCCGCAGTACTGATTGTTTCTTCTTTTTGTCTTTCGGCCCAGACGGGAAAGGTGATGGACAACCTTTCCATAAAGAGCAAAATCCTGAACATGGAAAGGAAATCCCCCACAAATTCAGAATTCGCGACAATGGCCATACATGGACCTACCGGAAAACAGCCCTCCCTGTAGTGCTAGAGTTTGTTTCAATGAGCTATCACCAGTTCTGACATATGAGACTACTTAAATTACAAGCTTTTCTGATCTTTGCGGCAGCAATTCAATCAGAAGCTCAGTTCGTAACTGAATTCATACCTCCTGTAACTGTTACGCTTACACCATCAGGAAACTGGTTTGCCGATTTCGGTAAAGATGCCTTCGGAACCCTTGGTCTTAAACTCAGTGTTGATTCACCCGATACTCTTATTATACACCTGGGCGAGAAACTCTTAAAACCGCAAATGATTGACCGGAATCCCGGCGGAACAATCAGGTATGCTAGAGTACGGCTTGCCGTGAATCCTTCACAGAAAGAATACATATTAAAACTCCCGCCCGATAAGCGAAACACATCACCCCCTGCCGTACAATTACCCGACTCTTTTGGCGTAATAATGCCTTTCAGATACTGCGAGATAGAAAACTTCCGGGGCGTACTGAAACCTGAAAACTTTAGACAAAAAGCATTCTTCTGGAAATTTGACTGGAACTCGGGTTATTTTAATTCGTCCGATACAATATTAAATAAGGTATGGGATCTCTGCAAATATTCCGTTAAGGCGACCAGTTTTGCCGGGTTATATATTGACGGCGACAGGGAAAGGATACCTTATGAAGCCGACGCATACATCAACCAGTTAAGCCATTATGCCGTCGACAATGAATATACCCTTGCAAGGAAAACCATTGAACACTTCATGAATAATCCAACCTGGCCTACCGAATGGATATTGCATACCGTGCTGATGTTTTATCAGGATTATATGTACACCGGAGATATCTCGCTTATTGCCAGACACTACGAAAACCTTAAAGATAAAACACTGGTTGAACTAGCCCGTGACGACGGCCTTATTAGTTCAAAATCACCACGGCTTACGGGAGAACTTATGATGAAGCTCGGCTTCAGGGATACCACCCAGCGGATAAGGGATATTGTTGACTGGCCGCCTGCACAGAAAGATACCGGCTGGAAACTTGCAACCCCTGAAGGCGAAAGAGATGGATACGACATGAGGGAGATAAACACCGTGGTGAACTCTTTTCATTACATAAACCTTAAACTGATGTCGGAGATTGCAGGATGGCTGGGAAAAAATGACGATTCGTTATGGTTTGCAAAAAGGTCCGGGAAAGTGAAAGAATCAATCAACAGCATACTTCTCGACCGCAACAAAGGAATTTATAACGACGGAGAAGGATCCCGGCATTCTTCACTGCACGCCAATATGTTTCCCCTTGCTTTCGGCCTTGTACCAGAAGAATACAGGAAGACGGTAATTGAATTTATAAAATCACGCGGCATGGCATGCAGCGTTTATGGTGCACAATTCCTTCTCGAAGGATTGTATGAAGCCGGAGAAGCCGGTTATGCCCTCTCGCTCATGAATTCAACTTCAGACAGAAGCTGGTGGAACATGATACGGGCCGGATCAACCATCACCATGGAAGCATGGGATATGAAATACAAACCAAATTCCGACTGGAACCACGCATGGGGCTCAGCGCCGGCAAATATTATTGTAAGACAGATGTGGGGTATAAGACCGCTTGAACCGGGTTTTATTAGGGCTCTTATTAAGCCTCAGTTAGATGGTCTTAAGCACTCTGAAATTGTGGCCCCTACTGTCAGGGGACAGATAAAAGCCTCATTTACAAAACAGAAAAACGGCTCCGGAAAATATATTATTGATATTCCCCCCGGTATTACTGCCGAATTTGTACTTTCGCCGCCGGCCGTTAAGAAAATTATTGCTGACCGACGCAGGATTGATCCTGAAGGGAAAAAATCCATCGTCCTGCAGCCGGGGAAGCATATAATAAGTCTGACCTGCAGTAATTAATAATCATTACATGCGATGAGAATCCACTTCATAGCAATAGGGGGCACGGTAATGCACAACCTTGCAATTGCCCTGCATAAAAAGGGATATGCGGTAACCGGGTCGGATGATGAAATCTTTGAACCCTCCCGGACAAGGCTTGAGCAGTACGGCCTTTTGCCCGAAAAACCAGGCTGGCATCCCTGTAAAATTGACCGGAGTATAGATACAGTAATCCTTGGCATGCACGCAAGGGCCGATAACCCTGAACTTGTGCGAGCACAGGAACTGGGTATTAAAATCACCTCCTTCCCGGAATATCTTTATAATCAGACAAAAGAAAAAAAACGCATCGTCATCGCAGGAAGTCATGGTAAAACAACCATCACGGCTATGATAATGCATGTTCTTCAATATAACGGTATAAAGTTCGATTATATGGCAGGCTCCGCCCTTAAAGGTTTTGAAACAATGGTTGGCCTGTCGGACGACTCTGAAATTGCCGTTTTTGAAGGAGATGAATATCTCACCTCGGCCATTGACCCAAGACCTAAATTTGTCCATTATAAACCCGATATAGCTGTTCTTAACGGAATATCGTGGGATCATATGAATATTTACAAAACGGAAGAAGCTTATAAAGATTCATTCAGGGCTCTCATCTCCGCAATTAATCCTTCAGGATCACTTCTGTATTTCAAAGATGATCCTGTTGTTGCCGCGATTGTATCTGAAGCACGGAGTGATATTCAAAAAATACCATACAACGTGCACGGCTATTTTGTCAACCGGCTGGGGTTTTTTGGCGCCACACACAACAGGATGGTTCCTCTTAAATTCTTCGGCGAGCACAACATGCAGAACCTTTCAGCAGCCAGGGAGGCATGTCTCCGTGCAGGATTGACCGAAGATATGTTTTATGAAGCTATCCCCTCTTTTGAAGGTGCCGCGGGCCGGCTCCAGGTAATCAGGGAATCGGGTAAAAACATTCTCTTTTCCGATTTTGCACACGCCCCGTCGAAGGTAAAAGCAACCATCGGGGCAGTGGCCGAAAGATACCCCGACAGAAAAATTGTCGCCTGCCTTGAACTGCATACCTATTCAAGCCTTAACATCGCTTTCCTTCCTCAGTACAGGGATACAATGTCAAAAGCTTCGTCGGCATTCGTGTATTTCAGTCCGCATGCCGTTGAACTTAAGCGTCTCAGCCCGCTAAACCCTGAAGCTGTTGCTGATGCATTCGGGAGTAACGTGAAAGTGTTCAGCGATGCTTCGCTCCTCTTCTCCGAAATGAAGAAACTTAAAGAGGACGGCACTATCTACCTTCTGATGAGTTCCGGGAATTTCGATGGTTACGATCTTAACAGACTTGCCGGAGAACTGGTTTAACCGGGAAAAAGAAACCTAATATTTGAAATTGACGAGGAATTAATCCCATAATTCACTATTTTTGCAGCCTCACAATAAAAACATTTATTATGAAAAAAGCATATTTGATATTATTCCTTACAGCATTACTCAGTTTCCATGCAGTTGCACAGGAGTATAAAACAAGTCTCGGCCTCAGGGCAGGCTGGCCCTATGGATTATCAATAAAACATTTCATGAGCAGGACAAATGCTGTGGAGGGTATTCTTGCAAGCAGTTGGCAAGGTTTTGTGACGACAGCATTGCTTGAGAATGAGCACCCGACAAAAAGTTTTCCAAATCTTAACTGGTTCTGGGGCGTTGGAGGCCATATAGGTTTCTGGGATAATAATCCGCATGTCAACACAACCGGTTCAGTGATTGGATTAGACGGCATTATCGGGCTGGAGTATACATTTGATGAAATCCCCCTTAACCTTTCGGTGGATATTCTGCCATCTCTTAACATTTTCGGAGCTACCGGATGGGGCGGCATCGGATCGGCATTATCAATAAGATATGTTTTTTAATATACTCCGGAACCACTAAACAGACAACAAGCGTTAATATTCTGTTTTTTAATAAAAAATTTTGCAGTTAAATAAAAAGGTATTTTCTTTGCATCCGCATTTTTAAGTTCTTTTCAGGGTCCATTCGTCTAGTGGTTAGGACGTCAGGTTTTCATCCTGGTAACAGGGGTTCGATTCCCCTATGGACTACCAGAAAACAAGATTGAAAGAATAAAATATTAAACATGGCAAATCATAAATCGGCTGAAAAAAGAGTAAAGCAGGCTGCTGAAAAAAGAGTGGTCAACAGGTATTATGCCCGCACAATGCGTCACGCAGTTAAAAAGATAAGGAATACAACCAGCAGGGAAGAAGCTGCTGCAATGCTGCCAAAAATCACAAGTTTGATAGACCGGCTGACAAAAAAGAACATCATTCATAAGAATAAAGCGGCCAATCTCAAATCTTCAATCACAAAACACATCAACAGCCTGGCCTGAAAAGTTTTTATATTTTTAATTATAAAAAGCCATCATACCTGATGGCTTTTTTGTTTTGCAATAAATTAAAAATTTCTACTTTTATCAAGTTTTTTAAATATCTCGCTGCATGTCGTTAAAAATTACCGACTGGGCTGTTGAGGACAGGCCCAGGGAAAAGCTTTACAAAAAAGGTCCTTCTGCACTCAGCGACGCTGAGCTGCTTGGTATTCTTATCGGGTCAGGCACAAGGAACAGGTCGGCTGTTGATCTTGGCAGGGAACTTTTAGCCATGGCCGGAAACAATCTTAATAACCTGGGGAAAATAAGTATTCCGGATATCAGAAAAATAAGGGGCATTGGCACAGCCAGAGCAGTTGTAATTGCAGCAGCTCTCGAATTGGGCCGCCGCCGCAAATTGGCCGAAGTCCCCTCAGGTACCCAGATTAAATCCTCAAAGGATGTGTTTGACCTTGCAAGCCCACTGCTTGCCGACCTTCAGCACGAAGAGTTCTGGATTTTCTTCCTGAACAGGGCAAACAGGGTTATTCACCGGATGAAACTGAGCCAGGGAGGCATCAGTGGAACAGTAACTGATGTAAGAATAATCATGAAAAAAGCTATTGAAAACCTATCATCAGGAATAATAGTCTGTCATAACCACCCTTCAGGAAATCTTAATCCCAGTGATGCCGATACAAGGATAACACGCAAAATAAAAGAAGCAGGTGATCTTCTTGATATACAGCTTCTCGACCACCTGATAATCTCTGAAAAAGATTATTTCAGTTTCGCTGACAACGGACTGATATAAAAAACATGACCGTAACGTTCATCCATTATAAGGAATTACCAGTCCTGAATCAGTACATATCTCGAGCAGTTCCCTGATACTCTTCCCGGTAACAGGATGCACAAAATCCGGCGCTATTGAACATAAAGGCACAAGTACAAATTTTCTTTCTGCAATCAACGGATGAGGAATAGTTAAAAACTCAGTGTTAATTATCTGATTACCAAAAAACAATATATCAATGTCAATAATCCTTGATGTATATCCCTTTCCTTCCCTTACCCTGCCCATAGCAGATTCAATGAAAAGTATTTTTTCCAGTAGACCTTCAGGTAATAACTCTGTCTCTATATTAATAACCTTATTCAGAAAATTTGAAGAACTTTCAAAGCCCCATGATGTTGTCTCATATATTCCTGAAGCTTTAATAACAGGACCTATAAGGCTTGTGATTGTTCGTTCGGCCCTATTAAGGTTCCGGAATCTGTCGCCAAGATTTGAACCAATTCCCAGATATACTTCCTTAAACATTTGCATGCAAGATAAAATTATTATCTTTTCGCTTTCTTTTGCAATAAAATAATTTTGGATAAAATCAAGAGCAATGAAAAACTTTCTTATTTACACACTGGCAGCCATTACAGGCATAATCATTACCTCTTTTCTGTTTTTCTTTATTATGATAGGAACGATAGGGGCTATTATTGCTACGGGTGAAAAACCTGTTGCGCTTCTCAATAAAAACATTCTTGTTCTGAAAGCAGGAGTTCCAATTCCCGACAGAACCAATCCAAACCCATGGGCGGGCTTTGATATTATTAACATGAGTTTCTCACCAGCTCCCGGTCTGAACGACATCCTGAAAAACATTGATAAAGCTTCCCGTGATCCGAAAATAACAGGCATTCTGGTAGAAAACGGCCTTCTCCCTTCAGGCTGGGCAACTTCATCAGAAATAAGAGATGCCTTGATAAAATTCAGGAAAAGCGGGAAATTTGTTCTTGCATATGCCGATTATGTCCTTACCCAGGAAGGCTATTATCTCTCAACTGCCGCCAACAAAATTTACCTTAACCCTGCTGCTACAATGGAATTCAAAGGGCTCAGCGGTGAAGTGATGTTCTACAGGGAAGCCCTTGAAAAACTCGGCGTTGAAGTTCAGGTGATAAGACATGGAAAATTTAAAGGCGCTGTGGAGCCTTTCCTTCTCGATGGACTGAGCAATGAAAACAGGGAACAAATTGCCTCATATGTCGGAGCTATTTGGAAACATGTGCTGTCCTCCATATCAGAAGAAAGAAATATCACAGTTGAAAAACTGAATAAAATTGCCGATGAACTGATAGCTTTTAATCCTTATAGTGCACTGGAAAACGGATTAGTGGACGGATTAATCTACCGTGATGCTCTGATTGACTCACTAAAAATTCTATCAGGGCTCTCACCCAAAGACAAAATAGGTCTCGTTTCGATGACAAAATATACAAAAATACCTGACCCTGTTAAAAAAAGTGTGTCAAAAAACAGAATTGCTTTAATATTTGCTGAAGGTACAATTGTCATGGGCAAGGGAAATGAAACAAATATAGGAGGAAACTGTTATGCCGATATTATCAGGGAACAGAGAAAAGATTCCTCAGTAAAGGCCATTGTTCTGAGAGTAAACTCACCAGGAGGAAATGCAATAGCTTCTGATATTATCTGGCGCGAGCTTTCACTTGCTGCACAAACTAAGCCTGTAGTTGTATCAATGGGCAACTATGCAGCATCCGGCGGTTACTATATTTCAGTATCAGCCACAAAAATAATTGCAAATCCTGTTACAATATCGGGTTCCATAGGAGTTTTCGGCCTTATCCCAAATGCAGGAAAACTCATGAAAAACAAATTAGGCATAAGCACCGAAACTGTAAAAACAAATATCTACTCCGATTTTCCGTCAGTGTTCCGCCCAATGACCACCTATGAAAAAGAAATTATGCAGAAAAACATTGAAAAAACCTATCAGGAATTTACCCAAAAAGTGGCAACCGGGAGAAAAATGGACATTAAACGTGTAAATGAAATTGCCGAAGGCCGCGTGTGGGATGGGAAAAATGCCCTGGCCCTCGGACTTGTTGATGAGTTTGGAGGGCTTGAAAAGGCTGTCAGAAAAGCAGCTGAACTTGCTGGTATAGAAGATTATTCAATTAAGGAATACCCGGTTGCCGAAGATCCATATAAAAAACTGCTTGCAAGCCTTACCGGGGATGTAAAACTGAAAACGGCTATTAAAAAATTCGGTGAAACAGCAAGATATCTTGAACAGATAAATGAAATCTCCTTAATGACGGGAATTCAGGCAAGATTGCCATATCTGATTGAAATACATTGATTTTGGCAAGAAAAAAATACATATTGCTCTATCCCCTGTCACTGATCTATGGTTTTATAACATGGTTCAGGAATTTTCTCTATAATACGGAAATTTTATCCGGCAAAGAGTTTAAAATTCCTGTAATTTGTCTGGGAAATATTACTGTGGGAGGCACAGGCAAAACACCTCATTGCGAATACATTATCAACATCCTGAAAGACAGGTTCAAAGTGGTATTTCTAAGCAGAGGCTACAAACGGCGAACAAAAGGATTTATCCTTGCCGGCCCTCTGTCAGGTACTGATGATATAGGCGATGAACCTATGCAGATTTATTTAAAATTTCCGGGAATAACTGTTGCCGTTGACACTAACCGCGTCAGAGCAATTGAATATATTCTCAACGAAAAACCGGATACAGAAGTAATCATTCTTGATGATGGTTTCCAGCACAGGCGTCTTGTACCAGGACTGTCTGTATTGCTCACCGACTATAACCGGCTGATGATACACGACCATCTCCTGCCTTTTGGTGAACTCAGGGAAAGTATAAAAAATATGTACAGGGCCGACATTATTCTGGTTACAAAATGTCCTCCCGATCTTAGCCCTATTCAAAGGCGCATAATAGTCAAGGATATGAAAAAAGCGCCCTACCAGAATCTATATTTTACAACGTTTGCTTATGGTTCCCCGGTTCCTGTTTTCAGCGACATCCTGAAAATTTTCCCCGATGAGGAAGCCGGACAAACCGAAGTAATACTTGTTACAGGTATTGCAAACCCTGACCCCCTTGTTGACTATGCTGAAAAAAAATTCAGGGAAATACATCATTTACGCTTCCCCGACCATCATAGGTATGTCGAAAACGATGTATTCAGAATACTTGATGCTTATAATTCCCTTAAAGCCGACAGGAAAATTATCCTTACAACCGAAAAGGATGCCGTAAGGCTCAGGGAAATTGTCCCCGCTAATGTAAAATCTTCATTTTATTATATCCCCGTTACCATTCAGTTTTTAAATGACGACAGTGAAGAATTCAATAATCTGATAACCGATTATGTTAGAAAAAATAAACGAAACAACAGACTTTCTTAAAGGCATCGGATTTAATTCCCCTGATGCAGGCATAATTCTTGGCACGGGACTGGGAGGCCTTACAGTCAGAATCTTAAATGCCATAGAAATAAATTACCGCGAAATCCCCAATTTCCCTGTTTCCACCGTCGAAGGACACGAAGGGAAACTTATCTGCGGAAATTTTGGAGGTAAGAAAATCGTCGCAATGAAAGGAAGATTCCATTATTACGAAGGATATGGCACTGAACAAATAACCTTCCCTGTTCGCGTTTTGAAATATCTTGGTATAAAATATCTTTTCCTCAGTAATGCTGCCGGTGGACTTAACCCCGATTTTGAGATCGGTGATATAATGATAATTACCGACCATATCAATATGCTCCCCAATCCCCTCATCGGACATAATGATGACCGCATAGGGCCACGTTTCCCGGATATGGGAGAAGCTTATGATAAATCACTTATAAACAAATCTGAACAGATAGCACTGAAACACGGCATCAAAATCCGTAAAGGAGTATACCTCGCAACAACCGGCCCTACATTTGAAACTCCTGCAGAATATAAATACTTCAGAATCATTGGAGCCGATGCAGTGGGCATGTCAACAACACCCGAAGTCATAACAGCAAGACATATGGGCCTGACCTGTTTTGCGGTGAGCATTATCACCGATCTTGGTGTAGAAGGAAAAATCAAATATACAACCCATAGATCAGTTCTTGAAGAAGCAGCAAGAACTGAAGAACGCATGACAACAATCATGACTGACCTGATTGCGTCACTTTAATAGACTCATCCTTATAATTTCTATTTTTAAAGATGCCGGGTGCTTGTTGCTCCGTGCCTGGTACGGGGTTAATAAATCAGAACAGAACAGGCCTTTTTCCACATTCTTGTATTCCCTCTGTCGTCGAATGCCATAATATATAAGACATATATCCCTGTCCTGACAGGTGATCCGTCACCGGAAGTTCCATCCCATGTAAGAATTCCTTCTGATCCAATGAAATAGTTCACAGCCAGCCGGCGTATCAGATTTCCGGCTTCATCAAATATCATTACACTGACAACATTATCTTCAGAAGGAAATCTGAAACTTATTACCAGAATATCATCATTCCCGTCATTATCAGGAGTTATTTTTGAAGCAGAAAGGGTTATTATATCATTAGAAGGAATAATTTCTGAATATATTGAATTTCTGGCACCGGGCGTTCCCCAACCCGATGTCTCAGAAGCTGAATGCCAGTTATCCGGGCTTGAAGATATGGCCTCAGGCATAATCTTTTCAAGGGCAATTCCTTCCCTGCCTGAAAGAAGAGGAAATTGCTGTTGTTCACTGTAACCTGTTTCATCTATTAGCTCAAGCTGTTTATTGTAAAGCAACAGATACCCCTTATCATCAGGCATTGAAGGGAGCCGGGGTACATTAAAAATATTTTCCTTACATGATGAAAAGTACCTTGAGATAATTGCAGATCTGTCAGTTGTAATCGCATAGTATGATCCCGGCAAAATACATCTGCTTATTTCAGAAACTTTGCTTAACGATGAAACAGATTTATCAGGAAAATTTTTAGACGCAACTGAAAGTTCTGAAGCATCAATTATTTTATCCGAAACATTGCAGAATTCAATAAAATCAGCATCACCCGGAAGAGGATTAAAAAGCAATTCGTTGAAAACAACATCACTTTTTGAAACAGGTTCGGGTAACCCGAACATAAAAGATGAGACCAGAATTCTGTTGCCTGCAAAATCCGTTATTTCTGCTGGAACGGAAAGTTGATACATCTTTCTCCTTTTTAATGCTTTTCCGTTAGTAATTATGAACTCCCTTCGTAAACAATCAGTTGGTATCACTGAAGTCACAGGTTCCCCGTTGACTATTATTCCGTTCAGGTAATCTGCAATATTCTTTACAGGCTCTGAGAATCTGACTTTCAGATGAAGGGAATCAACTGGAAATACATTAACAAGTCCCGGAAAATCTGAATCTTTATTTTTTGCCGAAACTGAATTTGGTTTTCCGGGTGTACCCCCTGCTGGAGAAACCGATGATTTCCAGTTGCCTTCAAAGTAAAAGGGGTACTCCGTATCAATCATTTCAAGTGACCATCCGCCATCTGACTTTAACCTGTCGTCATGCCATACCGGCGAATATTCAACTCCATGAATCATATTCCCTTCGCTGTCGGAGAGAACAAGCAATCTGCCTTCATCTGTAAGTACCGGAAATGATTTTAATCCAATTGTTTTGCCAAATTGCGAAAACAAGGCAGTGTCAGCAGAAGAGCAGAGAATAATATAGTCTCCTCTTCTAATAATACACTCAGGGAAGAGAGATTTCTGGGCATCTGTTGACAGGCTCCATCCCTTAAGTGAAAGAGGCTGTTCAATCCGGGAAGTTATTTCAATATACTCCCCGGCAGGCAATGAAACAACAGGTGTCGGGTCAGCCATAATTTCAGAAATAATAATATCGCCCGGTTCAGCCCATACGGGAGTGAATTCCATTTCAGAAGAAACGGAACAGTTTGAATATAAATCACATATATTACTGATCTTCAATGTGTTTATTTTCTTGTTAACAAATTCATTACTAAACTTCAGCGTAAAAGTCGCAGGGCCTGTTTTAAATGCATCGTTTACAGGTACAGAAAAACCGTTGAGAAGAAAATTTGATTTGTCAGAAAAATCAGGAGTTACCTCTTCGCTGAGTTCCAGAACAAGGTTGTTTCTGCCTTCCGGCTTGCAGTTGATTATTGCAGGTGGCACAGTATCTGCAATAAAAGCCCCCTCAATAAACAGGTTATCAAACCACAGGAGCCTGTCGCGTGTTGAAGTGTATTTATAATAGATCCCAAACCATTCTGCCCTGAATATTTCAACATCTTTACCGGTGAAAGGGCCAGCCTGCTTCCCATCTGATACCGTCACATCAATTGTCCATACTCCTTCAGGTGTACGAGTTATATCAAATTTTGCACTTTTCCCTGTCCCTATATCATTCTGCCAGTTTATACCGGTTGTAATTACCGGTGAAACTGTTCCGTTTTTTACTTTCCATAATCTCAGTGTATCGTCATAGCCTGTGAGATTGACTCCTGCTGCATAGCCGTTTATATTTGCCCCCGGCTTCATTTCACCGGCAGAATTATCGGCTAAAAGAAAAACTGCCCAGTTGTTCGATGAAGATGGATCACAGCCATGCCTGAGAAGAAAAGACCAGTGAATATTTCCTGCAGATGGTTTCAGGTTTATGAGTTTGAAGGCAATCTGATCTGACCCTGCTTCAGGGTTGTCGTACGAGTGCCACAAAGAGCATTTACCTGAAAGCGGAGAAAGAGTATCAATTCCCCACCGTCTGTTAAAACTCTGTATCCACATATTTAAATTCCCGGATTCAAAATTTTCTGATACCTGTCCGGATACCACAAATGGTATTAAAACCAAATAAAAAATAAGATTTTTCATGCAGCGTGACAGATTGAAAAAAAAATTACTTTTGACAGATTTTTTTCAACAGAGTAAATATCGGATTTTTTATTTAAAAGAGAAAAACAAAAATGTTAAAAACTGCAGTAGTAGGAGCAACAGGAATGGTAGGCCGTGTGATGGTAAAGTTACTTGAGGAAAGGAATTTTCCTGTATCTGAACTAATTCCGGCTGCGTCGTCAAAATCAGTTGGTAAGGAAATAATTTTTAAAGGCAGGCCTGTAAAGGTTGTAAGTGTGATGGAGGCCGTTGAGGCAAGACCATCATTTGCAATATTCTCTGCCGGTGCAGATGTTTCGAAAGAATGGGCCCCTGTGTTTGCACAGAACGGAACTGTTGTAATTGACAATTCATCGGCATGGAGAATGGAGGACGATATCCCTCTTGTGGTGCCGGAAATCAATAGCCATGTGATAAAAAAGGGTGACAGGATTATTGCCAATCCCAACTGCTCTACCATACAATTGGTTATGGCTCTTGCCCCCCTGCATAAAACCTATAAAATAAAGAGAATTGTTGTTGCTACTTACCAGTCGGTTACCGGAACAGGTGTAAAGGCCGTAACACAACTTGAAAATGAACGAAGGGGTATTAAGGGAGAGATGGCTTATCCGCATCCTATAGACCTTAACTGTTTCCCTTTCGGCGGGAAGTTTCTGCCTTCCGGTTATACAACAGAAGAACAGAAACTGGTTGACGAAACCAGAAAAATTCTTGGAGACAAATCCATCCAGGTTACTGCAACGGTTGTAAGAATCCCGGTAATAGGCGGTCATTCTGAAGCCGTTAATGTGGAATTTGAAAAAGAATATGACCTTGACGATGTGAGAAAATTAATCAGCAGTTTTCCCGGGGTGGTTCTTTACGATAACCCTGACGGACATAAATATCCCATGCCAATTCTTGCCCATAACCGCGATGAGGTTTTCGTAGGCAGGCTGAGAAGGGATTATTCAAGGGAAAAATGTATTAATCTGTGGATAGTTTCAGACAATATCCGAAAGGGAGCAGCAACCAATGCAGTACAGATTGCAGAATATATGGTTGCAAATAACCTCTATTAAATTCATAACAGTTTAATGGGCTTCAGCAGGGTAATCCTTAAACAGAAAATTATCATAAGGATACCTTGATATATGTATTTTTCTGACCTCCCTGTAAAGAATCTCCTTAAGTTCTTCGATATTATGTTTTTCCTTTGCCGAGATGAAAACAACCTGTGAGTTCTTATCACTTGCCATCCAGGTTTTTTTCAGGTCGTCAAGTGAGTAATTTTCCTTTGTGTGAGGAGTAAGATCATCCTCGTCTTTTCTGGTATATGTAAAAATGTCGGTTTTATTGAATACCAGTATCATATGTTTATCTGAAGCTTTTATTTCCCTGAGTGTTTCATTTACCACTTTTATCTGTTCCTCAAATCCGGGATGAGAAATGTCAACTACATGCAGAAGGATGTCAGATTCCCTAACCTCATCGAGGGTTGATTTGAAGGATTCTACAAGGTGGTGGGGAAGTTTTCTGATAAAACCAACTGTATCAGATATCAGGAATGGGATATTTTCTATGACAACTTTTCTTACAGTGGTATCGAGAGTTGCAAATAATTTGTTTTCAGCAAACACATCCGATTTGCTGAGCAGATTCATGATGGTGGATTTTCCCACATTTGTGTATCCTACAAGGGCAACTCTTACAAGCTTATTACGGTTTTTCCTCTGGACCGACATTTGCATGTCAATCTTTTCGAGTTCTTCCTTCAGATGGGCAATTTTATTTCTTATTCTACGTCGGTCAGTCTCTATTTCGGTTTCGCCAGGACCTCTGAGGCCTATACCTCCCCTCTGTCTTTCAAGGTGTTTCCACATCCCGGCCAGTCTCGGAAGCAGATACTGGTATTGTGCCAGTTCGACCTGTGTACGGGCATAGGATGTTCTTGCCCTGCCTGCAAAGATGTCAAGAATGAGATTTGTGCGATCCAGTACCCTGCATCCGAGGGCCTTTTCAATATTGCGGAGCTGACTGGCAGAGAGATCATCATCAAAAATTATAATGTCCACATTATTTGCAGTAACAAAAGCTGCAATTTCATCTATCTTACCCGTTCCGATGTATGTGCGTGGATTTGGTGCTTCAAGACGCTGTATATATCTCTTCAATGTAACCGCACCGGCAGTATCAGCAAGAAATTCAAGTTCATCCAGATAATCCCTTACTTCAGCCTCACTTTGTCCCTGGTGTATTGCCCCAACCAGAACAGCCTTTTCTGCCTTTCTTTCAGTACTTATCATCTTCCGTTCTGATATTCCTCTGATTTTTCGGGTTGAATATTTTATGCAGGTCCTATATTATAAAACGCCTGTTATTCATAATTGCCCCCCTTATTGCCATCTTAAGAGATTCGGAACATCTGATAACCATATCAATGTCTGATGGAAAAGGAAGAGGTTGCGATTTGGTTTTTTCAAGCTGCTGGGGAGATAATGCCTGAAGATCTCCGAGAGCTCTTGCAGACACATGTTCAAAATTTGACTGCGCACCGATGGGATCTTTCTTCAGAACCTTGTTTGGATTAAGCTGAATAACCTCAACATCTCCCTCTATACGGCATGTTTTTCTCTGAACTGTTTCAATAAGGGCACACTGTACAGTTTTATACTTTGGTACCTTAATGTCGTTGCCGAGTGAATCTTTCATTACGTTGCCCTTTTTGTCCAAAACATATGAAAATCCGTCCTGTATCTCTTTTTTAATCACGGAGTCGCGCTGAGCGGTCTGGTCAGGGCTCACAAGAACGTTAATAATGTTTACATTAACAAGATAGTCGAACTGGGTATTGGGGTCTAAAACCTGAGTGTGGTATTCCACCCATTCCGAATTAAGTGCCGGCAGGTTTAGCGCCAGAAGGTCATCCTCAAATTCTTTCGGGAACCTGATGATTGACCTGTTCTGGACAGAAACCAGCACCCGGCTCATGCCCAAATATTTAGCCTCAAGAATCTTATTGTCTATGCCTTCATAGTCGCCTACATATTCCTTGGCTCTGACAAATTCAGCATAAGCCTGACGGTATGATTCCTTGCTCTGGTTCTTCATAAGCTCCATACCATGAGCATAGTAATAATCGGCTGCTTTTCGTTTCGCAGTAACCATCTCCTGAACATAATCTACATAAGGTATATTAATGTCCGGCACCGTCCGTACAAATGCCTGCCTGTCGTACAGCCGTTTATATACAAGATAAATTTCATCCCAGTTGTCCGGCTTGCCTTCCATCTTCAGGAAACGTATTCTTTCGTTATCCTGTTCATTTGCTATTTTATATGCATTCTCAAGGATTGCCTTTTGCTCCTTATCGTTCGGATCCTTGCGTAGTTGTTTTACGGCTTTTTCAATTGCCGCATCGTAATTGCCTTTTGCAAGCTGTTTCTTTGATGATCCGCAGCCTGAAATAATCAGGGCTATTAACAAAACAGGTATTATTTTTTTCATATTCAATAAGATATAATAATTGCATATAAAATTAATAAAATAGTCAGAATATACAGTTTTTTCAGGGAAATAGTTTTTAACTTAAAGTGTAAAATTGAGAAAAATTGAAAATCTGACCCTAACAGGTCTGCCTTTCTGCAGTCCCGGGCTCCATTGCGGTGATGATTCGATAGCTCTCTTAGCCTCTTCGTCAAGCATTTTATCCACTCCCTTTACAACATTTACGTTTGTGACTGTGCCATCGCGTTCCACGACAAAAGTCAGGTAAACCTTTCCCTGGATTCCCTTTGCCTGGGCTTCCGGAGGATAAATAACTCTCTTCTGAAGCCATTCGCGGAATTTTTCCAGGTCACCCCCTCTGAATTTTGGAGGGACTTCAAGAACAAAAAACTCATAGGGCGCCTCACCCGATGCCTCTCCGAAAAGTTCATCCCCGCCTGAGCCTTCCGCCGCTGAGAAGGTTTCATTTCCGCTATTTTCAGATTCTCTGGCTTCTTCTATGGTAGGCATTAAAATGTTATTGTTCATTACGGTATCAACCACCGCAGGTGCAGTGTATCTGATAGAAGTTTTTTCAGCAGGTGGCGGAGGGGGGGCTTCCGGAGGTATGATAATCTCCTGAGGCGGAGGCTGGAAATTTTCCATTTTTACTGCAACATATTTTCCTCTCCCGCCTGAACCCAGTGCATATGCCCTGGTTGAAATTCTTAAATAAGGAATAATCACACTTGCTGAAACAATAACAATTGTTGATATTAAGGCTTTCAGCAGCAGTGCATTATATTTTTTCCTGAGCAGGTAAGCTCCGTATTCCTTATTCCTGTTTTCAAAAACAATATCGTCAAAACTCATTATTTCCCTCTCTCTTCCCATGTTAAAAAGATATCCCTCTTGTTTCTCCTTTCTATTATTTCTATTATTAACGTTTATCAGATACAATTCTGGTGCCAGATTTGATCATTGAATTTTATTTGTCTGCATCCGGTATTCAGGTTAACATAAAATCCTCATTCTGTTATTGCTTCGCAAAGCTAATAAAATAATGGATTTGTTCTTTTTTTATTTTTTTATACATTTGCTGAGCATTTTAAGGGGATATAGCTCAGTTGGCTAGAGCGTGTGACTGGCAGTCACAAGGTCAGGGGTTCGATTCCCCTTATCTCCACCCTCGTCCGCCGAAGCTTCAGCGAAGGCAGACTGCCGAAGCTTCAGCGAAGGCGGACTGCCG
>Ga0078972_1004792_pt1 | contig 18557 bp, 9 predicted proteins | sample YelNatPaOPGAMG01_FD_67568 | JGI IMG/M metagenome (GOLD analysis project Ga0078972, IMG submission 67568) | Hot spring thermophilic microbial communities from Obsidian Pool, Yellowstone National Park, USA - OP-RAMG-01 (SPADES assembly) (version 2) | ecosystem: Environmental > Aquatic > Thermal... | reverse complement strand
GTGGCCTGGAAGCCGGAATCTTGCTCCTGCCGGCAGTCCGCGAGGAACACGCTACTTGAACAGAAGGCTGGTGAAGCTATACAGGCTCCTTCGCCATGTCTGCCATTCGTGCGCCGTTCCGGGCGAAATGTAGAGGTAGCTGTTGGTGATGCCGGCAGCGACGAGTTGTTCCTGATGTTTCTTTAGCGCATCGGGGTACTCCTCCGAACCGCAGCTGAAAAAGAAGACCCTGACGCGCTTGTTGAACTCCGCCGGGTTGGCCATCTGGCCGTTGTAAATGGTCTTCAAGTCCAAGGGCGCGGGCTCGGGCGGGGTTGTTTGACCAGGAGCGCGGCGGGGGATCGCAGCGCCGCCGCTGAACAGACCGATGTAGGCGAACTTATCGAGGTTGGCCATGGTCACCGCCGCGGTTTGCATGCCGCCCATCGAAAGTCCTGCCATGGCGCGGTGTTCCCGGTCCGCGATCGTGCGGAAGTTGGCGTCTACCCAGGGAATCAACTCCTTGACCATGAACTGCCCATAGGGGCCGCCGCCTGGGCCCCCGATTCCCGGCATTCCCGGTCCGCGGCCTGCGCCGGCAGCAGCAGGGCCTGCGCCGGGAGCAGCAGGGCCTGCGGAAGGAGGAGCGGCAGGGCCGCGGCCTGCTTCACCCGGCGCGCCAACCGCGCTGGTCTCCATAACCACAAGGAACGGCTTGGCCTTCCCTTCGGCGATCATGTTGTCCAGAATCACGTTGGTCCGGCCCATCTCGATCCATACCCGCTGATCTTCGCCGCCGCCATGCTGCAAGTACAGCACCGGGTAACGGGTCTTTGTGTTCGTCTCATATCCCGGCGGCGTATAGACGTAAACCTTGCGCCAAGAGTTGGTTGTTTTGGCGAAGTAGTTCTTGATCAGAACGTTGCCGTGCGGCACGTTTTTCAGGTCGTACCAGTCGACGCCGGGTTCAGGGACTTCGAAGCCGTTGCACATGTGGCCGTATCCGATGAACGCCTGGGTGCCCGGATCCAGCACGATGGCCCCGTCCACGATCATCCAGTAGTTGTGATAGCCGGGCGCCTGAGGCGCGCTGGTGTAAGTCCACACCCCGTCATCGCCCTTGACCATGTCGAAGGGAACGTTGACGATCGAAACCTGCACTCTCTTGGCGTCGGGCGCTCTGAAGCGGAAGGTAACCCGCGAGTCCGATTCGATTCGCGGATACTGCACATTCGGGAAGTTGTATGGAGATGGGTGGGCTGCGAAGCCGGCCGCGGAGGGTGAGCCAAGCGGAGCGGGGATCATCTCCAGCCGCGCTTTCTTCGCCGGCAACAGCCGGAAATCACGCATATTCGGTCTCGAACTCGTACACACTGATACTCACAGGTGGAACCTTCACCGTATCGCCAAGCGCAGTCTGCGGATACTCGAGGATTTCGACAACCGGTTTGGCGCCCGGCTGATTCGCTGAGTTTAGTCCAGGAGGCGCAATCTGCCACAGCTTCCCCGGACCGCGAAGCTTAATCCCTGCAATTTTCGGCGAAAACTCTTGGGCCGACTCGGTCGGGTTGACCACGGAAAAAATAAGTGTCTTTCGGTCGTGAGAAAGGGCGGCGACCATATCCAGCGGATAGGTGGGGCTACCGATGGGGACTTTCGGGATATCCACCCAAGGGGTTCCGGGCACCGGCTGTTGAGGGGAATTGCCGCTCAACTGCAAGGGAAGCGCTCCGCCGAAGTGGTTCGCCATGAGCTTCAGCACTAATCCCTCCGCGGAGAATCCCGTGGCCTCGCCGAAGCCGTCAATCAACACCGTACCGAAGGACCCCGTAGCGCAACTCGCCGCCACCATGTCGGAGTGCCGGAACATTTCATGTAGGAACATTGCGTAGGCGAGAGGGGTCAACATTCCTGGCGGCTGGTACGATCCGCCGATCTGGCGGTGGCGGCAGCCCCACTCATCGAAGATGAATTTGATGTTCCGCTCCTTCAGCCAAGGCATTTTCTTGACGTATTCCTGCCAGACCTCCATGGCTTCGCCGATCCGGTTGGAAGCCCTCCGCGCCTGAATCGGCAGAGGATCCTGAACATTCACGAAGGACTGTTTTTGCGAGTCATAGGCCAAGCGAGGATACGAGTAAGTGTGTTCGGAGACGTAATCGACGGTGTCGCGGCAATTGGCCAGCAGCCAGCCGGTCCAGTCTTCGTGTCCCCCGAGCTCCCAAGGCAACGGATCGGGGATGGGCGGCTCCCACTCGCTTGGGAAGAAATTGGCCTTCTTTTCCGCGGCGCCGATGCCCCGCTCACAGATGGTCGCTCCGGACAGAACCACCTTGATGGTGGGATCGACCGCCTTCATGGCCTGAACGATGCGATTGTGCTTTTCCCAGTACTGATTCAGAGACATGCGCCCGAGTTGCCAGGGGCCATACATTTCATTGCCGATCGTCCAGAGGCGAACGTTGAACGGCTCAGGATGGCCGTTTTCCGCGCGCAGTCTGCCTAAGCGCGTCTTGGTGGAACCATTACAGTACTCCACCTCTTCGGCGGCCTCCCGCGCGGAACCAAATCCACTGTTGATCGTAAGATCGGGCTCGGCTCCGAGCAGCCTGCACAGGGTGATGAATTCGTGGATCCCGATGTCGTTCGGTTCCACCCGGTTGCCCCACATCGTCTGAAAGCGCGGCGGCCGTTTGTCTATATCCCCGATTCCGTCGTACCAGTCATAGCCCGATACGAAGTTTCCGCCGGGCCACTTGACCATCTTGAAGCCCGCGTCGATGAAGTGGCGGATCATTCCCGCATGGAATCCCTGGATGTTGTCGGCGGGCATCAGAGAAACCGTGCCAATATGGAACGTGCCGGTGCCGGTGCCCAGGATCTCCAGGCGGCCGTCCTGGGTATTCACTGGCGAGGTGAAATTCAAAGCGAACTTTTGGTACTCGCGCGAAAGCGGCGGAATTGTGATGGCTTGAGAGTCGCCCGGCCCGGGTCCCCAAACCAGCCGGACCACGACCTTAGCGCCGGGCTCGCCGGCAAGATAGACCCGCCCAACGTAAGACTTGCCACGGGCCAGCCGGAGCCTCGACTGCTGAATGCCGTGAGGCACGCGGCTGTCCAACTTCACCCGCGGGCTATGCCTGCCGACAAAAGGCCGCTCCGTATCCATTTCGACGGTTCCCTGGGGTCCGACCGGCCGAAAGGGTTCTCCCAGGAAGCGCCGCATCGGGGAAGCCGGCGCCTCCGGCGCCGAGGGAGCGCTGACAATTGGGTTGGCGAACTTCCTGTCGGTAAGCATTTCGGCCCAGACTCGTGTCGTGGCCGGCTCCATATAACCCCCGAAAATCAACGGGCTGATCGGCTCGCCGGTCTTGGACGCGTCGATTACCGCCTGGATGTTCGCCGGGGCAGCCGCGAACGCGTTCCTGCCCTGCCGCCAAAAGGCGGCGCCTACCATCGATGCTGTCAAAAGTTCACGCCGGTTCATTGCCATAGGATCATTCCTTGTTCTAATGAATCGTTAACGGCTACCCGCCGGACCGCATGTCTCCGTTATGCGGCAGCCGGCCGAGACCACCCGCCAGTCGCTGTTCTCCTGATAAGGGGCCGATCTCTTGCAGCTTGGAGTTGCCCTTTCCCACGCGGCAGCCGGACGCAAACGCACCGCTCTCGGAGAACCTGGCTGGGTCTTTCCAAGCGCGATGCGTTTTGGCCCGGACTCCAAGCATTGAGTAGAAGCCGCTTCCGCCTATCCCAACCGTACTGCGTTGGTCCCGAGCGCATTGCATCGGTGCTGCGGACCTCTCACCGCTGGTCACGTGCGCTCCTCCGCCAACTGCCGCCCTCACTGCACTCAGCCGGCTGCTTTTAAGCAGGCATGATAGAACGCAATCGCCTGGCACGCTAGGTTCGATACGGTACGGAGGATCTAATCCATTGGAAATAAAAGAGTTGATCATGTTCAGGGAGGCGCCTGGCCATCCCGGTAAGCACTTCGCAGATTCGGTTAAGAGCCCGTTAGCCGCCATCCCCGTCTGTGGGGGACTCGACGGCTCTTTGGCCGATGACCAGACAACTCTCCAGGTGCCGGAGTACGAGCTCTCCTCTGAACCCATGATTCTAAAGGGGCCAGAGCGGATCACAGGCCTCCAGAAGGAGGAGCGAAGCCGGGTCCAATGTCAGCCGTGGGGCCAGGCAGCTATTGCCACGGGCTGGGTTCTTAACGTGCCCATCTAACGGTTACGCATGAGTAAGGCTGCAGCAACTAATGAAAAGATCCCATGTGTTTTTTGAATGCGGTGCCAAAGAGTTAACCTCGCACGTGGCACGCGGGTCGCAGCGGCAGCACATATGCCATCCGATGAAATGCCGAGCAGGGCGGCAGGCTGATTGCAGAGGCGGGCAATTCAAAACCTTGCCCAAGGATTCGTAGGACTCTTCGAATGGCTGTGCCAGAAAAGCGGGCGTTCTCCGGCTGAGCGCCTTCAGTACGTCCTACCTTCGGGTCGAAACTGAACTCTGCGTGTGCGTTGGGCTCCCAAGAGATTGCGATCCGCTTGCCTGAACAGCCCGCCGAAATATCGTTCGGTACCCTCCGCGCCAAGCAAATCGCTAGGTTTCAACGAGCAAATGTGTTATCGCCGCATTGCCCACGGGGCCGCGGGGCTTTTTCGTCTTCAGAATCTCAACTTAAATACCAGCTCAATCTGACGCGCGCCCACACTCACGCCGGTGATCTTTCCGATGTGGCCCGGGCCGATCAGGCGGTCCGGCTGTGCGAACGACGGGTGGTTCAAGGCATTGGTCGCATTTCCGGTCAGGTCGAAAATCAGGCCCTCCCTAATTGTGAATGACTTGGCAAGCGACATGCCCATATTAAATATTCCAGGCCCGTAGACAATGTTTCTGCCCATATTGCCAAATGTGCCGGGGGTGGGTGAAGCGAAGGCATTGACGTTGAACCATCGGTCGATGGTTGGATTCTCCAATTTGGGATTCCCGACAACATTCGGATACCAAGAACCGGAAAGGGCGTAGCTATTGTTCGTTGCCATGGTCGGCGTGAACGGGCTGCCCGTCTGCCAGACCAAGGTGCTCGAAAACCGCCAGCCGCCAATTACCTTATCAGCCAGGGCATTCTGATTAAAATACGCACGGCCGCGTCCAACAGGAAGCTCGTAAACCACATATCCCTTAAACGCATGGCGAACGTCGAAGTTCGACGACCCGTAGTTCTTGTCCGGCTCGTACGCTCGTTGCCACGCTTGGATGCCCATCATGGTGCCTCGCCCCGAGGAGTCCTGATTGGAGAGCATGTGAGACCAAGTGTAGTTGAAGTTGAATGTCAGTCCGGCGCGCATTCGTTGCGTGATCGACGCCTGCAACGAATTATAATTCGCATTGCCTTGCGTCGTGGAACCGGATATCGTCTGGAACGGATATGGGCGGTATTGCGCGCTATTCGGTCCGAGCTTGTCCTCGGGGACCTGGTTGATATCCGTGGCGAACGGCAGATTGTTCTGATAGCTTCCCACGTAGCCCAGCTCGCCCACTAGCGTCTCCGTTAGTTGCCGCTGGATGGTGAAATTCCACGAGTATAGGCGCGGGACAGGCGATTCGTATTGCTGGAAGCCAACCGATTGCCCGTTGTAAGCCTCCGGCGTCAGAGGAGCCCGTTTGAACATCGAGTTGATGCTGGCGCCCTTCGATCCCTGGTAGTTCGTGTTCCCGTCAGAGGAGAGGATGACCACGGGGTAAACGTTGTTGGTGGAGTCGGTGAGGTTTCCGCTAGAGGTGAATGCATTGCCCAGCCCATTGCTGGCGTACGTATCCACATTCCATGGGAAAGTGTACAGGCCAAAGCCGCCGCGCAGCGTTGTCTTGTTGTTGAGCAAGTAGGCGAAACCAACCCTTGGCAGCCAGTTGTTGTACTGCGATTTCTGTAAAGCAGTCCTGCCGTTCGCCTTGGTTACGCCATACCACATCGCGCCTGGCTTGCCCGTGGCGGGATTGATGATGGCCGGGTCAAACGAACGCGCGTTGCCGTCCCGGTCCCACCACCCTGTGGTTCCCATCCACCGCAGGCCGAGATTCAGCGTGAGCTTTGCGCTTACTTTAAAGTCGTCCTGGATAAACGCCGCCGGATTCCTGAGCCTGCCGGCGTACTGCGGCGAGACCGCAGCCGACCAGGACTTAGCCCAACCAAGCAGAAAGTCGGCATATGCAACGCCGCTTGTAGAAGCCAGCGCCCCGCTGTTGCTGCCCGCGGTATAAACGCCGGTGAAGCCGAGCGTCGCCCCGTTGATATTGCCCCAGGCGGTAGAGTCCGCGATCATGTAAATCAAATTCGCTCCCACGTGGAAGGTGTGCCGTCCCCGGATAAGCATCACTACATCGGAAATGTCGTGTTGGTTCTCCTGGTAGTTAGCATGCAGCCCCGAACCAAGGCCATATATATTGGTAATGTTGATATTCGGAAAAACATCCGCTTTGGAGAATTGCAGGCCGACCTTTTGCGGATATCCTTTATTCATCGTCTGAGGCTTTAGCTTGTCATATTCCGCCATGAAACCCCAGCGGAATTCATTGAGTGTCCTCGAGCTCACAGTCCAATAGTCGGAGAGCTGAGCGTTGGAATTCATGATGTCCGTGTCAATGGTGTTCAACGGAGCAACCACGCCGACACCATGCGTCCAATTGTCATTCCAAGTGGCTGAACCCGTAAGGCGGTGGTTCTTAACGATGTCGGCATCAAAGCGTCCGAAGTACTTTATGCGCGGAGCCTTGGAGGGCAGCGCGTACTGGTAGTTGTTCGTAGTCACGCCGTTGACGACTGTCCCGGGCTGATTGGGCTTGGGGTAGTACGCCTGAATGTTCCTTGCAACCGGGTCGATCATGCCGGCGGGGACGACGTTTCCGGGGAAGGGTTGGCGCGTCACGATATTCGCTTCATTCACCGTCTGCGTCGTTGGGTCGTAGATGGCATTCATGCCCGAAAAGTTTCCGTTGCGTAGGTTATCGGTCGGAACGGAAATATAGCTGACGCTCCCTACGCCATGGTTTATTATTCTTTCCATAGCGTAGAAGAAAAAGATTTTATCCTTGATGATCGGGCCGCCGACGTTTCCGCCGATTGCGTTGTAGTGTATGGGAGTCTTGAGGTTGCTGGTGCCAAACTGGAAAGCATTCGCATTTAGGGCCGTGTTCCGGAAGTAGTCATACCCCATGCCGTGGAACTGGTTCGTCCCGCCCTTGCTGATCTGGTTGTATAGTGCGCCGCCGTTTCCGTATTGCGCAGAGAAAAGGGAAGTGGTGATCTTTACTTCGCTGATGGCGTCGAAGATCGGGGTGTTGATCACGTTGTTGCTCATCGGTGAGTTGCTGTTCGCGCCATCGAAGAGTGCCGTGGAGAACGGCATGCTTCCGTTTACCGATGCGGCATCCATGGCGGGAGTTGCATCGTTCCGGGTTCCCGCGGCTGCAACGCCCGGCAACAACATGATGAACTGTTGCCAGTCCGGCGCGCCGGTGCGGGGCAACTGCGTCAGGACTTCGGACGGCAGCGTGGCCGACTTTTCCGCGGTGGTTGTCTCCAGTAACGGGGCAGCCTCGCGCACTAGGATTTCTTGAGTTGTTTGTCCCAGGCTCAGCTCCACATTCATCCCCACGGCGCCAACGCGCAGCGTCATTGGCCCGCGCCGCAAGGTGGCAAAACCCTCTTTCCTAAGAACGATTTCGTACCGATCTCCTGGGATTAGCGGTCCGGTATCGTAGACACCGGCCTCGTTTGTGCTGACAGTCCGTTCAATGTTCTTGTCGAGGTTATTGACGACAATCGTCACACCGGGGACTACAGCTCCCGTGGGATCGGTCACCGTGCCGGTGACTGACGCTGAATTCGTGGCTTGGCCCCAAGCCAGGCCGCAGTAAAGGCAAGCAATGCAGATGAACAACAGCAGCTTGCCCGCCGATTGTGAACGCGTTTTCATGTTATCTCTCCGTGCCAAAACTCGCTGTGATATTGCCCAGTGGCATGTTGGGATTATTTGCGCATACAAAAGTCTCGGCCGCAAGGCTTTGTACGGTAAGAAACCCATAAAGGCTTCGGGTTCAATGGATTGCGCGTGATGAGCACGCCGTTTCACACGCGACGTTAACGCTCTTGGGCGCCGTTACAAGCACGTTAACCCGGATTCCGCAGCGGCCAAGGCAACCAGAAGAGATGCGTGGCAGCGCCGAGTCTGGGGTGAACAGCTGGGTCACCAGGAGGCGGCCTTTGGTACGGACGAGCGTGCCCGGCCTGGCTTCCCTCTTTTTTGGGCGATACTTGCCGGGAGATGGTGCGGTGCTCTGGCAGGGAGCAGACCACAATTGATGCAGGAGGGTTGCGGTCGTAGCGCTTCTTTGGAGCTTGGCTACTTCGATTGTGAAGAGCGTCTCGCTCTGCTACCACTGCTGCCGTCGCTCGTTGCCGCGGTATCTCTGCGGTTGCGATCATCTCGCCTGCGCCCGCTCCAGACCGTCTCACGTGGAGGCCGGGCGGTCGCTCCGTAGGAACTACGATGCAAGGTGGCTCAGGCACTCCTTACGGTGCGCAAGCTTCCGGCCGCGCGGCCGCGGCATGCCCAAGATTCCTTCTTGCGGCGAGTCCCAGTGAGAGATCAAGATCAACGCAAAGTCCGGACACGCTTCCTGTCAAGCATAAGGCTCCAGCCCTCGAGTCGGCGTCTATTAGAAGCCCCTTCGGTTGAACCAAGAACCCAAGAAGACTGTGGGACTCACCCGATCGTCGCGGCAACTTGGCGGGAAGATGCCGGTGGCTTGGGGCAGACTATTGTTCTTCCACGACCTCGATGCCATTCACGAACGCCATCCCCCTAACGGGGACGAACATGAGGACGATCTTGCCTTGGGCCGTGGGACGGACCCCGGAGAAGGTTCGTTCCACAGGCCGGCCTTCCCCACCCGCTTCTTTAAAGACATCGAAGTTCCTCAGCAGGGCCACTCCGTTACAGTACACGTCGAAAAGGCGGCTGCCAGCCCCACCCCCACCGGCGTTGCTAGGTCCATAATGACCTTCACAAAACCTCAAGGTCACTCGATACCGGCCTTCGGCCACGGGAATCGCGTACGAAAAGTGTCCCCACCGCTCGCTGGCGTAGAGCGCCGCCTCCGGCAGCGAGGAGTATTGCGGGTGGACTGGATTCTTGGCGCGGACTAGCGCATTCCCGCCCGAAAAATACGAGTCGGCCAGCCACTCCTGTCCGGCGCGGTCCTGCCAGGCAGTCGGCCAGCCAGCTCGAATTCGGAGCGGAATGACATGCCCGGGTTTGACCGGGAGCAACTCGATGGCGTTCACAAACGCCGAGCCTCGCATAGGGGAAAAGCTTAGGTGCAAGAAGCCATCCTCTGCCGGCGAAACATCCCGAAAAACCCGCACGTCGGCAGTATTGGCCCCCGCTGCATCCGCCACCACGTCGAATGCCGTCAGAATCGGCTTCCCATTGACAGAGACACGAAAAAGGCGCTGTCCCTCGCCGCTGGATTCCGAGCTAATGAAATCCGCCAGACCGGTCTCGGCAAAATGAAGGCGGAGTTCATAGTGGCCCGGTTTAAGCGGAATGTCATACCGGAATTCTCCGGTCCGCAAGTGGCGGTAGATATCCGGGTCCAAGGTTCGAAAAATCCTCTCGGACGGGCGCACGAGCACGGCGCCCCCAGAAAAGTAGCGGTCCGGGCCCCATGTGCGGCCGTTCCGGTCGGTGTAGGGCTCGCTTGATCCGGCTATGATCCGCACCGCTCCTTCAGGCGCCGCCACGTCGGGAACAGCCCGGGAGACAGGCACGGACTTGGAACCTGAGGTGGGAGTCTTCGCCGCTTGCCACCGCCATAAAGAAACGGCGCCCGCGATCAAAAGTACTGCCACCACCGAAGCGAACAACAGGCGGTTACTCCGAGCTTTGGGCACTGGGGGAGCTTGCGCCTCCGGCTCCGGCGTCTCTGGGGCTGGAGTCTCCCATCTGAACTCGGCGGCGTAGGAGCCCGGCGGCAGATCAATTCGGACCGGATGAGGCGAGTGGCCCTCGGCGAGATAATGCTGCGCGAGCCGCTTCCGCACTTCGTTAGCGGTTACACGCACGATCGCGTGCTGACCGCTGTCAAAATCCGGCGGAAGCCCGAACAATTCGATTCCGATGGACCGCTCTTTGAGATCCGCGCTTCGCCCGCTAAGAGTGCGCTCAACAACGTACTTGAGGAACTCGCTGCACCGCCTGCTGGAACGAAACGAAGCACTTTCCAGTACGCGAGCGAGCTCCTCCCGGATGGCCCGGACGCGGGTCTCGTTGGCAGTTGCCCCTTCGCTGTCGGACATGCTGTTTTGGCGTACCGATCTTAGCACAAACCCCGGCCGGGGATGGAGGGGTTCCTTACGGCCCACGCGCAGCGCTTAACGGAACCGTCGTCCAGTCCGCCCGGTTTGAGCAATACGCAGATTCCATTGGAGTTGAGGGCCCATTACCGTACGAAACGTATTCCTGCCAGGACTTCGGTCTTAAGATTGTTGAAAGCCCGAGTGGACGATGGCCCCTGCAATTGGCGGGAAGCGCCAAGAGCGGACCGAGGACCGCCATTTGGAGTGCGGGTAGTGGTCGCCACTGAAGACGGCTGAAGGAGATCGACAATGGGACGTACCGCATGCGCTGTACTCGCTTTCATTCTTGTCTCAGGGGTTGCCGGGATGAGAGCCGCTGATAGTTCCCCAAGACGAATCGAGGTGGCCGTAGATGCGGGCAGGACCGGCGAGCCCATCTCACCGTATATCTATGGCCAATTCATCGAGCACATTGGTGATCTGATCAATCGCAGTTTGTGGGCGGAGATGCTCGATGACCGCAAGTTCTATTACCCCATCAGTTCAAAGCCCTCCGACCGGAAACCCGTCCGCGGCCGGGTGGCGAACCTCTGGCGGCCGATCGGCCCGGATGAGTCCGTGGTCATGGACACCCAGGCCCCTTACGTTGGCGACCATACGCCTCTAGTCAAGTTGGCGGGCGACGCTCCGCGAGGGATTCAACAAGCCGGCCTGGCGCTGCGGAAGGGCAAGGCCTACACGGGGCGAGTGGTTCTCGCGGGAGACCCTGCCGCCAAAGTGACGGTCAGCCTGGTGTGGGGCCCAGGCCCTGCCGACCGGCAGGTAGTCCCGATCTCCGGTTTAGGGAAATCCTATTCCAAGTTTCCTCTCAAGTTCACCGCCGGGGGCGATAGCGACAACGGGCGGATCGAGATCGCCGGCACAGGCCGCGGTTCGTTCCACATTGGGGCCGTGTCGCTGATGCCCGCTGACAATATCCGCGGGTTCCGCCGGGACACGACCAGCCTGCTGCGAGAATTGCGCTCAGGAATGTGGCGTTGGCCCGGAGGGAACTTCCTATCCGCGCATGAGTGGCGCGAGGCGATCGGCGATCCAGACAAACGGCCGCCGCGCTGGGATCCGGTTTGGTCTGCGGTGCAGCCCAACGATGTCGGCACAGACGAGTTCATGACCCTGATGGAGCTGCTGGGCGTGGATCCGTTCATTAGCGTGAATGCCGGCTTTGGGGACGCTTGGTCGGCGGCGCAGTTGGTCGAGTATGCCAACGGCGCTGCGACGACCCCGATGGGCCGTCTGCGGGCGGCCAACGGCCATCCGGCGCCGTACAACATCAAGTGGTGGGGCATCGGGAACGAGATGTATGGTTCCTGGCAGTTTGGACATATGGCCCTCAGCCAGTACGTGATCAAGCACAACCTGTTTGCCAAGGCGATGCGCAAAGTTGATCCGAAAATTACTCTCCTGGCCACGGGGGCCACCCCCGAGGAGATGGCGATCTACGGGCTGGCGCTGCCGATCGTGGGCAAGCTGATCCCGGACTTTGGCTCCCCCGGCGATTGGGACTTCGGATTGTTCACGCACTGCTTCGACAACATCGACGTTATGTCGGAGCATTTCTATTCCTATGCCGGGCAAAGATTCGATCACGCTTCGGGCATTCGCCCCGGTCCTTTCAACCGGATGAACTACATGGTCAAGGTCGACGAGCCGCTGGTCGAATGGGCCCGGCGTCCGGCCAACCGGGTTCGCAACAAGGTCGAGGCTTACGAAGAGTATTTTCAGCGCATTCCGGCTCTGAAGACCAGGCGAATTCCCATGGCGATCGACGAGTGGGCGTATACCGGCGCGGGGAACAATCTGAGAGGTGCGCTCGCCAACGCGATGGTGCTCCAGGAGATGTTCCGGCACACGGATCTCATCAAGATGGCCGGCCACACCATGGGGACCTCCTCGATCGACTACAATGCCACCGAGGCGGCGTTGAACACCACGGGCCTTCTCTTCAAGCTCTACCGGGACCACTTCGGAACCGTGCCCGTTCAAGTCGACGGCAATTCGCCAGTGCCCGCGCCGCTCTATCCAGTCGGGGCCGACCAACCGAGAGTCAACGCCGGCAGCCCGACATATCCGGTGGATGTCGTTGCCGCGCTCACCAGTGACGGCAAGTCCCTCACGCTGGCCATCATCAATGCGAACGAATCCCCACAAGAACTTGATCTCAGCTTCAAGGGGATCACGCTCAATGGGAAGGGACGCATGTGGCGAATGAGCGGCGACAACCTGAACGCCGCCACTGGTCTGGGCCGGAATGAAGTCCGCATTACGGAAGCACCCGTGAGCGGAACGATAAAAGCGCTGACGGTTGCGCCCATCAGCATCACGATTTATGAATTCGAAAAGCAGTAGCCGGCCCAGGACAGAAAGTCCGTTGCCGCCGCAGAGAAAGACGGCCACGATCCTTTGCGGGAGGCGGCGAAGCAAACCAGGGGTTCGGCAGTCTTTTCGTCTTGCGAAAGACGACAACCAGTTTGGAGTAAACAAAACGCGATGACCGGATGCAGAAAAAGGCAATCCGTCGGGCAGCTCCTTTCGGCCGCGGTTTGGTCTCTTGCCGTCAGCCTGACAGAATTCTCGACCGCGCACGAGAAGGCGGGGGTCTGCGTTTTGTAGCATCCGGACAGGAGGAAGCATGAACCGGCGTACTTTTCTGAAGATGCTCGGGGCTGCGGCGCCGGCCTCGTTTTCCGTTCCGTATCTTAATGTGGCCAGCGCGCAGGAGCGCGGCAGGGTCAAGATCACCGACGTTAAGGTGATGCGGATTCAGATGAAGGGCCATGTCATGCCGCTGGTGAAGATCGAGACAGACGCCGGCGTGTACGGCATCGGCGAGTGCCATCATGATGTCACCGGGCTTGGGGCCAAGGATGTGGTGCTGAATGCCTTCCGGCAGATTCTGCTGGGGCAAGATCCGTTCGACATCGAACGCCTGACCAACCAGATGATGTTCCGCGTCTCGTATCTGGGAGGCAATGGCGGCATTGGTCTGCATGCAGTCACCGGCGTGGAGATCGCGCTGTGGGATCTGGCCGGCAAACTGCTGGGCATGCCCGTCCGCAAGATTCTCTCCGGCGGCGCATATGCCAACCGGGTGCGGGCTTATTGGACGAGCCAGCCGCGGAACATGCTCGATCGGGCTTCCTGTAAGGAATGGGCCGATTACATCAAGCAGTCGGTGCAGAAATGGACTGCGGCGAAGCCGTTCCGGTGGTCAAGGCGTCCCGGCGGCGAGGCTTTGAACCGGCAGTTGAGCTACGCCGAGCTCAAAAACAACGTGCAAGGTTTTAGCAATATCCGGGAGGCTGTGGGCGACGATTTCGAGATCATCGTACACTGCCACTGGGAATTCAACCTTCCGAGCGCCCTGGCCCTGGCGAGGGCTATGGAGCCGATTCGCCCCTGGTGGATCGAAGATCCCATGCCGATCGAATTCGTTGATTCCTGGGTGACGCTGAGGGCGGCTTCGCCGGTGCCTATTCTATGCGGCGAGAATCTGTACACGCGTTACGATTTCCTCCCGTTCATCACCAAGCAGGCTGTGCATATGATCGAGATCGACATCTCGATGGCGGGCGGGCTGCTGGAGGCCAGGAAGATCGCCGACCTCGCCAACCTGTACTACATGCCCGTGGCGACGCACAACGTGATGGGGCCCGTCGCGACTATTGCCTCGGCGAACTGTGCCGCGACGATGCAAGACTTTGCCGGGCACGAGACGTTCGATTTCAAGAACGGCAATCGTGCGGGCGAAGGCGATTTGATCATCTACGACCGGGAAATCATTCAGGACGGCTACATCCAGCTCTCGGACAAGCCGGGGCTGGGTCTGGATCTGAACAAGGACTTCGTTATGAAGTATCTGCTGCCCGGGGAGACTTGGTGGGGTTGACAGGCGCTTGGCAAGGCGGAATCGGCCCATTCCAGAGCCGCCTCCCTGTAGGCCGGGCGGCAATGCTGAGCTTTGGCGCATGGAACCAGGTTGTTTAGACGGAAAGGTGCAGAGATGTGGAGGGTATTCATTGGCGGATTGCTATTTGCGTGGGCGTCGCTGGCCGCCCCGGTTAGAGTCGAAGGCGGCCTTGTAGAGGGCACTCTTGAAGACGGCCTGGCCGTCTATCGGGGGATTCCGTTTGCTGCGCCGCCGGTGGGCGAACTGCGGTGGCGGGCGCCCGAGCCCGTTGTGAAGTGGGATGGGGTGAAGCGCGCCGACAAGTTCGCTCCGGCGTGCATGCAGAGCGGACCTCCCGGCTCCGCGGGCGCCAATCAAGGGCCCGGCATGAGCGAGGATTGCCTGTATTTGAATATCTGGACGCCCGCCAAGTCGGCGCGCGAGCGCCTGCCCGTGCTGGTCTGGATCTATGGGGGCGGCTTCGCCGGAGGGGCCACATCCATTCCGACCTACAGCGGGGAGAAACTCGCCAGGCGGGGCGTCGTTTTCGTGAGCATCGCCTACCGCGTCGGCCCCTTCGGTTTTCTCGCTCATCCCGGCCTGAGCGCCGAATCCAAGTTCAAGGTGTCCGGCAACTATGGCCTCCTGGACATGATCGCCGCACTCCAGTGGATCCAGAAGAACATCGCTGCGTTCGGGGGCGATCCCAAGCGGGTGACGATCTTCGGAGAATCGGCCGGCGGCATCGCCGTAAGCATGCTGTGCGCTTCGCCGCTTGCCAAAGGTCTGTTCCATGGGGCGATTTCCCAAAGTGGGGGCTCGTTCGGGCCGCCTCGTCCCGGCGGCATGCCGGGCGAGAACATGCAGCGCTTGGCCGATGCGGAGCGGGCAGGCGAAGCTTACGCCAAGGGCGCCGGCGCTTCTTCGGTGGCTGAGCTCCGGAAGTTGTCCGCCGAGCAGGTGCTGGCCACGAGCCGGGGCCAGCGGGGCCTCAGTTGGCCGATCATCGACGGCCGGGTGATCCCGGACGACCAGTACAAGCTCTATGAGGCAGGGCGTTACAACGACACGCCGATTTTGGTCGGCTACAACTCCGACGAGGGTCTCAGCTTCTCACCGCCGAAAACGCCGGAGGCATACATCGAGAGCGTTCGCCGGCGCTACGGCCCTTTCGCGGACAAGCTTCTGAAGGTGTATCCGCCGGGTGAGACAACGGTCCCAAAGACAGCCCGCGATCTGACGCGTGACGCGGCCTTTGGCTGGCACACCTGGGCTTGGGCGCGGCTGCACTCGAGGGCTGGCAAGTCTAAGGTCTTCTATTATTACTTCGATCAGCACCCCGAATATCCGGCCGGATCGCCGCGAGAAGGTCAGGGGACGCCGCACGGCGCCGACGTGCCGTTTGTGTTCGAGCACCTCAACGCGCCCAACCGCCAGGCGGCCCCGGGAGATGAGGAGCTGTCGGCAGCCATGGCTGCCTACTGGACGAATTTCGCCAAGCGCGGCGACCCCAACGGCGAAGGCCTTCCGCAGTGGCCGCCTTTCAGCGAGTCGAATCCGGTAGTCATGTACCTTAAGCATCCTCCCCGCACTGGCCCGGTGCCCAGCGAGGATGGCTTGAAAGTCCTCGATGCCTATTTCGCCTGGCGGCGCACTCCGGAAGGGGAAGCCTTCGTGCGGCCGGGCGCGCCGCCGGCGGAGAGCGCGCCCCGAACCGGAATCGCGGTTAAGAAGCCCGTCTTCGGCGGCGCGTGCAAGATCTGCCCCTGGGGCGCGATGGCCGAGTTTGTGCAAACGGCGATGAAACCTTACGGGTATGACGTGCAGATCTGTTACAACTGCAACGCGGCGGACGCTCCTCGAATCGTCAGTGAAGCGCGACTGCCGCCCCCGTACAAGCCGGACCCGGTGGTGCCGGAAATCCTGGCGCCGCGGAATGCGCCCGGACTCGGCCCGGTTGACTTCGGAGCCGTTGCAATCCAGTTTCTAAGGAACGCTTACAAGGGAACAGGGCCGTACTCAAAAGAAAAGCCCAGAACCAACCTTCGCCTCATTGCCAATATTCAGGACCCGAGTTACACCCTGGTGGCAGCCAGGGCGGAAACGGGGATCACCGATCTGGCGCAGGTCCGGCAGAAGCGCTGGCCTGTCCGGATCCTGCTGGCGGGAATCGGCAGCAGTTCCTCCAGCATCTTGGCCTACTATGGCCTTACGAGGGAAGCCGTCGAGGCGGCTGGCGGGCGAATCGGCAACACGCCGGAGGACCAGCGGAATTTCGATATCGTCATCGGAGGCGCCGGCGCGATGAGTACCGCTCCGGAGTGGAGGATCTGGATCGATCTCACCGAGAAGTTCGATCTCAACTTCATTGAATTGCCCGAAGACCTGCTGGCGAAGTTGGCCCACGAGGGGGAGCAGGAACGAGGCTTCATCCCCGTGGGCTTGTACCGCGGCGTGGTGCGGCCGGTCCCCACCGTGGTTCGGTCCGGAACGGTGGTCTATGGGCGCGACGACATGCCCGACGATTTCGCCTACGCGGTGGCCAAGGCGCTGGATGAGCAGCAGCACCTGCTCCAGTGGAAACACATTCATTTCTCCTACAACGTCCACAATGTGTGGAAGGCGTACGAAGTCCCGCTTCATCCGGGAGCGGCGCGTTATTACAAGGAACGAGGCTACATGAAGTGATTTCCGCAAGCCGGAAAGGACGGACAGCATGCGCGCTTCAATGATCATGCTCGGTTTGATTTGCTTGGCAGCGCCGGCCTTCAGCCAGCGGGCCCCTGCGGCATACTATGAGGACGTAAACAACATCCCGGTCTCTCCGGAAGTGCATCCGGACCGTACGGTGACCTTCCGCCTTTATGCGCCCAGAGCCTCCGACGTGGTTCTGATGGGATCGCCAGGCATTCTGGAATTCATCAAAGAGCCGAAGCCGCTCCAGAAGGATGACAAGGGCGTCTGGAGTCTGACCGTGGGGCCGCTGCCGCCAGGTTTCTACACTTACGGATATGCGATCGACGGCGGACTGCGTATGCCCGACCCTTCGAACCCAAACCTCGAGCTGCGCCGGTGGGGACCGACCAGCATTTTCATTGTGCCCGGGCCCGAAAAGGCGATCTTCGAGCAACGCCCGGTTCCGCATGGGACGGTTCACGTGAACTTCTACGACTCGAAAAACCTTGGCACATCCCGGATGTTCTACGTCTATACGCCGCCGGGCTATGAATCCAGCCGGCAGAAGTATCCGGTTCTGTACCTGCTGCACGGCAACGGGCAGATAGAGGCTTCCTGGACCTGGACCGGCCGCGCCAATGTGATCATGGACAACCTCCTCGCCGAAGGCAAGATCAAGCCGATGATCGTGGTCATGCCCTACGGCCACGTCCCGCGCGAGATAAAACCGGGCCCCGCCGTTCCGGCCACACGCAGCGATGCGCAGGCGATCGAGAAGGAACTGCTGACCGAGGTGAAGCCCCTTGTAGAGAGCAAGTACCGGGTGCTGGCGGACCGTGAGCACAGGGCCATCGCCGGGCTCTCGATGGGCGGCGGCCAGTCACTATCGATCGGCCTGCACAACCTGGACACGTTCGCCTACATCGGCGCCTTCAGCGCCCCTCCCAATCGGGCCGAGTGGGACAAGGCGGATCCTGCCATGTTGAATCGGAAGCTGAAGCTTCTCTGGCTCGGCTGCGGAAGAGAGGACAAGGCGGTCTCCTTCAGCTCGGTCAAGAGCTTTTCGGACATGCTCACGGAAAAGAAAGTCAGGCACGTCTTCAATCCTTCGGATGGCGGCCATAGCTGGCCCAACTGGCAGGTTTATTTGGCGAAATACGCTGCTTTGCTGTTCCGAGATTAGTGCCATGAATGAGCAATCTCTACTACGACCCCGTAGATTCTTTTCTTCCCGCGAAGATTTTCATGCCGCCAAGGTAGCGAGCTGCCGGTGACACCACAGCCGCCACGCCTGTTTGGTTGCGGCCCTGCCGTGCTGTGGGGCAGACACTTTTTTGTCAGCCGACGTTCGTGGGGCACCCTCATTGTGGGGCAGGCTTTCTAGCCTGCGGCCGGCTTTCCAGCCGGCCTCGGTGCCCTTTACCCACCGCCCTATGCGCCACCCAATGCCGCGCCGTGTAGGGGCGGACCAGCATCTCCGCCCCTTCTCCTCCGATCTCCGTGCCCTTCCATGCTCTCGAAAAGCCGCCGCCGCAAGGTGGAGCAAGCCGCCAGGCTTGCCATGCCGGCGGTCACGCCGGCAGA
>Ga0078972_1009790_pt1 | contig 18558 bp, 15 predicted proteins | sample YelNatPaOPGAMG01_FD_67568 | JGI IMG/M metagenome (GOLD analysis project Ga0078972, IMG submission 67568) | Hot spring thermophilic microbial communities from Obsidian Pool, Yellowstone National Park, USA - OP-RAMG-01 (SPADES assembly) (version 2) | ecosystem: Environmental > Aquatic > Thermal... | reverse complement strand
CATCAACCAAAGGATCGCCTTTCTCATCATAACCATAGCCAAGTTGTCTGAGTTTCTCAATGGAAACCCCAATTTCCGCAGGTTTGAAGTGCGTCAAAGGAGCGTTCGTTACATCAAACCGAATGGTTCCATCCTTGTAAACAGACAGGTCATACTTTGTGCGCAGGACGCCTTTCGAAAGTGCTTCAGGTGTTTTGGTTTCGTTGCTTAGACCTCTTACACCTTTCAAAACCCTCGGCATTGAAACACCAAGCTGTGTACATGTATTCTCCAAAGATTCTCTAAAATTCACAACTTGCTTCTGGGATTTTTTAGCTGGCACTCCGCAGGTAGGACATTCCTCCCCCGCTAATTTCCTTCCACATTTCGGGCAGATTTTCTCGGGAACCGTCTGGCATCCGCATAATGGGCAGAGAACACTTGAAGAGAAGGTTTTACAGTTTGGACACTTGCGCCGGCCCAACTCGACAAAAGTGGGCCCGTGTTTCGCTGCCTCAACAATATCCCTCTGCGCTCCTCCTGCCAACCCGACTGGGAACAAAACGTGAACGAGCGGTTTCATCTCCCTCCTCTTCGCTTTTTCTGGTCTCCCCATCCTGGCCCCTACAAATGTGGGGGCCTTGTCTCTTACCCAAACCCCAGATACTGCGCGAATCACGTCAAGCACTCGTCCATCATGGTCACAGTCCAAGTTGAGAGGCTTCTCGTAGCCCAGACAAAAAGCAAACACATACGCGTCCTCGCCTTCAACACTAATCTGTGAACCCACCACCCTGTGCGGCAGACAGATTGCCACCAGCAAGTCATGAACTGTTTCATTCATCTCGCCGACAATCTCGATTACTGAACCGTTATAGACGTGTACCTTAGAACTCAGAAGCCATTTCCTCAGCAGATGGACATCCTGACCTGAGGCTAGATTTGACCAGAAGTAAGTGAAATAAGGGTGCAGAGGAACTCCCAAAACTTGCGACAAAGTTATAGCCTCTTCTGCGCTGGGTCTACTTGTGAAATGATTTTCCAAAAGAAACTTCAGCCTGTCCACAGGAATCTTGGTGGCCGATCCAGCCTTCTCCAAACTTCCTCCCAGTTTCTGCTCAATCGAGACACATACATCTTGAACCCACCATTCCTCAACGTAGCCAGAGGGAGACAACGGTTTACTGTTATACAAGAAATCTCCAAAACTAATCAAGATGTCCCCCAGAAAAAGAATCTTATCTATCTTGCCTTTTATTGTATTAAGGTTGTCTAGAGATACCCGCATCACAGAACCGTCACTCAATTGGACTATAGGAGGTTCAATTGTATCTACAGGAACTACAACGCCGCCTTTTCCTGGCAGCTCCATTCGAAGTTGAGTACCTCCTGCAAGGAACTCTTCAAGCACAAACATCGTTGCAGGATGAAGCCCTACGGCGGAAAGACCTGTATTGCGAGCCCTCCCATATCTCAGTCTGAATCCCCCTCTCCGCGAAGGAAATGAAAAAACTGGCCGCCCTGCAATAACGTCGTCCATGAATCCGCCAGATTTCTTCTCGGACTTCTTTTGAAAGTCCCTAAGCCAATCCCATCCTTGAAAACCTAGCTTTTCGATAATTGTAAGGACCTTCAAAGCCCGTCCCACGATCCCATCATTAACAACTCGAAGAGCACCTCCTCTCACATGATTGGTCTCAATCCTCGGAAGATTTCGGAAAAAGGAGACTTCAACAGGGTCCGATTCTGTCCCTGTCACTTCCACAGGAAGCCATTCCAGAGCTTTTCTCAATTCCTCATCTGTAGTGTGATATTGAAACCCTGTCACAGACCGTTCATATACTCTCAATTCCTCTATGAAACGCAAGATTTCCTCGGCAGTAGGCTTGTAACGGTCAAGTCCGAGAAGACGACGAACGAAATCGCCCACAACCAACGTAAGAGCTTGGTCAGTTCCACCAGCCGACCTCATTGGGCCCGCAAAGTATATCGCAAGATAACGGCTGCGGTCACTATTCGTTTTGATCTTCACACGTGCAATCCCTTGAATCGGCGCCGCGGTCAGTCCCTCTGTGAATATGGCAAGTGCAGTGCGGATTGCTTGTTCGGCTGCTACTTCAGGTTCCATATGACCAAACTTGCCATGCACGATCTCTTCAGTAACTTTGAAAGCCAACTCTTCTCTTGGAAGTTTTGAACCCAACTCTCTTATGCTTCCAGCAACGCCTTTCGGGCCAACGAGCCCTTCAACCAAGTCGGCCAAATCCTTGGCCATGGTGCATTCGGTATGGAGAGAAGGATCTACTCCTTTTTGGTGTGCCTTCTCACTAATTGCATACAGACATTCAACAGAACGTTCCAACTCCTCTGCATATTGTCGGTAGGCAACTCCCATCTTGATATCCACAGAACGCCCATCTCTCGCGAGCTATTCTGAGCCCACAGAGACTTATTTCTGTTGTCTGACATAAACACAGCAAAACCATCTGAAGCTGGACGTTCTGTACCTTGCAGATTCTTCGCAAAATGACTGTGGACTCCTCAGCTTTTGGCTGGTTCGTGACACGGCGATGCACTTGACAATTCCTCTCCGACTCTTGGCATACATTCCACGGTCTACATGCCTCAGGTTGTTCAGCCCATCATATGTGCTTCAATTCAGAGGCAAGATGCTGTCTGGTTCTTGCAAAGATGTGAATTTATGCCCGTCACGTTGCGGTTCAGAGAAGGGGTCTACCCGCCTAAAAATGACGGTACTAAAGCAATTCCCAAACGTTGTCGCAAAGAATTTCAAGTCCTTCCACGTCTAATACCCTCAATTATCTCAGAAACCTTCCGCCTGACGCCTGACTCTTCAACAACGTTGCCCGTTACAATTATATCCGCGCCTGCAGAGGCCGCAGCCAACGCCTGTTCCCTTGACCTTATGCCTCCCCCTACTATTAGAGGAACGTCAACATAGTGTCTTACAGCACGAATCATATCTGGGGGAACTGGATCCTTTGCACCTGAACCAGCTTCCAAGTAGACAAATCGCATTCCAAGATATTGTCCAGCCAGCGCGTGTACGGCGGCAAGATCAGGTTTGTTATATGGAACTGGAACGGCTTTGCCGATGACGCCTGCAGTACCGCCTTCACCCACGATTACATATCCAAGCGGGATAGGTTCTATACCGTACTTCTTTATGAGTGGAGCGCCAAGGACTTGGGCGCCTATTAGAAAGTAAGGGTCTACAGAATTGAGCAGGGACATGAACCAAATTGCGTCTGCATAACGGCTTATTCCAGTCACGTTGTTAGGGAAGAGGATAATAGGAATCTTAACCGTACGTTTGACTGACTTCACGACATCATCCAGATGTGCTGCAGAGACGAAGGTAGAACCGCCAATCATGATAGCGGCTGTTTCACTCTCCTTCGCTTTGCTCGCTATCCTTGACGCTTGGGGCGGTGTGACCATTTCAGGATCTACCAGTGTAATATGAATAGAACCTTCTGACTCGATCTTCTCAAGCAGATACTTTTCAACATTTCCAATCATATTGTTCAACCTTGTACACTTTGAACCGTTGACGGGGGGATCTTCTTGAACCGTCCGTAGAGCTTGTCCGTAAACATGCAATATACGTCAATCTCACTTTGTGCGGGTTTTATTGGAAACTCCTCCTTGAGTCCACAACCGCCACATCCAACGGTTGCACTTGCCTTATCCCTGAAGAGTTCAACACGTACCGTCTCTTTTCCACACTTTGGACAAGGAAAAAGCTTCGGCAAATGCCTCTTCGGAATATGGACAACTTTTTTCCTTCTTCGTCCCATGCGCAAGGCCTTCTATGACTCAGATCTCCATCTCCATATTTACATTTGCCCTTAAATAGTTGCCTACACGATTAAAGTAGAGGAAGTGAAACCTCCTGAACCTAACTAGTTCGACCCTCGAAAGGGATTGGTCAGAAATTGAGACAAGAATAGTCAGGTTCATCAGAGACTACGTACAAAAAACGCATGCAAACGGTCTAGTATTAGGCTTGTCAGGAGGCATCGACAGTTGCACCGTGGCAGCTCTTTCTGCAAAAGCGCTGGGAGGAAGCAGAGTTCTAGGTTTGATGTTGCCTGAAAAAGAAACAGTGAACTTCAGAGACATGAACGACGCTCGATTAGTAGCCCATAAGTTCGAACTGAAGACGAAAGAGATTGACATCACGGACACGTTGGCAACGTTCTACAGTTCAATACACGGTTTCGACCCTGCTGAAAGATTAAGCAGAGGAAACATCAAAGCGAGGACACGGATGATCTACGTTTACTACTATGCCAACCGACTCGGCAAACTTGTATGTGGGAGCTCAGACAAATCTGAAACTATGATGGGGTATTTCACGAAATGGGGTGACGTTGCAGCGGACATCTATCCGATAATGGATTTGTACAAGACGCAAGTCCGCAGACTCGCGGCACACATGGGCATCCCTTCTAAAATTGTGTCAAAACCTCCAACGCCTGGACTGTGGACTGGTCAATTGGCAGAACATGAGTTGGGAATGAATTACGAACAACTCGATCTTATCCTGTGTGGACTGGAGCACTTCATGAATCCTCGTGAAATAGCAGTCCAATTGAACATAAGCATAAAAACAGTAAACAGAATAAAGCACAGATGGCTTTCTGCTGAGCACAAGAGGCAAATGTTACTGACAGCAAAGCTTGAATATCGTACAATAGGATCAGATTTTAGGCTGCCTAGGAGCATCGGCTAGATCACCAAAAGGGGAGAAAAATGCGAAAAAAAGTGTGCATTGCTCTTGCTCAAATCCTCTGCCAGCAGGGGAACAAGAAGGAGAACATAGAGACCATTAGAAAGAATGTGACAAAAGCAAAGGCAGAAGGCGCACAACTGGTAATCTTTCCTGAACTTTCGCTGACAGGCTATGTTGTCAGGGACCAAATCTTCGAACTGGCGGAGCGAATACCCGGGCCCGCAACAAGAATCATTGAAAAACTTGCAAGAGAACACCAGTTACACATCGTTTTTGGGATGCCGGAAGTCAGTGAAAAGGCACAGGCCGTACTTTTCAACTCCGCCGTATTAGTAGGCCCGAAAGGACTCATTGGTAAATACCATAAGATGTACCTTCCAACACATAGCGTGTTCGAAGAGAAAAGGTATTTTCGCCCCGGATACCAAGTTGCGGTCTTTGAAACCACGTTCGGCAAGATAGGACTGATTATATGTTACGACATTTATTTTCCAGAAGTGTCGCGTCTTACACGCCTCAAAGGAGCCCAGTTGATTGCGTGCATTTCTGCGTCACCCGGACCCCGCCGCTCATTCTTCGAAACCCTCACAGTTGCTAGAGCAATCGAGAACAATGCCTTTCTCGCCTATGTAAACATGGCAGGCATTCAGGATGGCTTACAGTTCTGGGGAGGAAGCAGATTAGTCGGGCCAGCGGGCGGGATCATCGCACAGGCCAAATACGACGAACAGGACCTAGTGATCGCTCAAATAGATCCGTCTGACGCAAGAGCGGCAGAAGCATTCATCCCTGCCCTGAGAGACCTACGCCCAGAACTATTCGACAAGCTTAAAGAAGACGCAGAAAACCTCTAACCAGAAGCTAGGTAAGCTTCCTCAAAGCCTTCTCCATGCGCTCTAGTGCTTCTTGAAGCTTCTTGTATGAGGCAGCGTAGGAGAGTCTGATGTGCTTCTCACCGCCGCTGCCAAACGCAGAGCCTGGAACGGTCAGAACCCCTGCTTCTCTGGCCAGAAACTCTGCAAACCTGTCAGAGGGCATTCCGAAGTCCTCAATGTTCGGGAAAACATAGAACGCCCCTTTCGGAAGAGTGCAATGGAGCCCTGTAATCTCGTTTAACCTTTCAACGACAAAGCGTCGCCTCCTATCGAATTCACTGACCATGTCTCTCACAAAATCCTGTGACCCCCTTAAAGCGGCCAAAGCGACGTGTTGAGATAGAATGTCAACACAGGCAACCATATATTGATGAACAAGCCAAAGGGGTGACAGAAGCTCCTTCGGTCCGTAGACGTAGCCTACGCGAAGGCCTGTCATGGCGTATGTCTTCGAGAACGAATTGACAACCAACGTTCTCTCCCGCATACCCGGGAAAGTGGCAAGACAATAGTGCCGACTGCCATCGTAGACTATCTTTTCGTAGACTTCATCAGAAATCACAGTCAGGTCACGCTCGACAGCGATTTTGGCCAAAGTGGCAATTTCTTCATAAGACGGCATGGCGCCGGTAGGATTATTAGGGTAGTTCAATACAATCACGCGTGACCTCTTCGTGATGAGTGATGTCACATCACGTGGACAGGGCCAGAAACCGTTTGTTTCCAGCAGAGGCACGTGGACAGGCACTCCTTCGGCCAGCAGCACGCTTGGTTCGTAGACAACAAAGCCTGGGTTAGGAATAAGTGCTTCGTCACCAGGATTCAACCACGCAAGGAGCGCCGCTAAAATGGCTTCGGTTCCTCCTGCTGTAACCAAGATTTCGCTGTCTGGATCGTACGTCAGCCCGTAATCCTTGTAAGCCTTTTCACTTAGAGCGCGCCGCAGCTCAGCCAGACCGTTCGTCGCAGAATAGTGCGTTTTCCCCTCCCTCGCCGCTTCAAAGCCCGCTTCCAAAGCATAACTCGGCGGAGAAAAGTCTGGTTCTCCGACGCTTAAATTGATGCAGTTTGGCATTTCTTCAGCTAAAGCGAAAAAGCGGCGTATTCCTGACGGTTTGACATATTTGAGACGCTCTGCGGGTTCTCTTCTTGAAATCAAGTAAGGCCTCCGAGTCACTTATTGTTTTTGTCGCATTAAAATCCTTCCGTTGCCAATCTTACTCTAGGCAAGATCATGTTCAATGGTTTTAAAAGCAGGCCCTGTATACAAAACAGTATCCATTCGCCTAAAATCCAAGGTGACAAGTTTGAAACTAAAAGAGAGCGTCCAAATGTGGCTTTTAGGCTCCATGAACGACCCAATTGCAAAAATACTCGCTAGTAATAGTCATTTGACAAAAACGCAGCTAGAAACCCTGCTAATAGACGTTTTGTCAGAAGCAATAGCCAACAAATCGCTGAAATACGACGAAAAAGCCAGTTTAAGGCTAACTAAAGCCAAATTGACAAGAGGAGCCTTTAACAGGACATTAAAGCAAGCGAAAGAAAACGTGTCAAGGTCCATCTTTACAGTGCTACTCCTAGGATACTTCGGGATCTTCGAAACAACAACTCTCGACCCATACCTCGAAATAGCAAACAAGCTACAATCGTACTGTACAGCCTACAAGGATACAGCGAACATGAAAGAAGACAGCACTGAACGCCTCAAAGCGCTCCGAACCATAAAAGAGGAGTTAGAAGCTAGCCTGAAAGACCTCGCGGGGTGACGCGGAATGTCTTGTGATGTCACAGGTCACGTATATCAGCCTGATTTTCGAGTGGACACTCATGTCCTCTAGGAACCCCCTGAAAAGGCTGCAGAAATCAGAAAACAGGACATTTTCGGCCTCTTTCACTCCAATAAAAAGCCCGTCCGACACCTGTGAGTATTAAGAGAGGCATGCCGTGACATGTGACGTCATACTGTCTCAACATGCTTTGACCATAAATCTTAAATGTGGCAAAGTCAAAGTGTGATATGTGATGCAACGTGTACTGTTTGTTTAAAGTCACAATCGAATCACGTGGAGGAATATCCATTTGGATGTTCTGACCACAATCCCATGGATGCTTGCTATTGCAGTGGCTATCCTCGGTGCAGAGTACTATGTCCAGCTTCGAAAAGCAAAGAGGGAGTATGATGAAGCGAGAGGCATTGTTGAAGATGTTGTTTTCAGTTTCAATAGAAAGCTTGGGCAGGAAGCAAGAAGATTGGAAACGGTTGCATACAAGGTTGAAGCTGTCGCTTCAAGAGTTGGCGAAACAGTCAATGGCGTGAATGAGCTCAGGGATGGTTTAGGCGCATTGAAGCAGAGTGTACTGTCTGATTCTCAAAACGTAAGGTCGCTGATAGTTCGTTTGAGCGACGTCGAAAAGAAGACAGAAGAGATTGTTACGTCAAGTGAAGAGCTCCAATCAAGGGTTGCTGCTTTGGAAGAGCAGGCTCGGCAGCGCCGACTTATGCCTGATACAAGCCTCGAAGGAGTGATACCAATAAGACGGGAGAAGGCCCTAGCTCAGCTGACTGATACAGAGACATCTGTACTAGAGTTACTGATCGCAGAGGGTGCTAAGACTGCGCCGGAAATCAAGGAAAGAGTGAAGCTGAGCCGCGAACACACGGCCAGATTGATGAAGAAACTTTACGAAGAGGGTTACCTTGAAAGAGAGACTGGAAAGATTCCTTTCAGGTATACCGTCAAGAAGGAAATGAACAAGTTTCTGAAAAAGTCAGAGAGTGAGCCTGCGCCGACTTGACATGTGTTCCGGGCCTTCGCTGAGACTCATTGAGTTTATTCCGTATTATTGAGTCTTTTCGTCGACTGTTGCTTGAGCATAACTGGGGGATATTTTGTACCTGAGATTGAACGCCGCACCAGTTTTCATGATGAAGCCTTTGGCGGCCAATCTGGCGAGGTATGTTGCCACAGTGCTTAGGCTTATCGGCTCCCTTAACTCTTGTTCGTACATGTACTGTATCTCCCGAGATGAAAACCACACAAGAGGAAAATGTTTCCGGACGACCATGTGAACCTTATCAAACTTTGAGGCCTTCCGCACTGGCATTGCCGAGGATACGCTGAGTTTCGTCATTCCAGAAGGCATCCCACCCAATAGTTCGACCAAGTCCAAGATGCGGAGAGCCTTGTCTCGCGTGACTTCCCCTTCAATGCTTATAGAGTACCGGTTGCCTTCACCGTCAAAGAGCTCCACTCGCATTTTCTTCGCAGGCATTAGGAAACGCACCTTGGTTGCATTCACAACCTTATGCCTGATTGAATATAGATGTTTTGGTGAAAGTTGCCAAGTAAATCGACACGATTTACGTCTTGAACTAAGAAAGACGCCCATTCTCCAGCTTTTCTTGCAATACAACCTTCACAGCGTCTGGAGTCGCAAAATAGGCAGATGGCTCGCTATCAGATGATTTTTCCAGTAGAAGTCGAGGAGTGGCCTATTAACACTGAATGGGTGAGAATTGAGGAGCAAAAACAGCCATCTACTAGGGCGTCTAGCGAATTATCAGAACTTCACACGTTATTCACAAAACTGTGAAAGCATATTGTGAAGACACACGCTTGGGCTAAATCAATATTACCATAACTTTACGGATTTGTAGGACTGGTGAATGCCATACTGTCCACGAAATCATGCATTAGAAGAAGCCAATCGTATAGAGAGACCCCTTAGTTTCCGTTGGAAAACTGCCTGAGTTCAAGCGAGTGAATCGCGTAATGGACCTGGAAAAGTGAGTCTAGGAATTTGTACACCAACTGATATAAGCAGTACAGAGACATTACCTATTACAGTATATTCACTTAGAAACAAAAACATCAAGATTAACTCTAGTTGAAACGGCTGTTTCCACATGAAATCGGGGGGTGTGAGTATCTTGCAGTTTTTGAATTGTCGTGTCTTATGTTTAGTTTTCTGTAGAGCACACCTTATGTTAACAAGGATGAAAATGAACTTCTTCTGCTAGAATTGGGTGGGAGGTATGGTGAACAGCAATAACGTGCTTGATAACGTATTCAGCAGGTTTGCCAATAATATCCGTGTTTTTAAGGATAGAGAAGTTCTTAGACACGACTATTTGCCGGACAAGTTGCCTCATCGAGAGGAACAGATTAGAAAATTAGGCGAAACTGTTGCTCCAGCGTTGAACGGTGTCAGGAGCTCGAACATTTTTATTTACGGCAAGACTGGAACAGGTAAGACAGCGGTAACGAAGTACGTGCTAAACTACCTTGAATTGAAAGCAAAAGGATCTGGTGCCCCCGTCAAATTCTGTTATGTGAACTGCCGCATGGCAGGGTCGGATTACCGTGTTCTTGCATGTCTTTCTCGGAACATTGGAGCCTCTGTTCCATTCACTGGGCTGTCTGTAGGGGAGGTTTTCGACAGGCTCAAAAAGGCAGTGGACGTTTCGAGGGCGGTTTACATTGTTGTTTTGGATGAGGTTGACGCTTTGGTAAAATTGCGGGGAGACAGCTTGCTTTATGATCTGACTCGGATAAATGAGTCCTTGAAATACGGAAAGGTGACCTTGATTGGCATCTCTAACGACCTCCGGTTTAAGGAGCTTCTTGATCCACGCGTTCTGAGCTCACTTAGTGAAGAAGAGATTGTTTTCAGACCATATGATGCCGCGGAATTGAAGAATATTCTGTCTGAACGTGCTAGCGCTGGTTTCGTGGACAGTAGCCTTTCTGATTCTGCATTAGGCTTGTGTGCAGCTCTAGCCGCTGCCGAGCATGGAGATGCTAGGAGGGCGTTGGACTTGTTACGTGTTGCTGGCGAGGTTGCTGAAAGAGAGGGAGCAGCTGTGGTTACGGAGGAGCATGTGCGACGGGCTGAGAAGCATATTGACCACGACCGTGTTCTCGAGGCGCTGCAAAACCTGACGCTTCACTCAAAGCTAGTGGTTCTGAGTATCTATAATATTTGCAAGACAAGCACTCGCGGTGCTATTACTGGTGAAATATCTGAAGTTTATAGTGAACTATGCACGAGGTCGGGACTGACTCCTCTGACGCAGCGTCGCCTCAGTGCACTTGTGAACGAACTTGACGTTATGGGGATTGTAAGTGCGAAGGTTGTGAGCATGGGAAGGTATGGGCGAACAAAGAAGATTCGGCTAGAGATCATGCGTACTACTGTGAAGGAAGTATTCAGTACGGACGCTAGGCTAGGTGGCCTGGTTGATTACGAGCCGCGATGCATGACGTTAGCTTCGAACTGCAAGGGTTAGATTTGGCACGAGGAGACGAAGATACACAACCGCGAGTATATGCTCGTGTGGTGTCTGCAGATTAGTCAAAGGAGATCACTGAAACCTCAAACGTCTGGAGGTTGACTACAGGGATTTTCGCTGGAGTAGGAATGAAACCGTTTCTCGCCATATAGCCTGTCTGGTTCTGCCAGCAGCCCGAGTTTACGAGTAACACGCCACGGTAATTGGCGTATTCTAGAGAATGCACATGGCCCGCATGGAAAATGTCCGGTACTCTCTCAATGACAAGGGCGTCCTTGTGCTGTGGTAATAGGGGGGTTTTTCCGCCGTATAAAGGTGCCAAATGTCGACTTTGAAGTAGTAACCTCATTGCCTTCTCTGGGTGAGTCTGTGACATGCCAGGGACAGTTGATATGATGTCATCAAGGCTTCTACCATGGAACATCAGTATTTCGACGTTGTGTATGCTGATCGTACAAGGGCTTCCGAAGGAGTGGATCCTTCGTGCGTCATTGAGCGTCTCTAGGAACGTGTCCGCTATAGCTGGCTGCGGAAGTGCCTTCCTTGGAGCATCATGGTTTCCAGGGGTTATCACAACTTCTATGTAGTCTGGGATCTGCTCCAGATATTTCGCTGCCAATCTATACTGTTTATGTATGTCTCTTATAGCGAGTTCCTTGATTTGGTTAGGATAGACGCCTACGCCGTCTACTATATCGCCAGCTATGAGAACGTATTTTACGCGGCTTGCTATCTCTCTCATTCTTGTGTTGCCGTACTTGCCGTTCAGCCAGAGTATAAAACGGTTGAATGCTTCTCGTGTGAATTTTGTGCTGCCCACATGCAAGTCGGATGTAAGCACTGCATAAATGGGTGCTGAGGCTCTTCGTTGTGTTCTCTGGGCCACGTCGGGTAAAATTATGTCTTCTGCGATTAGCAAGTTGCTTCTGGTCTTTACAACGCTTAGGCAAACGACTTGGTCTGGAAGCAACATTTTCACTTTTTTCTGGAGGTCTTGAGATGCGTTCTGCGGAATAAGCACAGTCGCAGTGCCTTTCAAGTCTTCGACAGTAAGTATTGTTTTCTGCTTTGATTCTCTCTTTTCAGTTATTATGCAAACTATTTTAAGCCTAGTGTTAGGCTGAGTTCTTATCGCTTCCAAAACTGTTGTAGCGCTCTTCACGTCTATCCTTTGTCTGAGAAGTCTCTCAAGTCTTTTGAATCTGTCTTGGAAGTACTCTAAGAAGTCTTTGACCGTACCGTTCGTGGTTTGCATTGTGCCTGGGTCGTCAATGACGCTTATGCTTGCATCGACTTCTTTGGCGATGGAATGAAAAGGAACTTTCGCTTCTGTCAGCTGTATCTCTGGCGGCCCTTGTATTTGCTCACGTTGCGGGGTCTGTTCTTGGCCGTTGACTTTTTCCGTAGTGCTTTGCGGTTTTAGTACTTCTTCTAGAAACTTTCTTTCGATGAAGAATGGTTTTGGGTCCAGACTTCCTATGTGCTCTATCGTTTTGGTTACAATCTCAGCAGGGTCTTCGGTTGTAGCCAACAGTGCTAGAAATTCGAAAGCTTCCTTGTTAAGTTGATACCCTGCCGTCATCGCGAGTTCTACGGCTTTCTGAAGCTGTATGTTCTCATTCACGGTTTGAGACTCCTCAGAATTGCGGCCACCTTCTTTAAGCTGTTTTGAACCACACTTCTATGCCTGCTTGATATATACGCACATTATCGTCATGTTTTACTTTTTTGGTTCGAGCCCAATCTCGATGTTATTCTGATGGGAGGATTACACTCAGGAATGTTTCACATGCTCCCCTCAGGGCTTCACTTTTGCTGAATGCGGCACATCGATATGTTAATCTATGCGAGAGGTCTCTCTATTTTGATGTTCCTTCTTTAATCAGGATTCGACAAATAGGAGGTACGTGAATGGGCGAGTTACGTAGAGTTCAACGTACGGCGAGTGGCACCTTCTTTGTTTGCTTGCCCAAGACATGGGCGAAAACTCGCGGCCTGCAGAAAGGATCCTTGGTGGCACTCAGTCAAAGCGGCGACGGGAAACTTTGCATTGATGCCAAATACGGTTCCGAAGTTTCTCCCAGAGTTGCTCTTCTGCATCCAGGCCCTTTTTTGGGACGGGAGATAATCGGGACTTACCTGCTTGGTTTCGACATTATCCGCGTTGAAGATAAGACACATATTGGTTTTGAAGTACAAGAAGTTGTGAGAAACACTGTCAGCAGGCTGGTTGGACTGGAGATTATAGAAGAGGACTACTCCACCATCGTCTTGCAGTGCTTGCTCGAGCCTTCTGGTTTCCCGCCGGAGAAAATTCTACGCCGCGGATATGCTATCGCTGCTGGTATGCACCGTGATGTTGTTTCTGCTTTTGTTGACGGTGATGTTTCTTTGGCAAAAAGTGTGATGGCACGTGATGATGAGGGAAACAGGCTTTACTTTCTTCTTGTTCGCATTCTCCGAACGATTATCCAGAACCCCAGTCTCAGTGACAGTTTAGGTGTTAGTCCGATTGAATGCCTTGATTATCGTTTGGCTGCCAGCCTCGTGGAGGCGATCGGCGACGAGTGCGTAAGAATTTCTCTCAAGACAGAAGAGTCGAAAGGCTTGAAGCTTGAAGGAGATCTGAGGAGATTGTTTGTGACTTTCAACATGACGTGTTTTGAGGCACATGAAAACGCTTTGACGGCGTTTCTGGGCAGCAACGTGGCCTTAGCAGAGAAGGTTCGATCAACCCGTGGAAAGATGACTGAACAGTTTGCCTGTATTGAAGGAGCAGTTGGAGAGCAACAGCCTGAGTTAATGCCGCAGGTTTTGGCTGTAGCGTCATTTCTGAGGCAGATCTATGAACACAGTGTTGACCTCTCTGATTTAGCTGTTCCGAAAAAAACTCAAGAAGGTTTTCTCTAGGATGACAATTTGCCCTTCTTATGAGAGAGCCCTTGGATAGGAGATTCGCGGCAAAGAGCACCTCTCCTCTCTCACGGTAATCACCCTTATGTCCACATATGCTCTGTCATGTCTCTCTGCATTTGCAGGATACGACTGTCCTTTTTGTTTTGCGTCATAGGTTTGCAGCCCTGCCCAGTGTCAGTTTCAGTGTGAAAGTATAACTGCAGCTTACCCTACTGAGTCCAACAGAGCCTTCGCGTAAAGCCATGGCGAAACTTGTACACGTGCACTCTGGCCTGTCGTTGACGTTGTTTGCACTGGATAAAGCTAAAAGCCACTGCTCAGAAGTTCTATGCAGTGCCGGGGTGGCGGAGTGGTTATCGCGCTGGCCTCGAGATCTGTAACAACTTAAGGGGCTTAGAATAGTATGGACAAGTAAGCCAGTGGGCCTATGGCTCTCAGGGGTTCGAATCCCTTCCCCGGCGCCATCTGGCTTCGTTGCAGCTTTAACAAACTGTGTGGGTCGCCGAGGCTGACTGTTGCACAATTCTGATGAAAACGTGTTCCTTTATGCTTTTTTTGGCATGTTCATCTTCTGTGACTTTGTAGTGTTGCGATTGGTCCCAGTTTTTTCTTTTTTTCGGGTGTTGAGACTATTCTTAGTTGTATGCTGTTAAGGAAGGTTTCGGCTGCCTTTCTTGCTTCTTTCCGCGTTTCATATGTTCCTTCAAGTTCGATCCAAGGGAGGGTTTTGTCTATTTTCGCCCAGACGCTGAACACTTTTTGTCACCGTTCAAGTCTGAAGACGAGTGAGTTTTGATGGTTAAAACTATTATGAATCTGAAATAAGGATTCTGGGTAAGACTTGTGGCGTATAGGGGCAATTGCATATACGTCAGAGCGTTGTTCATTTTAGTGTTGAGGCAAGTCACAAAATGGCTTTAACACTTGGTCTACACACTGTTACAATAAGATGGTGGTTGAAAAAGGTGACTGAAAGCCTTGAGGTTATTCGGTTTTGCGTTTCTTTTCAGGTTTCTTTTCTTCCTCTGGCGGCGCTGCTGACGTTTCTTGCGCTGTGGGCTTCTCCTCTGTTTCTTTCTGCTCTTTCTCTATTTCACTTGTGATTTCTTCGATTGGCTTAGGTGGCGGCGTTGTGGCCATTGTCCAGCCTATCCATGCGCCTATACCCATTATGGCAACGAACGCTATTAGAACAGGTACTGCTATTACCCAGAACTGGGTGTTTGACAGCCACGTTACTTCGACGCCGAAAATGTTGAGCCATTGCGGATAGAGAAGTGTCACTGTGTAGAGCACCCCCACAACAATGCATACCAAACAGATTACTCCGCCGATTGCTTGATCTTTACTTGCCATGTTTTCACCACGTTGTATGCCTTTTTACGTTCTCAACCCTTTTAAAGTTTGTCATGAGGGCTTCACGTTATCACATAGTTCCTTCTTCCCATGCTGCAAGATATTTCTCCTGTTCGCATGTAAGGTCATCTATCTGCATCTGCATTGCGTTTAGCTTTAGTCTTGCCACCGTTTCGTCTATCTCCTTGGGTACACCGTAGACCTTAGGCTGCATTTTTTTGGTTTTGACAAGATGTTCCACACAGAGGGCTTGGTTTGCAAATGACATATCCATGACTTCTGACGGGTGTCCCTCGGCGGCAGCTAGGTTTACAAGTCTTCCTTCTGCTATTAGGTAGAGTTTGTTTCCGTTGTTAAGAGTGTATTCGTCAAGGTTTGGTCTTATGTTTCTTTTTCTAGTTGCAATTTCTTCCAAGTGCTTTGGGTTTATTTCGACGTTGAAATGACCGCTGTTTGCGAGTATGGCACCGTCTTTCATTTTTTGCATGTGCTCTTTTCTGATGACGCCTGTGTTTCCGGTGGCTGTTACGAATATGTCTCCGATAGTTGCTGCTTTGGCTATGGGCATTACTTGGAAGCCTGCCATTGCGGCCTCGAGGGCTCTTGTGGGGTTGACTTCGGTGACGATGACGTTTGCGCCCATGCCCTGTGCACGTATGGCTATTCCCCTTCCACACCAGCCGTAGCCGCAAACGACAAAAGTTTTCCCTGCAAAGAGTATGTTTGTTGCTCTTAGGATGCCGTCAAGTGTGCTTTGTCCTGTTCCGTACCTGTTGTCGAACAGGTGTTTGGTGTAGGCGTCGTTCACAGCGATTATGGGGTATTTGAGGGCTCCAGCTTTTTCCATTGCTCTTAGTCTCTGGACTCCAGTTGTGGTTTCTTCTGTTCCGCCTTTGATTGTCTGGAGGACTTCTGGTCTCTTGTTGTGGAGTGTGCTGACGAGGTCGGCGCCGTCATCCAGTGTTACGAGAGGATTGAAGTCAAGGGTCTTCTCAACGCACCAGTAGTATTGTTTTGATGTTTGTTCTCGCCAAGCGAAGACGTTTGCGCCCTTCTCGACCAGAGCAGCAGCCACATCGTCTTGGGTTGACAGCGGGTTTGAGCCACAGACGGCGACTTTTGCTCCGCTTGCTAGAAAGGTTTCGATTAGGAAACCTGTTTCTTTTGTAACGTGCAGACAGGCACCTAACGTTGTACCTCTCAAGGGCTTTTCCTTATTGAATCTCTCCTTGATCTGTGCGAGGACTGGCATGTGTTTTTGCGCCCATTCGATTTGTAAATGTCCTTTTGTTGCCAGTTTGGGGTCTTTGACCTTTGACATAGTATGTGCCCCTTTTTCTTCTACTGTCTTGATAGTTGCTATTAAAGATTGTAATAACAACATCGTCTGAATAATCTATTTCTCTTTATCCTGCCTGTGGAAGAGGTGCAAGCTTCACAGGCCGAAAACAGAAACCACTATACTTATTAAGAGTCAGCGTGTCAGTATTCGTTGTGCGTATATCGAATACAGACTTCGCCCCTTTACACACCACTGTAATGCGCTACCGGGTGGCCCTTGATCAGGATTGCCTCGGATCCACAGTGATATTCGATGTGCTTGAACCGAGGCGGCGGGCTTCATTGTGCCCTTTAGGAGCGACGTGAACATGACACACGAAAAAGAAAGCTTCATTTTTGCTAGGCTCTACCGGAAACTCTGCTACAAGCTGTTTCTGGAGAGCGATGACCTGCAGGCCCCGGAACAATGCAGGATGAAACAGAGAAGAATGGTTCATAACGCAGTTCTCATTCAGACTTGGGCTGCTCTTGCAGGCATATTGAGTATAGGTTCGATTCCAATCCTTGTTTTGCTCATCACGACACCTCACTTCGTGCTAGGCTATCTCATTTTCTGTGCTACAGGGGGCACGTTCATGTACCTTATGAACGCGTACGTACGTCGCATCAATAAGCGGGAAGAGGCTTCAGAGGCAAACTTTTAAGCTGCAGCCCATAATTCTTGGCGCAGGTGCTGTTTCTTGTTTGAGTTGAAGGTTGAGCGGCTTGAGCAGTATCTTTCCGGTCTGTACAAGGCAACCGTCAAGGTTTCAAGAGTTTCAGCCTTGGGCGGCGCAGCCGATTTGAAGGGGTTTGGTTATGGTTTGCCGTACCTCGTAGAGTTCGTAGTTAATGGTGTAGCGAAATCTGTGGTTCTTGAGACTATGCGGCAAGAGGGCTTTGGACATGACCATTTCTCTGACAGGGCGAAAGTCCTGCTTTGGCAACATTCAACGTTTAACAAGCTGCCTCGGCATGTGCGGTCTGTTGATGTTGGTTCCTTCACAAGTGATTGTGAAACTTTGCGGTCTTTGGGTGACTGTTGCGAGTTCTTCCTCGTGACGGAGTTTGTTGATGGAAGTCTATACCATTTAGACTTGGACCGTGTCATGGACACTTGCGAAATCTCTGGACTGGATGAAGAGCGATGTTTGGCTTTGTCTGACTATTTGGCAGAGATTCATTCGGTTAAGAAGAATGCTCCCGAGTTGTATGTGCGTTGTGTGAGAGATTTGCTGGGTCATGGCGAGGGCATTTTCGGATTGACTGACAGCTATCCTGGTGGCTTGGGTTATGTTAATGAAAGGTTTTTTGTGGATTTTGAGAAGGCTTGTGTGGAGTGGCGGTGGAGACTCAAGCAGAAGGTGCATAGGCTTTCGCAGGTGCATGGTGATTTTCATCCTTGGAATATCCTGTTCAGGCAGGGATTGGATTTCACTGCGTTGGACAGGAGCAGGGGTGAGTGGGGTGAGCCGGCTGACGATGTGAGTGCTATGACGATTAACTATTTGTTCTATTCTCTGCGACTGGCAGGCGAGGTTGAGGAGCCTTTTTTGAGATTGTTTCTGCTGTTCTGGAGGAATTATCTGGATAGGACTGGGGATGAAGAAATTCTGTGTGTGGTTCAGCCTTTCTATGCTTGGCGCAGTCTGGTGATTGCTTCGCCCCTCTGGTATCCTGATCTGCCCTTGAATGTGCGCAAGATGGTTTTCCGTTTCGCTTCTAGGGTACTGAAAGCCAAGAGGTTCGAGTTTGAGGATGTTGCGTCATACCTGAAATAGTCGTTGTTACACGCGGCGGGAGCGTGTTTCGAGGCTGGTATGAAAGATTATATAGTGTTCTAGGCTAGTGTACATGTGAGATGTGTCCGATTTGGATGCCGCGTCTGCAGGTAATTTGAGGAAGAGGCTTAGGGAGATGGGCTATTCTGACGGTGCAGTTAAGCAGATTATGAAATGGTATAAACAGGACAGTTCTAATAAAGACGTATGAAAGGCGTTTACGTTCTTGTAGTGTCTGTCGTGGAGTCTGTTTATCTTAAGGTTGGTGCGTTGGGC
>Ga0078972_1009788_pt1 | contig 18563 bp, 14 predicted proteins | sample YelNatPaOPGAMG01_FD_67568 | JGI IMG/M metagenome (GOLD analysis project Ga0078972, IMG submission 67568) | Hot spring thermophilic microbial communities from Obsidian Pool, Yellowstone National Park, USA - OP-RAMG-01 (SPADES assembly) (version 2) | ecosystem: Environmental > Aquatic > Thermal... | reverse complement strand
CGTGCTCGCCGCGGCGCACCTCAAGCGCGTGATAGGTGATCGCCTTCACCGCGGCACCAGTGATCTGCACCTGTGACGATGGCACGCCCCATGCGGTCGCGTTCGCCTCCGGCGGCGATTCGCGTGCCTCATCCACGCGGAAGCGGGTCCAAAACACCCCGTCCACCTCCCACGTGAACAGCAGCTCCCGCAGCCACTCAACCAGCAAGCCCTCAAGGCTGGGCGCAGTGACCGTCCACTGACGCTCCACTTCCGGCCGTATGGCATCCAGGTCGGCCATCAGCCCGAACATCGCGAAGGCACAGGCCTCCAGCAGCAACGGGAGGGTTTCGGCGTGGACGCGAACCGCCTTGTCCGCCGTGTGGTCAATGGCCTCTATGTGGTAACCCGCGGCAGAAGACATTGTGGCAATCCCCCACCATGGCACTGGATCAGGCTTCGGAGCCCCGGCGCTCCTCGTCGGGCGGCCTTAGCTTCCACCTGTTGTGGAACCACATCCACTGATCTGGGCGTCTTCGCACGGCATCCTCAATCACACTGGTGAACAGCTGGGTGTTCGCCAGCACGTCTGCCTGCTCATCGCCGGTGCGAACCACCTCCACCGGCTCCAGGCGGATCAAGTGGGTGTTGTCGGGCAGGCGCTCCGAAAAGGCGGACACAACCGGGGTACTGGTTCGCAGCGCCAGCTTGGCCGCGCCGGGCGCCGTTGCCGCCAGCCGACCAAAGAAGCTCACGAAGACGCCCGTGGTGAAGTTCTGATCGAGCAGCACTCCTATGGCCTGGTTCTGGCGCAGCGAACGCAGAACGGGCACGAGGCTGGCGTCGCGTTGGTACACGTGGTAGCCGGCCCTCGTCCTGATGCGCGTCACCAGCTGCTCCGTTAGGCTATCGTCCGCCGTCCGCGCCAGCACGTTGATGGTAACGCCCTCCAGCACCAAGCGCGCAGCCATTAGCTCCCAGTTGCCGTAGTGCGCGCCGAGGAATATCACTCCTCTGCCCCGGCTCAATGCCGCCTTCAGGTGTTCTATGCCCTCGATGCGAGCGATGCGCCGCAGACGCTCGGGACGGGTGCTTGGAAGGGAGACGAACTCCACCGCGGTTCTGCCGAAGTTGCGGAATACCTGACGCGCGGTTTCAATAACCTGCCTATCCGACCACTGGCCACCGTACACCTGGCGCAGGTTGTTGATGGCAACCGTGCGGAGCTTGCGGGAGCACAGGAACAGGAGCATGCCAGCGCCATCGCCGAGGCGCGGCTGAATACTGACGGGGACCAGGCGAACGGCGAAGCAGAAAAGCAGCAGCACCCGCCCCAGCACCCAGGCCTTGGCCCTGCTGATGGGTGACTTTTGCCGTTTGGGTTGAGGGGCCTCGGGGCCGGCGCGGCTCACGCGACTACTTCCGCGCCCATGGGGTGCTGTTACTGAGCCAGCCATCGGCGGTGTGCACCACGTGTCGAGGCCGGAGGTGATCTATCGTCCATCGGTCGAAGTGAACACCCCGGTGCCAGGGCAGCCGCGGGGAGACGACGGTAACGCGCTCTTCCGGCAGCGTGCGCCGCGGCGGCCAACCCGCCACCACAACCGCGGGCGTTTTGGTGGCTACCGCGAGGCTCACCAATCCCGAATCAACGCCGATGAACAGCCTGCTTGCCTTGATCACCGCAGCTGCCTGGGGAAGCGTTGTGCGGCCGCCCAACACTACCGTCGGCGCACCGCACCGCTCGGCGATCGTTCTGAGCAGCGGCGTGTGCTGGGGAGAACCGAGCAGCACCGAGGCGAGGCCGTACTTATAATGCAGCGAATCAACCACGGTGGACCAGAACCTGGCCCGCCAACGGTCCCGCGGGTGCGACGTTCCCGGTCCTATAGCCACGAACTGGGCGTCGCTGGGCAGCCCGGCCTCGCGAAGCATCAGCGCCGCCGCCTCGAGGTCCCAGGCATCGATGCTCAGGAGCGGCTCGAAGCTTGCTGGCGTAAGGTTGAGCAGATTGAGCACCTCGAGGCTTCTTTCGCTGGCGCGGACGTACGTGGACTGCGGGCGCACGGTATGGGTGAGGAAAAGCGAGGAGATCTTGCCCGGATCGCCATGGCCTAGCCTAATGCCAGCGCCGGAAAGCCACGTAACCAGCCCGCTCAGCGTGGAGCCCTCCAGGTCGATCGCCACATCGGCCCTCGCCCTCCTGAGCCTGAGGGCCGCCATCAGGGCCCCGGCGCGGCCGCCGCGCGGTACAACCAGCGAATCTACCGCCGGGTGAGAGTGCACTAGCTCTGCCGCCTCGCGCGTGGTCAGCCAAACGATCTCCGCGTTGGGAAGCCGCTCTCTCAGCTCTCGCGGCACCGCCGTGGCCATCACTGCATCGCCGAAACAGCCCAAGTGCACCAGCAGGATACGCCTAACCTTCACGCGCGGCACGTCACACCTCAGCGTCCGGACCCGGGGCACGGGGCGCAGGCTAAGCATCCACACTAGCGCACCCGGCGGAACCACACCATTATAGCACTTGTTGGCTGCTAAGGGGACCCCGCCCAATCAGAAAAGAGGACAATCCACGGCGGTTTTCCCACAGCACGTATCGCCACCAACCGCCTTCCGAAACAGCGACCGAACTGATCCTAGCTCGTTGACACTTGCTTCCGCGTTCGTGTATCTTAGGATTCGGAGTGAGCTGTCTGCTCTTCCACGGAGGATTCGTTGATGGTGTCTAGACCCGAGGACGACGATCGTCAGGTAGTACTGCTCAAAAGCCTCGCCACCCAGAATCGCTTCTACGCATTAGCCCCCAAAGATAGCGGCTGGAAGAACGCCGACACGATAGAGTCCTTCCCAGACGACGTTGTCCTCGGCATAGCTTACCCGTGCCTTGAAGATGGCCTGAACGACTTCGCCACCATCCGCACCACCTTCGATACGCTTGACTACTTCCCAGACGACCAGGAGCTGCGCGCGGAGATGATGGGTATCATCGTGGAGGCGCGAGACAACCTCCGAAGACGCCTCACCGAGCTCCGCGACCGCATTGCGAGGTACCAGGCCCACTTCTTGGGCACCGATGTAGAGGAGTTCAAGCAGTATACACTCAACCTCTGCACCAAAGGCGTCATTCGCCGCACCATTGATAGCATGATGAAGCTAGACGTCTTCGAGTCCGTGGCGCAGACCGAGTTGCAGATGGGCCTCACCGCCACCGAAGACACGATGTTTCGCTACGAGTTCGGCTCCGGAATCACCGTGGAAGAGGCCGCCAAGCTCCCCCCCAACGAGTTCATCGTGCGCCTCTTCGATGACGTGCTCGAGGCCGTTGAATGCAACGATAACTACCAGAGCAAGTACACGTTCGATCGAAACGTATTCCAGAAGTTCATCGCGCTCATGTTCATCAACTACGCGACGACCGACCCGATGTTCTACGGCACCAACAAGGCCGACTACGGCGTCTCCGCCGACAGAGACATGAGCGATACGCCCCTGTACCGCGCCGTGCGCGAGGCTCTGCTGACCATAGAAGCGGGCAACGGCTTCAAACCACCTGCCGAACCCGCCGCCCCCGAGCCCACCACCCAGCCCGCGGAGGAGATGGAAGCTCGCGTCGTTGAGCTGCCAGCGGTGCCCGTTATGGACCAAAAGCTCCTCGTACCGCTCAACTCCATCTGCCGCGCCGCCGAGCAGGTGGCAAAGCTGGGAAACCCGCGCGCAAGCGAGTACGCCGACATGATCCTCAAAGCCGCCTCCGTCATCACCGAAGAGCTGAAGGCAATGGCGATCGTCTCCCCGCTGGCGCGCAACCCCGCGGACCGCGCCATTCACTCCGAGACTGGCGGCAGGAGTTCGTCCTAGCAGCCAGCGCGGCGTCCGAGACATGCGCCCTTGTGATCTGCCAGGGGCGGTTGGGCAGCCATCCCGCCCCCGCAGCGGGCTCAGTGCGCCCTTACTAGTTCCAGCATCTCGCGGTCCAGCTGATGCCCGCGCATCTGCTCGTACTTAACGTCCGTGCGGCCGCTATCCAGCACGCCAAAGGAGCCTCGCAGGTTCCACATCGCCCATCCCCAGCCGGCCTCCTGCCAGAGCTCCAGGCAGTCCTTCATCCAGGCGAGCACCACCTTGTGCGGCGTGTACTGGTATGCGCCCCACTCCCCCACGTGAACGCCCACGCCTTTCGCCTCGAGCTCCTTCCACGGCTGTATCTGCTCCCTGCGCAGCCGCTCTCGGTCCCACCCTCCGTTGGTGAGCGGCCACGTAGGCTCCGGCCAGGTGTTGGAACCACCGATCCAACTGGCCTTATAATGGCTGATCTGCATTGGCGTGTAACCGCGCGTGCTCTCCGCAATCTTGAGCTCAGCAAGCTCCGGAACCGGCGTGTTGCCCCACCGAATCCCGTCCGCGATGATCAGGCGGTCCGGGTCCTCCGCGCGGATGGCGCTCACCAAAGAGCGCACCACAGACACGTACGTGCCCGGCCTAATGTCGCCCGGCTCGTTCAGCAGGTCGAAGCTGAGGTTGGCGCTTGGAATGCCCTTATACCGCTTGGCGAAAGCGGCCCAGTGGTAGGCGCATAGCTCCAGAGCCTCAGCCTGGCTCCACAGGTTCAGCGGCTCCGGCGGAGGGTTGACGCAGTATCCAGGCGCGCGATGGAAGTTGAGGTTCACGTGAATTCCGCGCTTGCGCCCGTACTCAATCGCTTGGTCGATCTCCTTGAGCACATCCTCCTTCATTTGGCGCGGGTTGTTTGGGTCCGTCCAGCACCGGTAATCCATCGGCAGCCGGACGAAATCGAAGCCCCAACTCGCGATGATATCGAAATCCTCTTCGCGATACGGCTTGTTGTTGGCCAGAGTGAACTTCTCCAACAGATTGAAGCCCCTCCAGCGCGGCAGTTTGGCGGGATTCACTGCTTTTGCACCTCTTCCTCCGCGTGACGCACGTGCGATGGCCGTGGGCGAAGCCACGAGCCCCGTGGCGCCCGCGGCCAATGCGACACCAAGTAGTTGTCTGCGAGTCATTGCGCCCTCCTGGATGGCGTTGGCCCTCGGCTGAGATCCGCCATCATATGCGCCAACACACTGCAGGTGTGTGCCCGCCTTCCACGGCCCTCATACGCGTTACACACCGTCCCCTCCCGTCGCGCAGGCTCGGGGGAAGGAGAAGCCTCCCGCGCCTCACACGCTCCTCCCCCTCCCCTCTCCCCGTAAGTGGGAAAGGGGCAGGAGTGAGGGCAGCCACGAGTCTCGCCCAACCGCTTCTTGCTTTGGCGGGTGGAGGTGAGGGCAACCGCCAAGAGCAGGCGCACCTTCGCGCTCCGGCCATCACCATGCTGCCGAGCGACCCTGTTCCCGCAGCGGGAGAGGCCCTGTAGTCTTGGCCCAGACCACAGATAGAGGGTGGCGAAGCCAGCATGAGCGAAACGCGAACCAGCATGCTTGGCCTATCCTGAACGCCTGCAGGACCCACCATCCCATGCGCTCTCCAATGGTGAGTTCCGCGCGCAGGTCTGCGGGTCCTGGCGCTAGTGGGCCCGGCGGGGCCCGGCCATTGGGACGCTGCGTTCCGGTGCCGTTTCCAGGCCACATTGCTCGCTAGCGTTGTGCAGGCAGATAAGCCAGCGCCTTCTGCTCGCAGAGGAGCGGCGCGTTCGCGGACGTGCTCTGCAACGCTCGTGAGCCTCTACCGACTGGGGTGCGTTGACTTCCACGCCGGGCTGCCTCTACAATTGGTTGGCTTCCGCCTGAGTCGGTGTTTGGCACGGAGGGTTGCTGCAACATGGGGCGTTTGGAGGGCAAGATCGCCATCGTTACCGGCGCCAGCCGCGGCATCGGCGAGGGGATAGCGCGCATGTTCGCGGCGGAGGGGGCCTGCGTCGTGCTGGCAGCCAGAACCGCCGATCGGCTGCAGACGGTGGCGGCCGAGATCGAGGCGGCCGGAGGGCAGGCCGTGCCGGTGCGCGCTGACGTGTCGGCAACGGACGATGTGCGGCGGATGGTGGAGGTCGCCGTTGAGCGCTTTGGCGGCGTGGACGTGCTGGTTAACAACGCAGCCGTCACGTTTTTCAGCAAGCGCATCGACGACGAGGAGATGGAGGCGGAATACGACCGCCTGATGGCCACCAACGTGAAGGGCGTCTGGATGGGCATCCACTACGCCGTCCCTCACATGCGACGCCGCGGCGGCGGTTCGATCATCAACATCTCCTCCGTCCACGGCATCGCGAGCGGCGGGCACATGTCCGCATACGCCGCAAGCAAGGGCGCCCTCATCGCTGGCACCAGGGCGTTGGCAGTGGAGCTCGCCCCCCACCTCATCCGGGTGAACTGCATCTCACCGGGCCGCATCTGGCTGGATGACGATCCCAGTGAGTGGGTGCGCCGACGCTTCGGCGAGGATGCTCACCGCGAGTACCTGGCGCGCTTCCGCGATTGGCTTGAGCGTGCGAGGGGGCTTCAGCAGCCGCTGCCGATAGCCGGCCTGCCAGTGGATATCGCGTATTGCGCCGTCTACCTCGCCTCCGACGAAGCGCGCTTCTGCACCGGGGCCAACTTCGTGGTGGACGGCGGCATGACCGCCGAGCTGGCGGACCCGTCGTTTCACCACCCCGGCGCGACGGAGCTAGCGCAACGTCAGCAAGAGATGCGTGCGTGGTTTGCTGAGGTGCGCAGGCGAGCTGATTCTAGCGGCTGATCCCAATCAGCGCAAGGGGACACGGCTCACTCTCAGCCGCCATCGCCACGCGTATGGGCTCCTCTGCTGGCGAGAAGCCGGCGCACCCAACAGCGGCCGAATGCCTGCCACATGCATAGGCGCAAGGCCGCGAGGGTCGATCCCCACGCCCCGCGGTTAGGTTGCCAGCTGTCTTGGCAGAGCAAGCATAGCCAACAGCCCCGCAGACTGGTCCGGCCCGCGGACGAGGCCGAGCACCGCAACTCCGCGCGTCTGCCGCGTTGCAGCAAAGAAAGCTGCTTTGGCCATGTTGTGCCCTCTCCAGCTTGCAGACGGCCCTGAGCGGGCCACCGCTCTGCGTTTACACGGATAGGCTGTAGCTCAAGGCAGGATAAGCTGGCGCCCCACCCGAACCCCAAGAATGAACACGTTCGCCTTTTCCAACGCATATCTATTCCGGAGGTAGCATTGCATCACTTAGTACCCCAGTTAGCCATGCTATTCATTGTGCTTTACACCTTACAGACCAGCGTTGGTGCCAAGACGGAAGCCGCCGCCACAGAGCCCTCCACGGATGCCCGCCTGCGCGCTGTCCGCACCGGCGACACCGTCTACCAGATGCCGACCTACACCACCAAGGCACAGTGGGAGACCCGGAAGGCCGACCTCCGGCGACATATCCTAGTGTCCGCCGGCCTGTGGCCCACGCCCCCCTCCACCCCGCTGAACCCCCACATCTTCGGCCGAATCACCAGAGATGGCTACACCGTTGAGAGAGTCTACTTCGAGAGCTTCCCCGGCTTCTACGTCACGGGCAACCTGTACCGCCCAACCGATGGCAAGCCTCGCCATCCGGGCGTGCTCTGCCCCCACGGCCACTGGGAGCAGGGCCGCCTTGCCGACGGAGAGCTCGGTTCAACCCCCGCACGGTGCATCAACCTCGCAAGGCAGGGGTACGTGGCGTTCTCGTACGACATGGTGGGCTACAACGACAGCCTGCAGCTAACCCACCAGACGGACGGGCCGCGAGAGCAGCTGTGGGGCATCTCCCTGTTGGGCATACAGCTTATGAACAGCATCCGGTCCATTGAGTTCCTACGCTCCCTGCCCGACGTAGACCCCGACCGGATCGCCTGCACGGGCGAGTCCGGCGGCGGTACGCAGACCTTCCTCCTCACCGCCGTCGACGACCGCGTGAAGGTGTCCGCGCCCGTCAACATGATCTCGGCACACTTCCAGGGCGGTTGCCTCTGCGAGAACTCGCCGGGGCTGCGGGTTGATACCTTCAACGTTGAGATCGCCGCCATGATGGCACCGCGCCCCATGCTGATGGTCTCCGCCACCGGCGATTGGACCGCAGACACCCCTCGCGTGGAGTACCCGGCCGTCCGGTCTGTGTTCGCCCTTTACGGTGCGGAGGATGCCCTCGCTCAGAAGCAGATAGATGCTCCACATAACTACAACAAGGCGTCTCGCGAGGCCGTGTACGCGTGGTTCGCTAGGTGGCTCCAGGGCGCACCGCCGGACGCGGCACCTAAGGAACAGCCGTATAAGATGGAGCCCGTGCAAGACCTGCGCGTGTTCCCAGACGGCAAACTCCCGGAAGGAACCGCCACGGGCGCTGCCGTCATAGAATCGATGATAGCGGCTGCCAAGCAGAACCTTGAGGCGCTCAGGCCCAGATCGCATGCGGACCTTGCTCGCCTCCGCGAACTGATCGGAGAGGGGCTGAAGCACACGCTTTGCGTCACAGCGCCGTCGCCAAGCCAAGTGGCGTGCCAGATGCACGAAGAGGTCCGGGGTCCGCGTTTCACAGCCACGCGGTTGGTGATCTGGCGGCCATCGGTGGGAGACAGAATACCCGGCGCTCTGTACCGCCCAACTCCCGGCAGAAGGGTGACCTCCGCAACCCTCCTCATCGACCCCAGCACGCCGTGCGGCGCAAGCGGGGGCGACCTCGCGTCGCCGTCGCCAATGGTAGCCGCCCTTCTGCGCCGCGGCCACACCGTCTTGTGCGTAGATCCGTTCCTCACCGGCAGCGCAAGGCCGGCCGACTGGCAGGGGCGGCCGCAGGCGAGGTTCTTCCTCACGTTCAACCGATCCGACACCGCCGAACGCGTGCAGGACATCCTAACCGCACTGGCGTATCTCAAGGGCACCATCGGCGACCGCGAGCCCAACCTGGTGGGCCAGGGGGAAGCCGGCATCTGGTGTCTGCTCGCCGCGGCGCTTAGGCCGGGGTTGCGGCGAGTTGCAGTGGACGCCCGTGGAATCGACACATCCAACGACGAGAGCTTCCTGGGAGACCTGTTCGTGCCCGGCCTCAGGCGCGTCGGCGACGTCAGAATGGCCGCGGCCCTGTGCGCCCCAAGCGCCCTCATGATCCACAACACACAGGGCAGGTTCGGTGCTCAATGGGCAGAGGAGGCGTACCTCGCGGCAGGCACGCCGCACCAGTTGCGCATCGAGAACAGGCTGCACACCCCCGAATCCGTGGCGGACTGGGTTAGGTAGCAGATGGCCACCACCAAGCGCGGCGGCATCCACCTTGACCGCGAGCTGGCTGCCTGCTACAATCTTCGCGTGTCGCACATCACTGCAAGCTGGTTCCGGGCGCAAGGCCCGCAGACAACCATATGATTCAGCAGCCACTACCGGACGAATACCGTTCGCTCTCACCCGATGATACGGATGTCCGAATAGCCGATGCCAGGAAACTGCTCGGCGAGAAGCTCGTGGTCCTAGGCCACCATTACCAGCGAGACGAGATCATCCGTCACGCGGACTACACCGGAGACTCCTTCAAGCTGTCCCGCTTGGCCGCCAGCAGAACAGAGGCGGAGTTTATCGTGTTCTGCGGGGTCCACTTCATGGCGGAAAGCGCCGACGTCCTCAGTGCCGAGCACCAGAAGGTCATCCTGCCCAACCTGAGTGCGGGATGCTCAATGGCCGACATGGCGGAGATCCATCAGGTGACCGAATGCTGGGAGGCCATCACCTCGGTATGCCCCACTGGCACCGTCCCCATCACATACATCAACTCCGCAGCCAACCTCAAGGCGTTCGTTGGCCGCGCGGGGGGCACCGTGTGCACCTCGTCCAACACCCCGGCCGCGTTTAGATGGGGCTTCCAGCGCGGCGACCGCATCCTCTTCTTCCCAGACGAGCACCTTGGTCGAAACACCGGAGTGAAACTGGGCGTCCCCCTCGATCAGATGCCGGTGTGGGACCCCGATGCGGACGAGATGGGTGGGCTAACTGCGGATCAGATCCGCTCAGCCAAGGTGATCCTGTGGAAGGGGTACTGCTCGGTGCACGGACGCTTCAACGTGAAGCAGATCCAGTTGGCGCGACGCGCACACCCCAACGTGAAGGTGGTGGTGCACCCGGAATGCCGCATGGAGGTTGTGCAGGCCGCGGACTTCGACGGCTCCACCGAGCGAATCATACAGCTGATCAGCCAGTCGCCGCCTGGCAGCGAGTGGGCGGTCGGCACCGAAATCAACCTGGTGAACCGCCTTCAGCAGCAGCACCCAGACAAGCTGGTTTTCTGCTTGGACCCAATCGTGTGCCCCTGCTCAACCATGTACCGCATCCACCCGCACTACCTGCTGTGGGCGCTGGAGAACTTGGTGCGCGGGCGTGTGGTGAACCAGGTGAAAGTGCCGCCGGAGGAGTCTCACTGGGCGCGCGTGGCGCTGGACAGGATGCTCTCCATACAGTAGGCGAAGCCTTCTCTTGCAGAGGTGGTGCCCCGCGGAATGCTCCCGCGAGGCGCGCGTTGCCCATGTGGCGGCCGCAGCCGGGACTCGCTTAGCCAATACCCGGCGCCGCACGCGCTGGGAGGAGCTGAGCGTACGGGTTTTCCTCACCCCTGGCCCGTCAGTGTTGGCCGGGAGTTGCCACCGCCTCTGCCCCTTGTATGATGGGAGAGGCGGTTCCGCTCACCCCGGCTTCACCATCCCTCCCACTTACGGGGAGAGGGGGCAGGGGATGGGGGGAAGCGAACTGGGCGTTGCCTTCACCACTAGCCTACAACCGGGCTCTAGGAACTGCCCTCACCCCGGCTTCGCCACCCCTCTCCCACTTTCGGGGAGAGGGGAGCTGGGAGGAGTGTGTGAGCTGTGGTTGGTCGTGTAAGCTACTCGGACGCCGGAGGCTCCCCCTCTCCCCAAGTTGCGCAGTGGTAGAGGCGGCCCGGGGGTGAGGGGAAGCGAGACAGTGGTTGTACTCGTGCCCTCGCCTGCAACTGAGCGCAGGGAGTTCCCCTCACCCCGGCTTCGCCACCCCTCCTCTACTTTCGGGGAGAGGGGGGCTGGGAGGAGTGGGTGAGGTTGTGCCTGAGTAGCGCAAGCCCGTGAGGTGCGCGAGGCATTCGCTCTTATCCCTAAGGAGCGCCGGGTGGCAAGGTGTTTGCCCCAACTAAGCGCGAGGGTGAGCTTCGCCCCTTAACTAGCACTGTGGGGAAGGAGCAGCGGGTAAGGGCAACCACCTAGCAACCGCATACCTATGGTCTCTCGGCGCATATGATGCCTAGCGCATACCCAGCTGGGTGAAACCGCTCGTGCGCACCCAGCCAACTGGAGCCGCCAGGAGTTCGCCGCCGCCTCGCCGAAGCTGAGCCAGGAAGCACTGGCAAGTCTGTGCCGCCATATATCCGGAGAGGAGACCCCCTGTTGCCAAAACCGATCGACCGTTTTCACCACCTGGCGCGCCGAGCGCTGTTCGCCGCGGCGCTGGCGGCCGTTGCCTTGCTCGGCCCAGCTGGTGGCACGCCATCGGCCAGCGCGCAGCAGTTCCGCGGAGTGTGGGTGAACGCTTGGGGCAAGGGCATCAAGACCCCAGAGCAGGTGGACCAGTTGGTGAAACTTGCCGCTGAGGGCGGCCTGAACGCCATCTTGGTGCAGGTCCGCAAGCGCGCCGACGCCTACTACAACTCGAGCTTAGAGCCGAAGGCCCAGGAGATCGCGCCTGAGTTCGATCCCCTGGCGTGCGTGATCGAGAAGGCACACGCCAAGGGAATTCAGGTCCACGCCTGGTTTGTCGTTTACCCCGCTGCATCCGCCAGTCAGGCCGCTCTGCCTACGGGGCACGTGCTTCTCTCACATCCCGATTGGGTCACCGCAAACGCCAAGGGCATCCCGATGCAAGCCGGCAGCGGAGAGGGCGTGTATCTTGACCCCGGACTCCCCGAGGTGCAGGACTACATCGTCTCCGTGGCGCGGGACCTCGTGTCTCGATACGCCGTCGACGGCTTGCACCTGGACTACATACGCTACCCGGGCAGGAATTGGGGCTACAACCCAGAGAGCGTTCGCCGGTTCGAGGAGGAGACTGGCCACACGCCATCCGGAGACCCGGTGGACTGGGACAACTGGAGGCGCGGACAGGTGACCCAGCTCGTGGCGCGAATACGCAACGCCATCTCCGAAGCACGGCCGGGGGTGAAGCTCTCGGCCGCCGTCTTCGCGGACCAGAATGACGCGTTCAAGAACAGGCTGCAAGATTGGGGTGCGTGGGTTCGCAACGGCCTGGTGGACTTCGTGGTGCCGATGAACTACGCCACCAGCCGCGCGCTCTTCGCATCGAGAAGCAAGGCAGCCTACACGCGCAACCCCCGTGCCAGCGTCTTTATGGGCGTGGGCGGGGGAAACAAGCCGTCATCCACCGTGTTGGCACAGGTGCGCCTTCTGCAGGCCCTTGGGGTGCCCGGCATCGTGATCTACCACTACGCCGGCGCAGACGAGGCGTTTTGGCGCAACCTGGGAAGCACCGTGTTCCGCTCGGCGAAGGGCGGCTAGGGGACCGGTCTGTCGGCATCGCCGCGCCAGCCGGACGCCGCCTTCAGCAGGTAATGGAGGGGGACGCTAAGCGCCGCGTTCAGGGCGGCCTGTAAGGGCAGCACCATCCACTCAACTGCGCCGCGCGGTGGGCTCCACAAAACGAGCACTCCAGCGGCCAGTCCCGTGCCCGCGAAGCAGGCCAGCGCCATCATGCCGGGCCTCTCGCCGTACATCTCCTCGCGGAGTCTGCCCACCGCATAGCCCGCCGCAAGCCTGCTTATGGCGCATCCGCCCAGGGCTCCTCCCTGAAGGGTGCCCATCAGCAAGCCGGCGCCAAGTCCCACTGCCGCGCCAGCCTCGGTGCCCCGCATCCAGCCCGCCACAAGTGCGGTGAGCAACAGCAGGTCGGGGCCGCGCCCGCCTGGGGCCACTAGCGAGCTCTGGAGCACGCCGCATGCAACCAACGCGAGGCTAAAGACCAGGACGCTCCGCAACCTGCTGCCCCCCGGGGAGAACGAGGACCTCATCCAGCTGGTCGAGCTCCGCGAAGGGCATCACCACCGCGTTTTTCCCGGAGCCGGCCCTATCCCGTTCCACTCGCTGAACCACGCCTATCGGTATCCCTTTGGGGAACACGCCGCCCCGCCCCGACGTGATCACGACGTCGCCCTTGCGCACGTCGGCGTCTTCCTTCAGGTAAGCGAGCACTGGTAGATCCCGGCCGCGCCCCTTGAGGATGCCCACCACGTGCGATCGCTCAACCACGGCCCCCACCCCACTGCTGCTGTCCGTAAGCAGAAGCACCAGCGCGCTTCTGGGAGACACCACGCTGGACACCTGCCCCACCAGTCCGCGAGCGGTTACCGCCACGTCCCGCACGTGAACGCCGTCGCGGCTGCCCCGGTCGATGATGGCTGCGCGGGACCACGGGGAGCCGCTCTCGCCCACCACGCGGGCGGCGGTTGCGCGCGGCTGCTCCTGGCGGTAGCCCAGTAACGCCTTAAGGCGCTCGTTCTCGCCCTGAAGCTCCCGCAGCTGTATGGCGAGGCTGCGAGCGAGGGCGTCGCTTTGGCGCAGGCGACGGTTTTCGGCCGCCAGCCGCCTGGAGTTGGCGAAGCTGTCCGAGACCGAGCGAGCCGTCCTGGCGACGGCGGCAACCGCTTTTTGGCCTGGAGAAAGGATAGCCAAGATGATACCAGCAACCGGGCTTGGGGTGCCGTTGGCCACTGCCCTGTCGTGCGCCCAAGTCAGGGCAACGCATGCCGCCACCAGCAACACAACCACAAAGCGACGGCCGCCGGAGTTCATCTCAGTGCTTGGTGTTGAAGTTACGAGAGCTGATAAGGCATTCCCTCAGAGCCGGGCACTCGTCGGCCTCGTCGAGGACGCGGCCAGTGCCTATCGCCACGCAGGTCATGGGGTCGTCCGCAAGGCGGACCGGCATCTCGGTGCTGGAGGCGAGGAGCTTATCCAGGCCGCGCAGCAGCGCTCCGCCGCCCGCAAGGACGATGCCGCGGTCCATGATATCGGCGGCAAGCTCCGGAGGGGTGTTCTCGAGCGTCAGCTTGACGGCGTCCACAATGGCGTTTACCGGCTCGGAGATGGCCTCGCGGATGCCCTCGGAGGTGACGATGGCGCTTCGGGGCAGGCGCGTGACGAGGTCAAGGCCGCGGACCTCCATCGTGCGCTCTTCTTCCATGGGGTAGGCCGAGCCGATCTCGATCTTGATCTCCTCCGCAGTGCGGTCGCCGATCATCAAGTTGTACACCCTGCGCACGTACGCGACTATGGCTTCGTCGATCTCGTCGCCAGCAACGCGGATAGACCGGCTGGTAACCACGCCGCCGAGGGAAATGACGGCCACCTCGGTGGTTCCGCCTCCTACGTCCACTATCATGCTTCCGGTGGGCTCTTCCACTGGGAGGCCGGCACCGATGGCGGCGGCCATTGGCTCTTCTATGAGGTAAGCCTCCCGGGCGCCGGCACGCTTTGCGGATTCGAGCACCGCGCGGGCCTCAACCTCGGTTACCCCCGATGGCACGCCAACCACGATATCCGGCTTGAGCAGGCCTCGGCGTCTCTGGACCTTCTGGATGAAGCGCTCCAGCATCTTCTCCGTCTGGTCGAAGTCCGCGATAACGCCGTCTTTGAGTGGGCGCACGGCGACGATCTTGCTGGGGGTGCGCCCAAGCATCTTTTTGGCCTCAACACCGACGGCAAGCACCTGGCGTGTATCGCTGTTGATAGCCACCACCGAAGGCTCTCTGAGGAGAATTCCCCTTCCCTTCACGTGCACCAGGGTGTTTGCGGTGCCCAGGTCGATCCCCATATCACGGGAGAAGCGCCCCAGGACGCTGCGAAGCAGTCCCATCAGGATATCCTCACGGCTGACGCGTTATTGGCAAAGGCGCGCTGGCGACAGGTCCCACTAGTCATTCCACGAATAGTGCGCACGCTAACATTCCAATGGCGCGGACATGAAGCAAACGAAGGACCGACGCCGGGAGGCATCTCCCTACGCGCCGGTCCGACTACATCTGCACGTCTCCCCACGATCTGGCACAGCCGCCACGGTTGGGCCCACACCGAGGGATCCGTGCCGATCGGTTACGGCATGGTTGACCGCTGGCGGGCGGGGGTTATTTCCCGGCCAAGGCCTTTTGGATCTCCGTGTTTATCCATTCGTTGGTCCACTTGTCCGTAAGCGCGTCGTACTTCTGGATAACGCTCTGATCCACCGGGCCTCTGCTTCTGCCCTCCCTTAGGTACTTGGCAGCCTTGCCCGCCATCTCGAGCTTGTCTATTATGCTGGCGCCGCCACGCTCGGCCGCGGCGTACGCGTCCACGTAAGCGTCTCCGAGATAACGATAGTCTTGGTTGCTGTCCAGGAATTTGCGGTACATTGCGAAGGCCGCCTTGGGGTCCCTCGCGATCATGGCCTTAGCGGCCTTTTCTTGCTCCTCGGCGGACTTGGCGTCCGTGTTGGTGCTGGCAACCTCGGTCTTTTCGGGCTTGGTGGTGGTGGCGGCGGGCGTTGGCTTAGCGGTTGGGGCAGCGGCCACCGTGGTGGTGCCCACACTGGGCTTGGCCGATCCCGTGGGCGTCACCGTGGGCTTTAGGTCGCTTGCGACCTTGGCCGGCGTTTTCTTCACCGGGCGCTTTGCGGATCCGCCCCAGGCCTCTTCCTCAAGCTTGGTGATGGACGTGGCTTTGGCCGTATGCTTAACTGGGGTGTGGCGCTTGGCTTTGGATGGATGAGCCTTGGTGCTGCGCGCGGCAACCGGCACGGCCAGCAGCAGCGCCGCCGCCGTCGCCGCGAGGAATTGAGTGCGCACGCTTCTAACCTCCTCGGAGCTGAGAAGCCTCAGCGCCAACCAGCGGCGCGAAGCTTCCCTCACCAAGTGGGACGATGCCATGGCCTAAGTTGTTTCAGCCGCCGGCCATAGGATGCCGTCTTCATTTCATTGTACCGTGACGGCCTGGCGCCGTCAACCCTCGGTTGGGGGAGCTCATGGATGTGGCCACCAGCGCTGAACAGCCTGCCGGGGCTTATCGGCAGGATCCCAAGCGACGTGATTCAGCACGCCGGGCGGAGATGGCATACGAGACCGCTGTGCCGCCCGTGCATGATCCTGCGCGCAGGCCGGTCGATCTGTCTGGCTGCGCTGCGCCGGAACGGAAGCTCCGCCGCTCACGGCCTCCGCCAACAAGCCGTAACCGGCTCCGCCCCCCTGCCGTTCCTTTGATGCTGTAGAGGAACGGGCGCATGGGCGTTTCCCGGCCGTTACGCCCTCTTCACGCGTGCGCCTGGTACTGCCTCATTCTGCCCGCCAGCGCGCGGGGGAACCGGCCCTCAACCAGAACGGCATCCTCGGCGTACTCCAGGCCGGTTACCTTGCCGCCTTCATGGCAGGCAGATAGCAAGCTGGCCTCGGAGTATGGGATGGCGAGGCGCATTGGCACCAAGCCGCGCTCCAGCACCCGCTCTATGGCTCGGAGCAGGTTGTCGAGCCCATCCCGCTTGGTGGCGGATACGTACACCCAATCGCGGTTCTCGGCAACGAGCTTCCGGACGTGATACGTGTCCGGAAGCAGGTCCACCTTGTTCAGCACTACGATGGTGGGCTTGCATGCGGCACCCAGCTCCTCCAGCACCTGGTCCACGGCCTCCATCTGGCGCTCCCACTCCGGGTGGGAAACGTCCACCACGTGGATGAGGAGGTCGGAGATAAGGGTCTCCTCCAGGGTGGCTCGGAATGCCGCCACGAGGTGGTGGGGCAGACGCCGGATGAAGCCGACGGTATCGGTGAGCAGGATCGCGGAGCCGCCTGGGAGGTCCACACGGCGGGTGGTAGGATCCAGCGTTGCGAAGAGGCGAGCGTCGGCCATTACGTCGCTGCCAGTGAGCGCGTTGAGCAGTGATGACTTGCCCGCGCTGGTGTAGCCGACGAGGGATGCCGTGGCGTACGGGAGGTCGGTGCGGCAATGTCTGGAGCGGGCGCGTTGCTGGCGCACCTCCTCGAGGGCGGCTTTGAGGGTTTGGATGCGGTCGCGGATGCGCTTGCGGTCGCTATCCAGCTTAGTCTCGCCAGGGCCTCTCACGCCTATGCCGCCCTGTTGGCGCTCGAACCTGGTGTAGACGGCGGTCAGTCTTGGCAACAGGTAAGTAAGCTGAGCAAGCTCAACCTGCAGCTTTCCCTCTTTGGTACGCGCCCGCTGGGCGAAGATATCGAGGATCAGCTCGGTGCGGTCGATGACCTTCCTGCCAACGAGGTCGAACAGGTTGTGCTGTTGGGTGGCGCTAAGGTCGTCATCAACGAGGACGGCGTCGGCGCCGAGCTCGACAACCTCCGCCGCCATCTCCTGGGCTTTGCCGCGGCCCACGTAGGTTGCCGGGTTAGGCTGACGGACATGGAGGGTCATTTCGCCGGCCACGTCTAGGCCAGCCGTATCCGCCAGCTGCCTGAACTCATCCCGGTCGCTGGGGTTATCCGCGACAACCAGGAACGCCCTTTCCTTTCGGTTGACGGTGAGCATTACGCCTGTGCTAAGCCCTCCAAGCCGGCTACCAGACGCCGCCCGTGGTGGCCGCGGACATGCGCTGCAGCCGAGCGATTCTCTCCTGGATGGGCGGGTGGGTGCTGAACAACGAAAGCAACCCGCCGCCAGAAAGCGGATTGACGATGAACATATGCGCGGTTGCCGGGTTCACGTCGGCGGGCACCACCTCCGCGCTCTGCTCAAGCTTGCCAAGCGCGCGGGCAAGCGACATTGGGCGTCCGCACATCTTGGCGCCGGTTTCGTCCGCCAGGTACTCCCGCGATCGAGATATGGCCATCTGAATGAGGAAGGCGGCGATTGGGGCCACTATGGCGAGGGCCAGCGCGCCCAGGGCGTTGCCGCGATCGTCCTCGTCTCGCCCGCCCAGCCCGCCGAAGAACGCGGCGTACTGGAGCATGCGAGCCACCATGGTGATGGCGCCGGCCATCGTGGCGGCGACCGTCGAGACCAAGATATCCCTGTTTTTCACGTGGCCTAGCTCGTGTCCAAGCACGCCCTCAAGCTCATCCAGAGTTAGGATGCGCATGATGCCTTCCGTGACGGCCACCGCTGCGTGGGCCGGGTCTCTGCCCGTGGCAAAGGCGTTCGGCTGATCCATCGGCACCACATACACCTTGGGCATTGGAAGGCCGGCCTGCAGGGTAAGCCGCTCCACAATCCTATATAGCTCAGGAGCCTCTTCTCGTGAAACCTCCTTGGCGCGGTACATCGCCAGCACCAGCTTGTCGCTGAACCAGTACATGCCGAAGTTGAGGGCGCCCGCTATCAGAAGGAACACGAGCATCCCCTGGGTGCCACCCACGTAGTCGCCTATGAGCACGATAATGCCGGTAAGGGCGGCCATTAAGATGCCTGTTTTGAACACGTTGCTCATATTGCCACACTGCCTCTCAGTGAGTTACGTCTTTCCGCCTATATGATACCCCGTGAGGGCGTGCAGTTCCCTCGGTTTTGCTAGCAGCACCGGGGCCAGGGCGGCGATCGGCTGGAACCTGCCCGTGGCCCTGAGAAAGCGAAAAGCGCAGGTACCCATGGACACGCCGCCGCGTGCCCTTACCTGCGCCCACC
>Ga0078972_1009787_pt1 | contig 18565 bp, 10 predicted proteins | sample YelNatPaOPGAMG01_FD_67568 | JGI IMG/M metagenome (GOLD analysis project Ga0078972, IMG submission 67568) | Hot spring thermophilic microbial communities from Obsidian Pool, Yellowstone National Park, USA - OP-RAMG-01 (SPADES assembly) (version 2) | ecosystem: Environmental > Aquatic > Thermal... | reverse complement strand
CGAGATTGCTTCGGCTTCGCCTCGCAATGACCAACTTGAATCGCTCAATTTAGGTAGAAATATATCTCTGCTTGAAGACCCGGAGACGCGCTAAGGACCCCCACGTTTTTGGGCGATCAGCGAAAGGGTGATGGATCGGAAAGGCCGTAGATCTCTTTCAAGATAGCCCCTCCCCCTGCGTCAAGAAGCCTTCGAGCCAATGCCCTACCAAGGGCTTCGGGTTCATCGGGATTGCCATGTGCTTCATCCCTCACCATTTTCCTTCCATCGAGACTCGCGATCAGCCCCCTTAGCCTTAAGTTCCCCTGCGCGATCTCACCGTAAACCCCGATGGGGACCTGACAGCCTCCTTCCAGGCTTTCGAGAAAGGCCCGTTCAGCGGAGACGGCTCGAAAAACGTTTGGGTCGTTTAAGGAGCTCAGAACCTCGTTCACCTTCTTATCATCCCTTCGGCATTCGAGCCCGAGCGTTCCCTGCCCCATCGCAGGAAGAGAGAGCTCATAATCGAGATATTCGACAACCCGATCCCTCTCGCCCATTCGAATCACCCCGGAAGCAGCCACGATGATCGCATCCAGCCCTTCTTCATCGAGCTTCTTCATGCGGGTATCGAGATTTCCTCGCAAAACCTCCATGTTGAGATCGGGTCGCACGTGGAGAAGTTGGGCCTGCCGCCGCAGGCTGCTCGTGCCCACCCTCGCCCCGTTCGGAAGCTCAACAAAAGCCCCCCAACGGTTCGAAATCATCACATCACGGGGATCCTCCCGCTCCGTCATGGCTGCAATATGAAGGGGCTCAGGGAGCTTCGTCGGTACATCCTTCATGCTGTGAACTGCAAGATCAATCTCCTTGCGCATCAGGGCTTCTTCGATCTCCTTAACAAAGAGCCCTTTCCCTCCCACCTTTGCCAGAGCCACATCCCTGATCTTGTCCCCTGTGGTCGTGATCTTCACAATCTCGCAACGGACCTGGGGAAAGGCTGTCTCCAAACGTTCCCTCACCCAGTTGGCCTGCCAGAGGGCAAGCTTACTTCGCCTTGTCCCTATCCGAATCACCATCCCTCTCATTGCCCGTCTCTTCTGCTGATCGCAAGGGGTGAAACCCCTCCTTTTTTCCGTTTCGGTACGTTTCTTCGAAAACTTTCGGAAAGGCCTCGCTCACTCCCCAACATCCTGCAAGCCTCTCTTCCCGGCTCCCCTTTCAGCGTATCGGCACCCATTTAGCCATATAACATATTCCACTCCCGGCTGCGACGTTTTGCCCGCACGAAATGGCCCGCTTTTCTGCCTTGACAAGAGGAGGGTCCTTGGCTATAAATACGTTATAGCTGTAAAGTAATCAATCTGTAATCGTATTTCCACTTTTTTGACGGAGGCCTGCGGTTGTTCGGTGGTTTTGTCAACAGAGCTGGGTTCTGCCTTCCTTGACCGGGGTCGAAGGAAAAAGATCACGATCAGCCACCCTATCGAGAATATTGACAATTTCATAGGGAAGGGTTATGGCAAGGCGAAACGGAAGGAAGCAGATCCTCCCTTCTACTTTCTGAGGCAGTAAACGATGGGACCGGAAACGAGTTACGGTTCCTCGAGCGAGACATCATCACGATGGATACCCTTATCGTTCTGCCGATTTCAATGGAGAACATGCGACCATGGACGTTGTGAATCCCTTTGCTGAAGCGACGGAAACGATCATTGAGGCTGGAGGGGAGGCCCTCAAGACCTGCTACCAATGCGGCCTTTGCAGTGCCACGTGTCCCTGGAATCTGGTGCGAACCTTTCTTGTCCGGAAGGTTATTCATCAGGCCCAGGTCGGTCTTCTCGTCGAACTGGGAGACGAGGAGGTGTGGCTCTGTGCAAGTTGTAAGGCCTGTGTGGACCGGTGCCCAAGGGGGGTGGAGATTATCGACATCTTCCGGGCAGCCCGTCGCATTGGGGCCCAGTTCGGGGCCTTTCCCAAGAGTCTGAAAACGGTCATGAGCGACGTGAGAAGCCAGGGGAACCCGTGGAGTGAGGCACGAGACAAGAGGGGGGAGTGGGCCAAAGACCTCGGGGTGAAGACCTTCACTCCGGAGACCGAGTTTCTTTATGCTCCCTGTTGCACGCCCGCTTACGACCGAAAGGCGAGACGGATCGCTTTGGCCACCGTCGAGATATTGAAGAAGGCTCGGATCGATTTCGGTATCCTCGGAGCCGAGGAGAGCTGTTGTGGAGAAAGCGTTCGCAAGGTTGGGAGGGAGGATCTCTTCCAAAACCTCTGCCAATCGAACATTCAAACCTACACAAAGCACGGAGTGAAAAAAATCATCGTCTCCTCCCCCCACTGTTACCATACCTTCAAAGAAGAATATCCTGAATTTGGAGGCAATTTCGAAGTCGTACACTTCACCCAGCTCTTGTCTCAACTTTTAGATCAGGGGCGAATAAAGCCGATCAAGGAATACCCAAAGAAGGTTACCTATCATGACCCCTGTTACCTGGGGCGTCATCACGGCATATACGAAGAACCAAGAAAGGTGCTTACAAGCATCCCTGGATTGGAATTGAGAGAGCTTCCGGACGCCCGCGAGGAGAGCATCTGCTGCGGAGGGGGCGGCGGCCGAATCTGGATGGAAACGAAGAAGGAGGAACGGTTCTCTGACCTTCGAATCGAACAGGCCCTGGAAGTGGGAGCTGAGGTCATTGCCCTCGCTTGTCCCTATTGCATGCTCAACTTCGACGACAGCCTCCTCACCATGGGGAAAGAGGGCGCTCTGGAGATCCGAGACATCGCTGAAATCGTAAAAGAAGTCATCTGAACGGAGCGGGCATGGAAAAACGAATCGGAGTCTATATCTGCCATTGCGGACTGAACATTGCAGCAACGGTTAACCCTAAAGAGGTGGCCGAGTACGCGGCCACCCTTCGGGGCGTTGTGATTGCCCGGGACTACATGTTCATGTGTTCCGACCCCGGACAGGAAATGATTCGTAACGACATACGTCAACATCAGTTGACCCGAGTGATCGTCGCTTCGTGTTCTCCCTTGATGCACGAACGAACGTTTCGCCGTGTATGTCGGGAGGCAGGCCTCAACCCCTACCTCTTCGAGATGGCCAACATCCGGGAACACTGCAGTTGGGTTCATAAAGAAGGAGCTACGCAAAAGGCGAAGGATTTGGTCCGGGCCGCCGTGATGAGAGTCTACCACCATGACGCTCTCGAACCCAAAGAGGTGACGATTCGGCCGACAACCCTTGTCGTTGGCGGTGGGATCGCCGGTATTCAGGCAGCCCTCGATATTGCCAATGCGGGCTACAAAGTCTTTCTAGTGGAGCGCGAGCCCTCGATCGGCGGACACATGATCCAGCTTGACAAGACCTTCCCAACCCTCGATTGTTCGGCCTGTATCATGACCCCGAAGATGAGTGATGCGGGCTCTCATCCCAATATCGAGCTTTTCACCTACAGCGAGGTCGAGGAGGTTTCGGGCTATATCGGGAATTTCAAGGTCAAGATCAAGAAGAAAGCGCGCTATGTGGACTTGGATAAGTGTACGGGATGCGCCCTCTGTTTTGCAGGATGTCCCGTTGTGATGAAAAACGAGTTCGATCTGGGACTTTCCGAACGAAGGGCTGTCTATAAACCTTTTCCCCAAGCGGTTCCCAACAAGGCGGTCATCGACAAGCGGGAAGATCGTCCCTGCAAGGCCGCCTGTGTCGACGCCTGTCCCATTCATACCAATGTTTTGGGCTATGTCAAGCTCATTGCAGAAGGGAAGTTCAAGGAGGCCTTTCTCCTGAACCGCGTGGTCAATCCTTTTCCTTCTGTCTGCGGAGATGTCTGTTATGCTCCGTGCGAGAGGGTCTGCAATCGCGGCCAAATTGAAGAACCCATTGCCATTCGACATTTGAAAAAGTTCGCCGCAAGCCAAGTCAAGATAGAAGAGCTGGAGGTCCCTCAAGTTGCAAGAACGGGAAAGCGGGTCGCCGTGATCGGGGCAGGTCCAGCGGGCCTTTCCGCTGCCAACGACCTCGCTTTAAAAGGCCACGAAGTCACGGTCTTTGAGGCCCTTCCCGAACCCGGCGGAATGCTTCGCTACGGCATCCCGGAATATCGCCTTCCCAAAGAGACCCTGAGAAAAGAGATCGATTATATCCGCAGACTCGGAGTGGAGATCAAGACCGGAATAGAGATCGGGAAAGACCTCTCCCTTTCCGATCTGCGAAAGCGTTTCGACGCGATCTTTATCGGCGTGGGGGGGCGAAAGGGCATGAGGTTGGAGGTGGAGGGCGCAAAGGAAGAGGCCCCTCTGGGAGTAACCGACGGGATCCATTTTCTCCAGAGGATCAACCTGGGTAAGGAAGTCACGATCGGCAAGCGGGTCTGCGTCATCGGAGGAGGCAACACGGCCATCGACTGCGCCCGTACAGCGAAACGTTTAGGGGCCGAGGAGGTTCGTCTTGTATATCGTCGATCCAGGGCTGAAATGCCTGCCGCTCCAGAGGAGGTGGAGGCTGCGTTGCAAGAAGGGATCGCGATCGATTTCTTAACAAACCCGACGCGATTCGTCTCCGACGGGGGAAGACTTGCCTCGATGGAGTGTATCCGAATGGAACTGGGCGAACCCGATGAAAGTGGAAGACGCCGTCCGATTCCAGTTGCGGGCTCGGAATTCCGTGTGCCCGTCGATATGGTGATTGCGGCTCTGGGGCAAGTCCCCGACACAGGATTCGTTCAGGAATTAGGTATCGCCGTTGACAAGAGAGGATGGATTTCTGTAGACCCCCTGACGGGCGCCACGAACTGCGAGGGGGTCTTTTCGGGAGGGGATGTGGTCACAGGACCGGCCTACGTCATCGACGCCATTGCTGCAGGGAAGCGGGCTGCCCGATCCATCGATCGATATCTTCAGGGGCAGCCGCTCCTTACCGTTGAAGAAGAGAAGAAGCCTGAGAACCTTTCCGAAGAGGATGTCGCGCGGTTGAAGGATCGATTTGGGACGGAATCTCGGGTGCCGATGAAGGAAATCCCTGTTGAAGGACGACTTCAAGGCTTTCAGGAGGTTGCACTGTCTTATACGCCGGAAGAGGCACGCCGCGAGGCTAGCCGCTGCTTGGCGGGAAAGATCGAAGGTTGCATTCAGTGTGGCGAGTGCGAAAGACGTTGTGAGCCAAGGGCGATTCGCTACGATGCCCGGGACGAGATCGTGGAGGTGGAGGTGGGCAACATCATCCTTGCCACCGGGTACCAGCAGTTCAATCCTTCGGTCATCCCCCAGTACGGTTATGGCAAGTACGATAACGTGATCACCGGACTCGAATTCGAACGTCTTTCAAATGCCTCGGGGCCAACGGGTGGGCAGATCCTTCTCAAGAACGGGGACGTCCCAAAGAGCGTTGCCATTCTTCATTGCGTGGGAAGCCGCGACAAGAATTACCATGCCTACTGCTCTCGAGTCTGCTGCATGTTCGCCCTGAAGATGGCTCACCTCATCCGAGATAAGACGAAGGCCGAGGTTTACCAAGCCTACATTGACATGCGGTGCTTTGGTGAAGGATATGAGGAGTTCTACGAACGGGTCGGCACAGAGGATGGGGTGAAGTTTATTCGCGGGAAGGCTTCCCGTGTGACGGACCGGGCGGTCACAGAAGAAGAACAAGGAAAGTTGATCGTCTGTGTCGAGGACACCCTGGTGGGAACGCTCCTTCGGATTCCAGTCGACATGGTTGTTCTTTGCGCCGGCCTTGAGCCTCAAGCCGACGCGGAGAAGGTCGCCCGGCTCTTCTCCCTCGGGAGAAGAGCGGACGGTTTCTTCCTTGAAAGGCACGTCAAACTGGATCCCGTCAAAACGATGACCGACGGCGTCTTCATCGCAGGCTGCTGTGAAGCACCGAAGGATATCCCCGATACCGTAGCTCAGGCTAAGGCTGCGGCTGCTGAGGTCCTCAACCTCTTGGCTCGGGGCAAGGTGGAAATCGAACCCATCGTCGCCACTGTGGACGAGGAGATCTGTGCAGGTTGCGGCCTCTGCGAAAAGATCTGCTCCTACGGAGCCCCTTCGGTGGATCCTTCGAAGGGGGTCAGCCAGGTGAATCAAGCTCTTTGTAAGGGCTGTGGTGCCTGCGCAAGCGTTTGTCCTTCGGGAGCGATGTCCCTTTCCCACTTCACCTATCGACAGATCCTGGAGCAGGTAGACGCCCTATCGTACTGAGCCAAGTGGATCGTTCTGGAAAGCCTTTTAGCCTTGCGTAAGGCAACGTTGCAACGGGCCCGTACAATAGCTGGAAGTCCACTCAAGGATCCCCAATCTCTTGTCGGCAGGCAGGCGCCGAACACCTGTAATGGATTGTTTCCTCTCAGCTAAAGGTATGGCGTAACCCAAACCCTTTCTCCGACACCATGGCCCGAGCCATCTCTTCGGTCATAGCCGCACCCTGGCGGTATTGAAACGGCCACATACTTTTCGGGTCGAAGAAAGCGACACGGTCACCGTTCCGAAGGACATGGTCCAGGTCGGGCTGGAGGCCGGGCATGGCGCTCAGCTTGCCGTTAATAAAAGTGATACTTCGTTCCTCCGTCCGCAGTTTTAAGGCATCGAGAAGCGTCGCGAGGGTACTCCCCTCCGGAAGGCTCATCTGGAGGTTGGCAAAACTGCCCCGATTAGCCTCTCCCCCATAGGTGGCCAGAGCACCATAAAGCCAAACATCAACCGTGATCTCCGTCACTTCTTCCTCCTGCCCCATAGATTCATGTGTTTAAAGGAACTTTTTTTTCCATTGGCTCTATCGCGGCCGGAAGGGTTCCGCGGGCTCGGAGGCCCGCGGAAGCACAAAAGACCCCTTTCATTGCCCCTCAAAGACAGAATCGAGGGCGCTATCAGGAACGTCAAACACCTGATTGTGAGGAGGAAGGGGCTCGTATTTCATGAACTCTGGCAGTCGGTCGTGGGCCTTCCCAAGACCGGCCCCCTCGTTAAAGGCACGTTCCTTCCGCAAGATCTCCATGCCTATCCTGACCACATCCTCTCCGGTCCACTTCGTCCCGAGAACACCGTTGCATTCCTCCACCATCCCTTCGAAACCGCTCGCGATATCGAGAATGGGAAACGCGATGAAGAGACAATGGCCTGTGGAGTCGATGAAGGCCGTCGTCGCCTGGAAAGCCCGGCTCAGTGCCGCCTTACCTTCCGGGCTCAAAGGATCCGCCTTCCCACCGATGCTTAGGATTTCGGGAGCAATCGTATAACCCGCCGTGTGATCAGCACCCATAGGAGTCGTTGCGTAGGTGATCCCGATTCCCTTGACCGCCCGGGGCTCGTAGGCCGGCATGCTTTGACCCTTGACCGTGGGAACCCTTGGAATCCCAAAAGCTCTGCCCGTAAATTCCGTCCCTCCCCCAAGGATCCGACCCAAGGCTGTCCCTTTTCCCATCTCGTGAAGGAGTTCAATGGCCTTCTGACCATCGCCGAAAGAGGCCACCCCCGCCTCCATCGCCACAGCCAGGGTGGTTCCCGTTTCGATCGTATCGAGGCCGTAGGCATTACATAAACGAACCAGTTCGGCCACGTGGTCGAGGTTATCGATCCCGCAGTTGGCCCCAAGGGCCCAGTCTGATTCGTACTCGACGCAGGAGGTATGCTCTTTGCCGTCGGCCTTGAACCAGGTGTTGGAACATTGAATGATACAGCCCGGGCTGCAGGCGTGATTGTAGACCTCCTTGCCAAGACGCGCTTTGTTCCCTTCGAAAATCGACTCGCCCGCGATCTTCGCTGCTCCTTCAAATCGGCCGCTCGAAAAATTACGCGTAGGAAGACCCCCTGCTTCGTTCATGATATTGATCAAAACCGCCGTCCCGTAAGTGTTAAGTCCTCCCTTTGGTTTTGTCACGTCGTGGGAACGGATCGCTTCATCAAGCTTCTTCTTCCCTTGATCGAAAAGGGCTCTATCCGCGATGGCTACAGGAGGGGCTCCCTTCGGATTGATCACGATGAATTTGAGCCTTTTGCTCCCCAACACGGAGCCCAGGCCTCCCCTACCTGAGTAACGGCTGGGCCGACGACCCAAATCATTGAAAACAATCCCGGCATTGGCATATCCGTACTCGCCCGCCACACCGCACCCCGCAACGGCGACCCCCGTTCCAAAGCGTTCGTAAACCTTGGGAAAAACGTCATAGAGGTCCTTCCCGGCAAATTCGTCGGCGGTATAGAATTCCGCTTTCGGCTTTCGAGTGTCCCCGTCCCATGTCAGATAGACCATCCAGTACTTGTCCTTTTCCTTGGGCTGGCCCTCCACAACCAACGCTTTGATCTGGAGATTTGCCAGGTACGGGCCCCAAGACGTACCTGCGTTCGACTCCTTGATGCCTCCTGTCAGAGGGGACTTCCCCCCAACAGAGATACGAGACGACGTCGAAGCAGGTGTACCCGTTACCCAACCCGGAGCAAACACAAGCTTGTTGTTAGGACCAAGAGGATGGCACAGCGGAGGAACTTCATCCCCTACAAGGGTGGATGTCATGGCCCTGCCCCCCAGGTATCGGTAAGCCTCGGGAACCTCTTCCAAACGATAAGTGCGCTCTGTCATGTTAAGCCTCAGAATCCACATAACGTCCTTCCTCCTTTCCTCAGGATGATTTAGCCTCCTTTTGCCGATAGAAGCCATTGTGATGCCGTTACCCGATAATATGGCTCTTCTTTTCCACCTCCCTTCTCCCGGAGCTCCAAGGGATACGAGCTTCGTTTTCAGCTTTTCTTTGTAGAACAAACATATCACAGCCACCAAATCTGTCAAGTCTTTTTTGCATCTCTCCATCGGGCCGAAGGCAGGCTCCCCTCGAAGGTGCCGCTCCAGGGCCTCATTGGCGCCCTCGTCGGGGGCCCTTTATGCAGCGATTTTGAAACATCAGGGTAAACGCTTGCTCCATGGTTGACGATCTTCCCTGGGTCTGCTAATATTAGATCGCGCAGTGAAAATGGAACAACGGATAAGAACATGGCCAAATGTGTCCTTTGTGGCGTGAGAAAAGCCAACCGCCATTGCACGGCACTCGAGAAGGAAATCTGCTCACTCTGTTGCGGAACGAAGAGAGAAAACGAGATCTCCTGTCCCGGTTTCTGCGAGTATCTGAAAAAGGGGAAGGAATACCAAATGGGAAGGGAGATCGCCCGGGAGATGAGCGCTACCTTTCAAAGGGAAGCGGACGACATCTTTCAGGTCGAGGAGGCCATCGATTTCGCCCTGCCCATCGAATCGTCTTTCGTGAACTGGTTTTACAAAGACAAGACCGTAAACGACAACGATATCTATGACGCCCTTTCCCGCATTTACGCCTACTGGACCGGTAAGATCCCATCCTTTCGCCCTGAAAACCGTTGTGAAGAGATCGTGTTTGGAATCTGCCAAGAGGCGGATGAATCTTTCCCCAAGATCTCTCGCGAATTGAAAAACAAAACCATCCTGAGAATCATGCGATCCATCCGATCTGCATCGGGAGGCCTCTTGGGAAATCGGAACTACCTTGAAATGATCTACAGCCAATTTAGGCCGAATGGAAGGTGGAGCCGTCTCTTCAGGGGATGACTTGGTTCCATGACAAAATTCGCAAAGCCGTGCCACCATGGACCACGATCTGATTAAGAGAGCAGCAAGGGACATTTTTCACTCTAAGAAGACCGTCGCCTTCACAGGAGCGGGTATATCGGTGGAGAGTGGCATACCGGCTTTTCGTGGAGCCCAAGGCCTGTGGGAGAGGTACGATCCGGAGGAATATGCCCACATTGACGCTTTCCGCAAAAACCCCGAAAAAGTCTGGCTTATGTTAAGGGAAATGTTCAGCCTGATCCTATCCGCACAACCGAATCCGGCCCATCTTGGTTTGGCTGAGCTCGAGCGGATGGGCTTTCTCTCATCCGTGATCACCCAAAACATCGACGGCCTTCACCAGGCCGCTGGCAACACGAACGTGATCGAGTATCACGGAAGTCACCGTACCCTCTCTTGTCTTGAGTGTGGAAACCAGGTCGAAGGAACTTCCTTATCGGAAAGAGACCTGCCTGCACGCTGCCCTCGTTGCCGATCCCTCCTGAAACCCGATGTTGTCTTCTTTGGAGAACCCATTCCATGGAAGGCTCAGATCCTTTCAACAAACGCTTGTCGGTCCTGTTCGGTCCTGCTGGTCATTGGAACCTCGGCGTTAGTCTATCCGGCGGCTCATCTCCCTGTGACGGCCAAGGAAAGCGGCGCCACGATCATCGAGATCAACAAGGAACCAACCCCCATGACCGATGATATCTCCGATTATCTAATCAGGGGGCCTGCGGGCGAGATCGTTCCTGCCCTTGTAGAGGAGGTCCGAGGGTTGCTTTGCGCCCAAGGAGGATCGTGACATTGAAAGTCTTGCTCTAAGACGTTATAATTATTGTAAAATCGACATGCACTCTAACCAAGGCAAGAGGACTTCGGTCGCTTGGAAAGCCGCCTAAGCATGCTGTGACCAGATTGGTTGGTAACGGGGTGAAAGCAACTCCTTGAGGGAACAACAGGAAGAATCAGCTGAAAAGGTCATTTTTGACGATCTCCAGATAGCGAATGCCCTTTTTGGTGCTCACGGCGAGAACCTGAAGCGTGTCGCCCGGGCAACGGGTGTTAGGATCAACGCCAAAGCGAATACCCTGACGATCCAAGGGGATTACGTCAATATCGAGCTCTCCAAACAGGTCCTCAACGATCTCTACGCCCTTCTGAAGAAAGGCTATCCTCTCTACCCAACCGACATCGATTATGCGGTACGGATGGTTTCCGATGATCGAACGGTCAAGTTGGAGGATGTCTTTCTCGATGCGGTCTATGTCTCAGCCAAGAAGAGGATAATCACCCCCAAGAGCTTGGCCCAGAAACGTTACATTGATGCCATCCGTCAGCACGATTTAGTGATCGGCATCGGCCCGGCGGGCACGGGCAAGACGTACCTCGCCATGGCCATGGCCGTGGCGTTTCTGACGAAACAAGAAGTTGAAAAGATCGTGCTGACGCGGCCTGCCGTGGAGGCTGGAGAAAAGCTTGGATTTCTCCCGGGAGACATCGCTGAAAAGGTGAACCCTTATCTACGACCTCTTTACGATGCCCTCCATGATATGATGGATTTCGAGCGGGCCTCAAAACTTGTAGAAAGAGGAGTGATCGAGGTGGCGCCTCTCGCCTTCATGAGGGGAAGAACGCTCAACGATGCCTTTGTCATCCTTGACGAGGCACAAAACACGGGATCGGAGCAGATGAAGATGTTTCTGACCCGGTTGGGTTTCGGATCGAAAGCGGTCATCACAGGCGACATCACTCAGATCGATCTCCCCGAAAACAAGGTCTCTGGTCTCATCGAGATTCAGGGAATCCTGAAAGGCATCGAAGGAATTCAATTTGTCTATTTCACTGAAAAAGACGTGGTGCGACACCCTCTCGTTCAGGATATTATCAAAGCCTACGACAGAATGGAGGAACGTCGAGCCCGTGCAAGGGAACGTGGGGCGGCGACTTAGATGGCTCAGGTAAAACCTTCCTTGAAGAAGCTCTTTTCGGAACTCTCCTGGCTTTCGAAAAAAAATGGCGCGAGAAGTCGTTCAGGATGGAGCCGGCTGAAAACGCCTTCCGTTCAGAATTGGATGACGGGTCTGTTGTTGGCCCTGATCCTCACCTTTCTCCTATCCCCCAGTCTTCAGCTTCCCTTGAAGGACTATCAGGTGGGTGAGATCGCGACCAAGGAAATCAAGTCTACCCAAGATCTTCTCGTCGAAGACGAAAGATCCACCCTCGAAAGACGAGTGAACGCCGAGGCGGCTGTTCTTTCCGTTTACGACTATGATCCCACCACGGCTCTTGACCTCGAGGCGCTGGTCACTTTTTGGGAAACAGAAGAGCGAAAAACCGATCTTGCGACCAAGAAGAGAAATGGATCCGATCTCTTGGCCCGTCTCCCCCTCGAGCCACGAGAGTGGGCGATTTTGGAAAAAGCCCGTTTCAATCCTTCTTTTAGAGAAGCGCTCTTCGAAGTTCTCCTTCCCATAGTCCGAAACGGGATCGTTCTGGATAAAGACCTCCTCGGTCCTGAATCGACGAAAGGGATCGTCTTGCGCAATATCAAGACCCGGCAGGAAAAGAGGGAGGTTCCTCCTTTCTCGTTTCTCGACTTAAAGGAGGCACGAAGCAAGCTCCGAGCTCAGATGGCCCTCCTGAGCCCTCCCCTTGGGAAAGAATCTCTCTCCATCTTTTTGAAGGTAGCCGGTTACTGCCTCAGACCGAATCTCACCTTCAATAAGGACGAAACCGAAGAACGGAAGGCGAACGCGAGGAGGAGTGTGAATACGGTCTACTTTCAGATCAAACGAGGCGATGTTATTCTTCGGGCAGGAGAGCGGGTCCGGGAGGACCATGTTTCGAAGATGAGAGCCCTGAAGGAGGCCCAAAAGAAGGGCCATCGGGTCTCGGTTTTCTTGGGACTGGGTTTGCTCACCTTCCTTTTCTTGGCAGGGCTGTTTCAGTTCTCTGTGAAGAACATCCGTAAGATCGCCCTCTCGAGAAAAGATATCCTGTTTTTCGCCTCGACGCTTGCTGGCAATATCGCCCTGCTGAAGCTTTTCCAGACGATGACCGATATCCTGGGAGGCGAGTTTCTATCGATTCCCTCCACTTCTTACTACTATCTTTTCCCCATCGCAGCAGGGGCCATGCTTGTTCGAATCGTCATCAATTCCGAGGTGGCCATCGTTTTTGCTATCCTCTCGAGCTATTTCTCTGCCTTCATCATGGGAAACCAGCTCTTCTTCTTCATCTTCTCTTTTGTGGGAAGTGTCATCGGAGCCCACAAGGTGGCCCAGTGTGAACAGCGAAGCAAGCTGATCGAGGCTGGGCTCCACGTCGGAAGCATCAACCTTCTTGTTATCCTTGCCTATAATCTCATTACGGGCAATCCTTTTCGAATGACGCTTCTCTCCGATATGATCATGGGGTTCACCGGAGGGATTTTGGCTTCGTTTCTGGTTCTCGGGACCGCTCCGATCGTGGAAAGCCTCTTCGGGTATACGACCGACATTAAGTTACTCGAGCTCGCGAATATGGAGCATCCGATCTTAAAGGATCTGGTCCTTCAGGCACCAGGTACCTATCACCACAGCGTCGTGGTTGGAAACCTGGTGGAGGCCGCGGCGAAAGCGATTGGAGCCAATCCCCTTTTGGCCAGGGTCAGCGCTTATTACCACGATATTGGAAAGTTGAAAAAACCGCTCTATTTCATCGAAAACATGGCGGGCATCGAGAACAAACACGACCACCTGAGTCCAAGTATGTCAAGCCTTATTCTTGCCTCCCATGTGAAAGACGGCGTTGAACTGGCTCGAGAAAACCATCTGGGAGAACGGATCACCAACATTATCCAGCAACATCACGGTACGAGTTTGATCTCCTACTTTTATCAAAAGGCAAAAGAGATCGAGGATCCTGAAACGAACCCACTCGATGAGAACGATTTTCGTTACCCTGGTCCAAAACCCCAAACCCGTGAGGCAGGCATCGTGATGCTTGCGGATGCCGTCGAAGCCGCTTCGCGGACTCTGAGTGATCCATCCCCATCTCGCATCAAAGGTTTGGTTCAGCGTATCACCAATGGTATCTTCTTGGACGGTCAACTCGAAGAGTGCGAACTGACGTTGAAGGATCTTCATAAGATTGAAGAGAGCTTTGTTCGCATTCTCACCGCCATCTTCCATCAGAGAATCGAATATCCCACAGGTTCGAGTTCCGAGCCGACGAGGAAGCGGGGCGATGAAGATCTGGATCCGAAATCAGCAAAAACGTTACCCTTTAGACCTAAGAAGAATTCGAAGAATGGTGCGAAGGATCTTGATCGACCTGGGGTTATGTGATGTCGAATTGGGCATCCTCTTCGTCGACGACCCAGCAATTCAGGAACTCAATCGACGCTTCCTTCGGCGCAACCGTCCTACGAACGTGATCGCCTTTCCCATGCAGGAAGGGGAGTTCTCCGTATTAGATCCTCACCTCCTTGGCGATGTTGTTGTCTCAGTCGAAACCGCCTATCGTGAGGCCAAAGACTTCTGTCTCAGCCGGGCAGAAGCGTTAACCCTTTTCATGATTCATGGAATTCTTCACTTGGCCGGTTACGACCACGAAAAATCGAGGAAAATGGCCCGCGAGATGGAACTCAAGGAAAACGAGCTCCTGAAGATGGTACAACGTGAATTCCCTCTCCGTTCGCCCAAGAAGATTCCCTCCAGGGACAACGGTCCGACCGGGTAAAATCGCCATCTCGCAACCCTGATGTTACAAAAAATCCTTGTTCAAAGAGCACCCGTGAGGACGCCAAAGAGGCCTGGTAGAGGCACCTTGAGGAAGCGAAATACCCACTTCGACGAACTCTGCTCAACTTCACGCTGATGTTGCAATAAATCTTGCTCAAGGGCCTCGGTGAGGGCGCCAGAGAGGGCTTTGTAGCGGCACCTTGAAAAAGTTGAATTCCAAGTTTCGTTACCTCTGCTGGACTTCACCTTGGTGGAGTCCCCGATAACCGCTCGCGTGTCAACAAAACCTACTTGACAAGGCCTCTGAGACGTCCTCTCCGGGGCTCCGTTATGCAACGGGCGGGTCGAGGCATAGAGAATCACCGAAGAAGGCGGGAGAGGGCAATAGGTCAATAGGCCCTCGTATCTGGACAAACACGAGGGCCCATCGTTTAGTGGGGCAGAACCTTCAGTCTGGTCTTTGGTATGGCCTGAAAATTCCTCACGATGTCTTGGTTTTCGATTCTTAGCAATTTCCTTCCAGGGTAGAAGCCAAAATGAGGATGGTACGGATTCACTTCGATCATGTTCTTCGCCACCGAATCATATGGCTCAAACCCATATTGGATATAGAACCCGAATTCGTCGGTCTCCACACAAGGCCTGGCCTCCATACCAGACCTATTCTTGAAACAGACCCGAACGTCTGCCACGGGCATACCGTTTTTTTGCTCGACATACCCCGAAATGGAATATCCACTGGTAACTTCAAGGTCATCGAGGTACCAAATAGAAGGTTCCTCAGGGTTCCCCGGTGATTCCAAGCTGAACTTGATCAAGACAGCCTCATTCAAGGCCGCCAAGGCAGAAATATCGTAAACGACTCTAGTCCACGCTGTATCTCCAAGCCCTATTGTCCCTTGCCCTTGAATGGGGGCGTCGCTCACCCAGATGGACGTCCAGTCTTCTCCATTTGTGCTGACAGAGATCTCGGCTCGGCCTCCAGGGCTGACCCGAAGATAGCGCCAATATTTCAAGAACACCTGGCGTTGTTCGGAACAGTCGATGGGCGGCGATATGATCGATCTCACCGCATGAGGGTCTGTTGAGTGGAACCCCATCGCAATACCCAAGATATGATTATCATTGGTGTGAGAATGGTCCATCTCCGGAGCGGAATAGTCCTCGTCATGGATCGAAGCATTCTTTCGCTGCCACCCTCCTGGTTCAAAGCCCCACCATCCTTTCTCCGAACTGAAATCATCCGTGAAAGGAAACGATTCAACGATCCCGGCTCCCGTCACGGAAAAGCGATAAGGACTTCTATCTTCGTCATCGCTCTCGATCATTAAAGTGGCACTTCGAACCCCCTTGCCACCAGGGGCGAATCGGACCTGAAAGGTGACGGATTGCCCCGGCGGAATAGGAGAATTCGGTTCCTTCGTCACGGTGAAATCCGAGGCATGGCTTCCCTCAATCCTGATCAGAGGGGTGCCCACAAGATTGAGAACTTCCTCGCCTACGTTTTCAATCGTAAGCCATACTGAGCGAGAGGCATAGCGATTTACATCCCCAAAATTGAGTGCCCCCTCATCATTTGGGATGGGAATACCTTCCCCTTTCACCACCATGACTGGACACCCGATTGTCCTGAACCTCCAAATCTCGGACCAGTCGCTGTCGCCTTCCTCGTTTGACGCACGAACTCGCCAAAAATGATTTACTCCCTTCCGAAGCCCATAAATCCTCTGGGACGTGCCTGTGATCCCGTCCGCCTCAAAGAGCACTGTAGCGAAGCTCTCATCTGTCGAGAGCTGCACGTCGTATGAGGTGGCCCCAGGCGACTCGGCCCAGCTCAATGTGGGACTGTTTGCGACTCGGGTTGCATGATTCTCAGGAGCAATCAGGGATGGAGGTTTGGGGGGACCTTTCACCGTGATCGAGACAACGGCCACGTTGCTTTCGACGTACCCGTCGCTCACCTTAAACCGAAACTCGTCAATTCCCACATAGTCTGCCTGGGGCGTGTAAATCAGGTTGGGCGGTTCCCCAGAAAGAACTCCGTGAGAAGGGGGTTCAACAATGGTATAGCTTAAGCTATCTTCGTCCACATCTGTCGACGAAAGAACGATCGCTAATGGTTTTTCCCACTTCGTTATCAGGCTCTGTCCGTAAGCAACCGGAGGATCGTTCACCGGCCGCACAGTGATGGTTACAGAGGAGGGGGTGCTCTCGGACGTGCCGTCGCTCACCTTGTACGAAAAAGCATCCGTCCCGTAAAAATCAGGATTCGGGACATAGGTGAACGATCCGTCCGGATTCAGAGTCAAAGTCCCGTAAGTCGGCCCGCTCACCAAAACCGCTACTAACGCATCGTTCTCCAAATCACAATCATTGCCCAACACCCCCGGCGCTGAAACCTCAAGCACCGTATCCTCATCCATCCAGTAGTAGTCGTTTTGAGCCACAGGCCCATCGTTCACCGCCATCACCGTAAGGGTCACCATGGCCACATTGCTCTCCGTCGCCCCGTCGCTCGCCTTGTATGAAAAAGTATCCGTCCCGTTAAAATCGGGATTCGGCACATAGGTGAACGATCCGTCCTCGTTAAAGGTTAGCGTGCCATGCGCAGGCCCTTCGACAAGGGTGGCTGTCAGCAGGTCGCCATCGCCATCGTTGTCATTCCCTAAGATGCCGGGAGCTCCTACCGTCAGAACATTATCCTCCAAAACAACGTAAAAGTCGCCCGCGGCAATTGGAACCTGGTTCACATGATTGACGACGATCGTCACTGTTGCGACATTGCTGAAAGAAAAACCATCATAAGTCTCGTAAGTAAAAGTGTCTATGCCGCTGAAGCCTTCGGCAGGGGTATAGAGAAAAGACCCGTCCGAATTGAGGCTCAATTCGCCATGCGAAGGACTGCCTAACAGAAAAGCTGTCAACGAATGTCCTTCCCGGTCCGTGTCGTTTGAAAGGACCCCCGGAGCGGGAACAGCAAGAGGATTCCCCGCCTCCGTGCCATAAACATCGTCAAGAGCTTGAGGAGCCGCGTTCGTCCGGAAACTCCAAACCCCTGACCACCCACTGGTCCCACCCGCGTTCGTTGCATTCACCCGCCAGTAGTAAACCGTATCGTTCAACAGCCCACTCACAACCTGAGACGTCCCCGTAACCCCGCTCTGATCGAACACTGTCGTCCCAAAACTCGAACTCGTCGATACCTGAACCCGATACGCACTCGCCCCGCTCGAAGGATTCCAGCTCAACGTCGGGCTCGTCACCACACCCGTCGCCCCATCCGCCGGAGAAACCAATACCGGTGCAGGAGGGGGTGACGAGGTGCTTCCAACCCCAATTAACGAGAAAACATATGGGCTTTCATTGGAGTCGTTGTTTGCAATCGAAGCTGAGGCCACTCTTACCCCTTCTCCGCCCGGTTTAAACCGAATCGCGAAAGTCGTTGTTTCATCAGGTAATACGGGAGTCGAAGGCTGGGTTGTCACAGAAAAATCAGATGCGTGTGTCCCGCTGATTTGGACTCTGGGAGTTGCCGTCAAATTGAGGGGGGAACCTCCAAGGTTCTCAATCGTAAACGTGGCGGAAATATTCGACCCCAGACTTACAGGACCAAAGTCATAACTTCCTGTGGCATGTGCAATGCTCGTGCTCCCCTGCTTCACGTTTATTTCGGGAGGACCGAATGAAACCTTAAAGGACATTAAGCTTCCAGGCGTTGAGATGGTGGAAACTGTCATCCAGGTTGAGGTTCCATCATAGCGATTGCTGTTGGGCGTCGAAAAAGGGCTGAATGTTTTTCCCGCAACGTAATAATCTCCGGCATTAGCGGACTTTCCCGCCTCGATTTCCTCCAGGCCATCTGCCTCCATGAGACGAAGAAGCTTGTGAGAGGTGTACGAGTTGTCATACACAAAATCCGTCCCAAAATAATTCAGCGTGGAGTCCACGTGCCAAATCAGGAGACCATCAGCCGGATACTGCCCAGCGTCATTCCCCACCCGGTAGCGGTTCTGAACCATGAAGAACTCACCGAAGGCATTCCCTGCGACAGCCCCCGGCATGATGACCGCCACATCCTGCGACGTTCCGGATGCACTCAGGGTAACCGTGCTACTTCCTGAATTGTATACAGAAGGGTTGATCCAATCGAGGAGGAACTTGCTGAAGCAGTTGTGATCTCCTCTGTTGGCATCCATCATGTCCAGCCCGCCGACACCTCCGCGGGGGCCGATACTCGAGTCGTAATCGTAGTAATCCGGAAGCCCCAGAGCATGGC
>Ga0078972_1009783_pt1 | contig 18578 bp, 17 predicted proteins | sample YelNatPaOPGAMG01_FD_67568 | JGI IMG/M metagenome (GOLD analysis project Ga0078972, IMG submission 67568) | Hot spring thermophilic microbial communities from Obsidian Pool, Yellowstone National Park, USA - OP-RAMG-01 (SPADES assembly) (version 2) | ecosystem: Environmental > Aquatic > Thermal... | reverse complement strand
CGACCTGTCATTCTGTTCATGACACAGTAGATTATCCTGGAAAGGGAGACTATCAGGTATATTTCTTAAGGGCAGACAATTCTGGTTCATTGATGTGTCAGGATTGTCACACTGCGAGGTAGTATGGGAGAAGGTATGAAGATAGGAAGGAGGGAGTTTTTGACAGGGATATATTCTAAGGATAGTTTGAAGAAGGTATTGACCTCCTTCTATGTATTCAAGGAAGAGATGGATAAGTCAAGTAGGCTTTCCTGTGATGAGATAGGCATGAGGATGAGGAAAGCCAAGGTAAAGGTTAATCGAAAGGAGGGATAAATAAGATGAGGATAACTCGTCGAGACTTTTTAAAGTATTGTACTATATCGGCGGGTGCGCTTGGGCTTTCGACGACTGCTCTTATGAAGCTTGAGGAGGCTCTTGCAAAGGAAGGGCAGCCTAAGGTGACGTGGTTACAGGGTCAGGCATGTGGTGGATGTGTTACATCTGTGTTGAATTCGATAACGTATACTGATATAGCAAAGCTTTTGACAGCTGAGCCAGTAACGTCTGGTACTATAGGTAAGGGGATAGATTTAAACTACATGCCAGTAGTTATGGCAGCTGTTGGGGATTTAGCTATAGATGCTGCCACTAACACAGCGAACGCACCTACTGTATTAGTTATTGAGGGTTCGATACCTGCTGAGAAGGTCACAGCTACTACTACTTCTTATGAAGATAATGGTTATTGTGATGTATGGGATCCAAATAATGGTTCGGCAAAAAGCATGTTAGATGCTGTTAGGGATCGTATTGTATTTAGTACTGCATCACCTGATGTATCGTATCCACTATTTGTGATAGCGCTTGGGACATGTGCTGCATATGGAGGTATACCTGCGGCGAAGCCTAATCCTACGGGTGCAAGGAGTGTAACTGATATTCTTACTGATACGATGTGGTTAGCAAGCGCATATAAAAACCAAACCGGTAACACGCTGACGACGTCAGAGCAAAGGACACTTCTTAGGAATATGAAGAAAAAGATAATCAACATAGCGGGATGTCCGCCGCATCCTGATTGGTTTGTAGGGACAGTTGCATACATACTGACATATGGTGAGAGGCCTCGTGTTGATTCACTTTATAGGCCTGTTGAGTATTATGGTCAGAGGTTATGTGACGAATGTCCGAGGTTTAGCAATCCGATAGGGTGTTTAAAGATGGTAGGATGTAAAGGGATGAGGACAAAGGCAGATTGTTCATGGAGGTACTGGAACAAGGAATCTGATGGGACTTATGATAGTACAACTGGTAATTATTGTCCTAATTCAGGTAGTCCATGTCTTGGATGCGTTACACCATATTTTTGGGATAGGAACGCACCATTCTTTAAATTGAGATAGGAAGGGAGGTGTAAGATAATATGGCGTTAAAGATAGACCCTATAACGAGATTAGAAGGACACTGGGGTATTGAGGTTGATATTAGTGGTACCAGTGTAGTTACGGCGAACATAAAAGGAACTATGTTCAGGGGATTTGAGATTATACTGCCTGGTAGAAACCCCAGAGATGCTACTTTTATAACACAAAGGATATGCGGTGTCTGCCCGACTACACATGGTATGGCTTCTTGTAGATGCGTAGAGAACACATTTGGGATAGATGATGAGGTAAGGAGTTTAGGTAATGCAAGGAATTTGAGGAATCTGATAGAGGGTGCGGATCTTGTTATGTCACACATAACGCACTTTTATCACCTTGCAGCAGCAGATTTTATTAATTTCTCAGGTACTATTCTTGACCAATCAGGCACCGTAATGTCACCATGGGGACCACAGTATACTGATAGTAATATGGTTGGTGGAGCTACGGCAAATGGTTTAATTGAACACTATGTCTCAGCTCTTGAGATTAGAAGGAAGGTTCATGCAGCAGGTGCATTATTCAGTGGTAAGCAACCAATACAGGCAGCGAGTGTAGTAGGTGGAATAACGAAAGGAAATCCAGAGACGATAACAAATCAAAAGATAGAGACATTCCGCAACTTAATGAACCAGGCGAGGAATTTCATAAATACTGTTTATATACCTGATGTGGTGTTTGTAGCTACTTCTTTTACAGGTTTTTGGAATGTTGGTACAGGTTGTAAGAACTATCTTGCATATGGTGCATTTGATTTGGATGCGAATGGGACGAAGCTACTTAAAACTGGGGTACTAATAGGTGGAATAAGTGGGTCTTTGGATAATAGCTCAACTGATCAAGCCATTTTAGCAAGCAGGATTAGAGAAGGTATTATGTATTCTAAGTATGTTGATGATACTTATGGCGGTTCTAACGTGTTAAAATCTCCATTTGATGGAGTAACAGACCCTTATCCTAATGCACCTAATACAAAGTATTCTTGGGTTAAGGCTCCAAGGTATATATCAAGTGGTGGTGCAACGACGGTTTGTGAGGTAGGTCCACTTGCGAGGATGCTTGTGACATATAAATCAGATGCAACCGAAGCTCTTTCACAGTTGGGTGCTGAAACCAATGCTATTATTACTTCTGCTACATATACGATTAAGGGAATGATTGATACTGTCATTAATGCAATAAGTAATGTTGCAACATTCCCTGGTGCACTAATGAGTGTACTTGGCAGGCATGCAGCGAGGGCGCTTGAATGTAAGGCGATAGCTGATGCTATGGTAGGAACAGCAACTTATGGTAGTATTACTTCATGGCTTGACCAGCTCAATTTATTTGGTGAACAATATTACAGTCATCAGATACCGAGGACTACAAGGTCAGGATATGGGTTGACTGAGGCACCGAGGGGTGCACTTGGGCACTGGATGAAGATATCGAGAGGTAAGATTTCGCATTATCAGTGTGTAGTTCCTACTACATGGAATGGTTCACCGAAGTGGGGTTCGACTACTGGTGCAGCTGAGCAGGCTGTGATGGATACACCGGTTGGTTCAACAACTGCGGAGCAAGTTCTCAACATCATCAGGACTATACACTCATTTGATTTCTGTGGCGCATGTGCGATGCATTTGAACACGCCGAATGGTAAGATTAAGGTGGTTTTGGATCCAGATGGTAAGGTAGTAAAGACAGAGGTTGAGAAGTAAGAAGTAGGAGAGTAAAGGGGGGTGCACGAATGTGCACCCCTTTTTTTTGTTCTTTTTCACCTCTATTTTTTAGATAGTTAATTTGTGTGGTGTTCAGGTTATAGATTAAGGATGATAAAAGGTTATAAAGAAGTTATTGGAAATATGCTAAAATAACAAAGATATTTTTTAAGGGAGAGGATATGGATAGAAAAGAGATTCTTATACTCGGTATTGGTAATCTTCTGCTCCGAGATGAAGGTGTAGGTATTCAGATTGCACACAGGCTTATGGAGATGGATTTGCCAGATAATGTTGAGGTTATTGATGGTGGAACTGGAGGCTTGAATTTGATTGATTACCTTGAAGGAAGAAAAAAGGTTATTGTAATAGATGCTACAAAGGCTGGTGGAAGACCAGGGACTGTATATACTTACACAGATAAAGACCTTGATCTTCAAGGTGCACCGATGTTGAGTGCTCATGAGATTGATTTTCCACAGGTTCTAAAGACGATGAAGATGCTTTCTATAGATATTCCAGAAATACTATTCATAGGTATAGAGCCTGAGGATTTATCAGATGGAATTGAACTATCTCCTGTTGTGGAAAGACAGGTTCCAAATATTATAAAGATGATAATCGATGGGGTCAGGTCTTGAATCTTGAATTTTTGATATTGAAGTTTATAGGTAAAGTTTTCTATTTAGATTAAAAAGAAAGAAATAAAGAAGACAATTAGTTTATTTATTTTATTAAATAATATATAATAATTAAAATATTAATAATTAAGAGGTGGTAATATGGAAGAGATGTTGAGGACGGAGGATTTATGGGTTAGTGTTGGTGAACAGGAAATCTTGAAGGGTGTTGATTTCTCAATGAATTATGGTGAGATTAATGTTTTGTTTGGTCCAAATGGTGCAGGTAAGACATCTTTTATGATGACACTTATGGGTTTTCCAAGATATAAGATTAATAGGGGAAGGATAATATATAAAGGAGTGGATATTACTGATAAGGATATTTATGAGAGGTCAAAGATGGGTATAGGTATATCGTTCCAGAGACCACCAACTGTTAAAGGATTGAGTTTGAAGAAATTGATAGAGATAATATCTAATAGCGACATTAATGACGAAGGTATAAGAGAAAAGATAGAGATGCTAAACCTTGCAAATCATCTTGATAGGGGCATCAATGATGGGTTTTCAGGTGGTGAGATGAAGAGGTCTGAGTTACTTCAATTGATGATACAAAAACCTGACCTTGTTCTAATAGATGAACCTGAATCTGGCGTTGATATTGAAAATATAGCCCTTGTTGGTGAGGCTATAAATCTATTGCTTGGTAAGGATAAGGTGAAGGATAAGAAAAGAGGAGCGATTATAATAACACATACAGGGTATATACTCGATTTTGTGAATGCCGATAAGGGTTATATAATCATAGATGGAAGGTTGATTTGTAGCGGTAATCCGAGGGATATTCTTGCTGAGGTTAAAAGGCATGGTTACAGGAGGTGTGTGGAATGTCGGTAAGTAGTAAATATCTTTCAGAGTTAAGAAGTAGGGCAGAGAAGGCTATTAATAAGAAGGCTTTGTATGGGCCTGATGTTGATATAGATAGATATAAACAGTACATTGAAAGGGGGAAGGTTGAGAGTCTTGAAAATCTTGAACAGCAGATAAAAGAGGCGGCTATAATTACGGGCATTGATATAGAAGAGAGACAGAGGTCTGGTTCATATCTCCAGATTGATCAGTCTGTTGTGTACGAGAGCCTTAATAAGGCTTATGAAGGTCAATTAGAGATTATGAGTACTACAGATGCAATAAGTAAATATGATTGGCTTGAGGAGTATTTCTGGAGGTTGGTGCCTGTTGATCAAGATAAATACACTGCACAGGTTGCTTTGAATATGACACATGGATATTTTATAAGGGTTTTACCAGGTCAAAAACCTCAATATCCTGTTCAATCCTGTCTACTTGTTGCAGAGAGCTACATAAGCCAAAATGTGCATAATATTATTATAGTTGAAGAGGGTGCGGAACTACAGGTTATAACTGGTTGCACACTTTCAAAGGGTGATGCAGAAGGTATTCATCTTGGTATCTCTGAATTCTTTGTTAAAAAGGGGGCGAAGCTTATTTTTACGATGATACATAATTGGGCAGATAATTTTCACGTTAGACCAAGGACATGGGTTATGGTTGAAGATGACGGTATGTATGTCAATAACTATGTGCTTTTAAAGCCTGTTAAGTCTATACAAGCATTTCCAGTTGCATATTTGAAGGGGAATAGGGCATCTGCGAGATTCAATACAATAGTTTATGGTTTGAAGGATTCTTATATTGATCTTGGCTCGAGGATAATACTTGAGGGTGAGGATAGTCGTGGGGAGTCGATTGCGAGGACGATAGCAGCTGATGAAAGCGTAATATATTCAAGAGGTGACCTTATCGCAAAGACAAAAGGATACTGTCTTGCGCATCTTGATTGTAGGGGTATTTTGTTTTCTAAGAATGCTAAGATATTTGCAATACCTCAACTTGTATCTGAAGGTGCAACTCGTTCTGAACTTTCTCATGAGGCTTCTATTGGTCCAATTGATGAAGAGCAGGTGGAATATTTGATGTCGAGAGGTATAACAAGAGAGGATGCAGTTTCTGCTATTACAACAGGTTTTTTGAATCTTGATATACCTTATTTGCCGGAATTTCTTGATAGGGAGATAAAAGAGGTTATAAGGATAACGGCGAAAGAAGCGATGTGAGGTTTTCGCAATATCTGTACTATTTTATGAGGAAAGGGTTATTTGTCAATAACTCAATTTATGAAACAAAATAAACTACCTTTTATACAGATGTATAGTTTATTGGGTATTGTGATGTAGTTATTTATTTTATATCTGAGGCTTACGCTTCGACTTCAGCCTCAGTAGTGAAGACCCGTGATTTTGTTTCATAAATTGAGTTATTGCCATCATAATTGCGTTTATTGCGTTTGTAGCGTTTTTAGCGTTTATAGCGTTTGTTGCGTTTATTGGGTTATTGTAAGGTATTTGTATAAATTTTAGAATGATGTGTTTTTGATATTGACAAATGTGTATTTTATTTTGTAATTTAATATCAAATAAATCTTCTAAAAATAAATCGAAAGAAATCGTATGAACCTCCCTGGATAGGCATAGTCCTTCTGGGTTAAAAAAGAACTACCAGATTATAAGACCTGAAGGAGTTAAATATGGAAAACCAGAAAAAAGGTATGGTAACAGAAAACATTTCTATATCAGAGCTAAAGGAAAAAACGATTGATGAGCTTACAGAATTGGCGAGAGAGTTGAATGTTGAAGGTGCAAGTAGTATGAGGAAACAAGACTTAATCTTTGCGATACTACAGGCACAGACTGAGAAGACGGGTTATGTCTTTGCAGAAGGTGTTCTCGAGATATTACCTGATGGATTTGGTTTTCTCAGGTCGTCCGATTATAGCTATCTGCCTGGTCCTGATGATATTTATGTTTCACCGTCGCAGATAAGAAGATTTAACTTAAGAACAGGAGATTTAATCTCTGGGCAGATTAGACCTCCGAAAGATAGTGAGAGGTATTTTGCTCTTTTAAAGGTTGAGGCGATAAATCATGAACCACCTGAAGAGAATATAAATAGACCTTTGTTTGATAATCTTACCCCTTATTATCCTACAGAGAAGATAAAACTTGAGTATGACCCAAATGATTATTCTACGAGGGTGATGGATTTGATAACGCCGATAGGGTTTGGTCAAAGGGGTATGATTGTTGCGGCACCAAGGACTGGTAAGACGATGTTATTGCAATCGATTGCAAAGGCTATAAAGAAGAATCATAAGGATGTTCATTTGATAATACTATTGATTGATGAAAGGCCTGAAGAGGTTACGGATTGGAAGAGACAGGTTCCTGGTGCTACGATTATAAGTTCTACATTTGATGAACCACCACAAAGACATTGTCAGGTATCGGAGATAGTCATTGAAAGGGCTAAGAGACTTGTTGAGTGTAAGCGCAATGTTGTTATATTGCTTGATAGTATTACGAGGCTTGCAAGAGCTTATAATTCTGTTATACCAGCAAGCGGGAAGGTCTTATCTGGTGGTCTCGATGCAAATGCGTTACAGAAACCTAAGAGATTTTTTGGGACTGCGAGGAATATCGAGAATGGTGGTAGTTTGACGATACTTGCAACTGCACTTATAGATACAGGTAGCAGGATGGATGATGTTATATTTGAAGAATTTAAAGGAACTGGTAATATGGAATTGCATCTTGATAGAAAGCTTGTTGATAAGAGGATATTCCCAAGTATAGATATAAATGCTTCTGGAACGAGAAAGGAAGAGCTTCTTGTTGAGAAGGAGGTTTTAAATAAGATGTGGATTTTGAGAAAGGTTCTAACTCCTTTGAGCACTGTAGAAAGTATGGAGTTCTTACTTGGCAAGTTGATGGGGACGAAGAGCAACAAAGAATTCCTTGAGATGATGAATAAATAGAGATAAAAACATTTTTAAAGGGGTGGGTATGTTGTACCCACCCCTTTAGTTTTTTTAACTTCTATTTTGAAGGTAGATTGTGAACGTCTCCGTGACACTGTAAGCAGTTGGGGAATTTCTTCAGCAATCCTTCACCATGAGGCTTGCCATGACATTCTTCACACTTTGGAATGTATCTGTGTTTGCTATGACATTTTGCACAAGCAACATTTCTGTGTTTGCTCTTGGATGATGTTAGCGTGTCATATACTTTACCATGGCATGAACCGCATACTTCATTAGGAACTGTTTCAGTATATTTTATTACAAGTGGTGAATGTACTGGATGGCAAGAGAGACATTCCTTTACAGTCTGTTTTGGTGTGTGTGGTTTGTGACATTCCATACAGGATGGAATATAGCCATGTTTGTCATGATGACACATTGAACAGGCAACTTTTGTGTGCTTACTTGGGTTCTTGATAAGGACATCTGCAACCTTTGCGTGACATTCTGCGCATGCCTTGGTAAATTCAGGTGTCATTGCCATCTGTGTTTTTGGTGCATGTGGATTGTTGTGGCATTGAGAGCAACTGGAGAATTTTTCACCATGAATAAGTCCATGGCAAGTCTTACATTTTGGCATTATGTCGTCCCAGTTCTGTTTTCGAGGGTTGTATGCGTGGTATTTGACGTGGCAATTTACACAATCAAACTTGTGTTTCCCGCCTTCACTTTTAATTTGGGAGAATATAGAGAAATGGCAACGAGCACATTCGTCTGGCGTGAGCGGTTTGATCTCCATTTCATAAGGTGATTTGGGTTTAACGACTTCTGGCTTTGGTGGGGGTGGCGGTGGTGCGGGTTGAGCTTGTTGTGCTACAACTACTGGTTCTTGAGACTTTGTGGGTGCTACTGGTTGGGATGCGCATGCAAGTATGACGAAGAGCGATAAACACAGACAACCAATCAAGAATAAAGCCTTCTTCTTGAAATCCATCACTTCTTAACCTCCTTTCCTAAACTGTGTGCACTAATATGGCACATATTACATTTTGGAAATTTCTGTAACATTGCTGATGGATGTGGTGTTCCATGACATGTCTGACATTCAGGTATCATCTTATGTTTTTCTTTATGACAGAATACGCAAGCAAGTTTTGAGTGCTTAGTGTTGGTTGATAGTAAGGTATCATAGTATTTTTGATGGCATGGTGCACAGAATTTTGATGGCATGTCTGGGCCATATGTTATCGTAAGTGGTTGATGGGCTGGATGACAAACTAAACAATCTTTGTTAACCATTTCGGTTGTGTGAGGCCTATGACAGACAAGACATGGTGGAACTTGTTTATGTTTTGCGTGGCAACTTGTACAAAATAGTTTTGTGTGTTTACTTGGATAGTTTTTCAATTCGTTACCCTGTTGAGGATGACAAGATAAACAAGGGTCTGTGATGTTAGATGCAAGTTTCATGTCAAGCGGTGCGTGAGGATTTGAATGGCATGTGTTACATCCACCAATTTGATAGTGTGGTTTACCACTATGACACATACTGCATTCAGGGATGATTTTTTCTTTGCTTACCATTGGTGGGTGTCCCCTGTGACAATCGAGGCAACCAACTGCGGTTTTGTGTTTGCTTCCTTTTTCTTCAACGATGTTGACTACATTTTGGTGGCATTTAATACAATCAGAATTTGATAATTGTGTTGTTTGTTTTTTTTCATCTGTAAATGCGTTATCTTTTAAGGAGAATATGAATAAGATTAGAAAGGTTAATAGTAAGGGTAAAATAATAAACCTATTTCTATTTATCTCCATATAAGACCACCTCTTAAAAATAGTATAAATTTGCTTGTCTTATGTTGATTAAAACTATATTCAGCATACACTTATACCATCTTTAAAGAGTTAAAGTCAAGGAAAAAATGAAGTAGTGTTGTGGGAATGTTAGGCGCAAGGCGCAAAGCGCATAGCGTAATAAAAGCTAAAGGGTAATTGGCAATAACTCAATTTCTGAAACAAAATAAACTACCTTTTATACAGATGTATAGTTTATTGGGTATTGTAATGTAGTTTCTTATTTTATATCTGAGGCTTACGCTTCGACTTCAGCCTCAGTAGTGAAGACCCGTGATTTTGTTTCATAAATTGAGTTATTGCCATCATGATTGCGTTTATAGAGTTTTTTGCGTTTAGTGAGTTTATAGCGTTTATTGCGTTTGTAGCATTTATTGCGTTCGTTTTACTTTATTAGTTGATTTAATTGGAATATTGGTAAGAGTATAGCAAGAACAATAAAACCAATAATTATACCCATAATCAGTATCATAGCTGGCTCAAGTAGAGAGATAAATTTTTGTATTCTTCTCGAAAAATCTTCTTCGTATGTATCTGCTGCTTTTCTTAAAATTTCAACGAGTCTTCCACTTCTCTCACCTGTTGAGATGAGCTGTATCAACACAGGAGAAATACCCTCAAGTGATGAAGAAAGTCTTGCACCTTCTGCAACTCTCTTCTCTGCATCCAGAACTACTCCTTCTAAGAACTTATTACCCGTAGACTTTGCAGATAACTCAAGCGCCTTTAAAACGGGCAACCCCCCGTCGAGAAGAAAACCAAGGGTTCTTGTAAATCTACCATAATATAAGCTTTTGAAGATATCACCGGGTAGATGGAAGATTATCTTATCGATAAGTAACCTATTGGCCTCTTTCAATCTCTTTATTAAATAAACTATGACAATTACTATTAAGACAATTGCCCACCAAAAATTCCTGAACAAATCACTCACTCTTATCAAAATGATAGTTATCCATGGTAGGGAAGTCTGTGCTTCTTTGAATATGCTAACAATCTTTGGTATTACAAAAGTAAAAAGAAACGATAGGACTACAAATCCAGTAAAAACCATAAACAGAGGATAGACCATTGATATTCTTATCTTAGACTGAATAACGTCTTGTGATTCAATGTAATCTGCAAGTTGCTTTAAAACAACATCAAGATTCCCACTTGCTTCAGCCGCTGCTACCATACTGATATAATATTCGGGAAATATATCTTTGTAACTTTCAAGCGCTCTTGCAAAACTTGAACCGCTTTCTATCTTATCCCTGATATTGATAATAATGTTCTTCCAGTAACCTTTACTCTCATCTGCAACTGAACTTAATGATTCTATTAAGGTCACACCAGACGATAAAAGAATAGATAATTGGCGGGTCGTTAACTCAAGTAATGTTTTGTGAGATCCGCTAAAAATTCTGAAGCGCTTAGAATAAATAGCCTCAACAATATCAATAGGATAAAGTCCTATTTCTTTCAGTTTTAAAACTGCCTCTCTTGTACTACTTGCCTCTATTGTCCCTGAAACCTTAGAACCATTATCCTTATATCCTTTATAATGAAATATAGGCATTTTAATAAACCTCTACCCCATCCTTTTGGGTTACTCTCAAAACTTCTTCCATCGTTGTGATACCTTTTAAAACCTTTTCGAGTCCGTCTCTTCTTAAGGTCTTCATGCCCTTAGAAACTGCATAGTTTTTCAACCTCTGAGAATCAACTCGCTCAGTAATCATATGCCTTATTTCATCATCAATATCAAGCAATTCAAAGATACCAGTTCTGCCAAGATAGCCTTTACCTTTGCACTTATCGCAACCCTTACCTCTATATAAATTGAATGTTTTATCATTTCTAATATATGAGTGATTAATATAAACTGCTTTTTCAGCATCTGAAGGGATATACGAGTATTTGCAATAAGGACATATAGTCCTCACAAGCCTTTGCGCAATTACCATCGAGAGTGAAGAGGCAACAAGAAAAGGCTCTATCCCCATGTCTATTAATCTAATGGGTGCTCCGGGGGCATCATTTGTATGCAATGTACTTAGAACGAGATGCCCTGTTAGTGAAGCCTGTATTGCAATCTCTGCGGTTTCAGAGTCCCTAATCTCACCAACCATGATAACATCAGGGTCTTGCCGTAAAATAGACCTCAAACCACTCGCAAAAGTTAAACCAATCTTTGGATTAACTTGCATCTGACCGATTCCTTTTAGTTGGTACTCTATAGGGTCCTCGACGGTTATAATGTTCTTCTCTTCGGTATGAATCCTGTTTAGTGCAGCGTAAAGTGTTGTCGTTTTACCACTACCAGTTGGTCCCGTAACAAGTATGATACCATCCGGCTTTTTAAGATGTTCCTCAAATATCTTCTCATCTTCTTCGTTTAAGCCAACCTCCCAAAGACCTATTAAGCCTTGTCTTCTGTCAAGTAATCTTAGGACTGCCCTTTCACCATGTGCGGTAGGTATTATAGAAACTCTAATATCAATATCCCTGCCTCCAAGTAAAAGCCTTATTCTCCCGTCTTGAGGTAGTCGTTTTTCGGCGATGTCCAGGTTAGACATTATCTTAATTCTGCTGATTAATGCATCTTGTATGATTTTAGGTGGCGACAAGACCTTATGAAGTAAGCCATCTATTCTAAACCTTACGTCAAGCTCTTTCTCGTAGGGCTCTATATGAATATCGCTTGCCCTTTCTTTTACTGCTTGCAACAAGAGCGCATTTAATAATCTGATAATTGGTGCGTCATCTGTTAGTTCAAGCAAGTCGCGAGGTGATTCGAACTCAGTTGCAACTGATGTAAGGTCTTCACCAGAGATGCTTCCCATAACCTCTTCGGCTGAACTCATCGAACCGTAAAATTTATTTATAGCATCGAGTATTACACCTACATTAGTTATTAAAGGTTTTGGCCTAAGTCCATAATGCTTTGAAAGCTCGTTTAGGGCAAGGATACCCTTTTCATCAGAGACCGCACCTATCAATTCTTTGCCTTCTACCTTTATTGGAAATATCTGATTAGATTTGAGGAAACTGATTGGTATGTTCCTGAGAATTGAAGCATCAACATCTTCTTCGTTTATCCTGTCGAGTCTTACCATATCTTTCAGTTACTTTAGAGTCTGAATCCTCTTTATATAATCTGGTTCTGCATATTCTACTTCATCATACTTTTGAAACTCTTTAATCGCATCTTCAACACTCTGACCTTTCTTTAACTTAATGTGATAAAGACCTTTTAATTTAAGCTCAGTAACTATTTCTGCACCTTGTTCAGAGATGATTTCTTGTATCCTTTTTATCTCTACACCATCTTTAAATTTTACGAGTAACACCCCTTCTTTATATCTATTTTCCATCCTTGCAAAATCCTTACTTTTGTTATCGGTTATTTTTGATAGTTGTTCAGCCTCTTTTACAATATGTGGAGTCAAAAAAACAAGAAGATTTGTCTTCTTCTTTTCTGTTGACCTACTCTTAAAAAGCCAGCCGAGTAACGGTATGTCTCCAAGTATAGGGACCTTCGTCAAGTTCTCTTCCTCCCTCTCTTCCATCAGCCCACCAATCACAACAGTCTGTTTATCCTTTACAACAACGGAAGTCTTGGTGGAACGTTTGGTAGTGGTGGGTCCTACTGTTAAAACAACAGCAGTAGATTCTTGCTTTAAAGCTGAGATCTCCTGGTATATGTCAAGCTTCACATAATCTCCTTCGGTTATCTGTGGGGTAATCCTTAAAGTAATACCAACATCCTTTCTCTCAATCGTACTGAATATTGACTGTGGTCTCGATGGATCAGATTCTTTCTTAGATATGAATGGGACATTCTCACCAACAACTATCTCTGCCTCTTTATTATCAGAGGTTAGTATCTGAGGTGTTGAAAGCACATTTATGGCACCTTTAAACTCGCTCAGGCTAAACAAAGCGGCAAAGCCTGGTACCGTTAAAGTTGTTTGAGATATTGTGCCATCCTCATTTATAGTATTCACTTTTATATCCATAAAATTGCCCATTCCTCCGCCTGTCAAGCCAGTTAAACCATATAATATATTTTGCACTGCTTCAGCATTTATTGTCCCAAAACCTCCTAACGCTACAGGTTCCCCTTCACTTCTTGCAATTACGCGCCACTTAGCACCAAGCTCTTGGAGCTTATCGATAGATGCCTCTACTATCATCGCCTCAACATATACTTGTTTTCTTTTTCTATCGAGTTGCTTTATAACCTGTAGGATGTTCTGATAATCAGCAGGTGATGATACTATAATAAGAGAATTCGTTGCCTTGTCAGGTGAGATTGTTATCTTTCCGCCCATATCAAATGGACCTTTTGTGGCTTGCTGTCCTGCCTGACCAGCCCTTACCTGTGAGATTACACCTGTAATCATACCTTCAAGAACCTTTGCTAACTCTGTTGCATCTGCGTGCTCAAGAAAATATACATTAATCTTGCTTGTTGCCTCTGGTAAGGGAATATCAAGCAGTGCTATCATCCTTTTCATTGCCTCTCTTTCTTGCTTATCACCAATCAGAATCAATGCGTTAAGTCTCGTGTCAGCGAAGACACTCGCCCTTGTCTCTTCAATTGATACTGCTCCGATTGTTTCACCAGGTCTTGGTAGGCGGGTCTGAGCAGGTTGTGTCTTAGAGCTACCAATTGTTAAGGCTTCGGACAAAATCTTAGCAACCTCCTCTGCATTGGCATATTTCAGGATTACGAGTTCTGGCTCTTCAATCCCAGGCTTGTCAATTATCTCGATTATCTTAATAATCTTATCGATGTTATTTGCTGAATCTACAATCATCAACATATTACCTGGTCCATATGATGAGATATGTCCATCCTTTGAAACAAGTGGTTGTAAAAAATTCATTGCTTTTGTAGAAGATATTGATCGTAATTGTATAAGTTTTGTTATGAATGCATCACTCGATGAGATTTCTTCTCCTTTTAATATCTCAGCCCCCGATTGCTTCGCTTGAGTTATTGGAACTATTTTGTACACCTTACCAGTTGGAATAACTGTAAAACCTTTTAATTCGAGTGCAGATGTAAATAAACTAAATGCCTCGTCGACTGTAAGCTTTGAAGGTGCTATTATTGTTATGTTTCCTTTAAGCTGATCATCAAATACAAAATTTTTCCCAGTAACATCACTGATAAATTTAACTACAGTTGCTATATCGACATCTACAAAATTAACAGCGATCTTCTTTTGCTTATCTTTAATCGTTTCGATATTCGATTGGCTTTTACTAATTTCAGAAACTTCATAAGCATAGGAAAAACATAATAATAAGTAATTTATGAAGACTATTAATGTTAAGGTAGCTAAAATAATTGTTTTCTTCATTATTTCTTCTTATGGTATAAATTTAAACAATTCATATTTTAGCATCAAGTCAGACTTTAAGTCATTTCTAATCTAATCTATGTTAAGTAAAAATCATTATTATTTTATTCACAAATAGTCTCCATATGTGTATATATGATTTTTAAGTAACTTTCTTATCTAATCTGGTATGTCATAGTCATACGGTTACCATTACGAATTAAGTCTACCCGAACCCTATCCATACCTTTAAGAGATGTAAAAGCCTGTAAAGCTCTCTCTGGATTCGATATATCATAATCGTTAATCCTTAGTAGTACATCACCATTTTGCAAACCAAGGTTAGAATATATCCCATCTGTCTTCACTTCACTCAAGATAAAACCTTCTTGTCTACCATTTACATTATTAGGTCTTAGTCTTGCATCGGTCATAATCCTGTCAGGGTTATCTATCGCTTGTTTGAGCTTTTCTTGATCAACCACATACATGCCCTTCCCAACCTTCTGCGCAAACTGTTCTCCGATATTAGAACTTTTAGCAACTTCTTTTACCTTCAAATCTTCAAATTGGACCTTGATTAATCGTTCATCTTGTTTTATCAAAACCTTATCAAACATAACCTTGTAAACCTTTCCATAGTCGGGTATGACCTGTCCCACTTTGTAAAACTCCTGCCCTTTATCTGTGACAAATATGGCATAACTAAGACTATCGGGTCCAACAACTGTACCAACAAGCTTTAAATCAACTATCTTTTTAATAGAAGATTGCTGGCCAATCAATGGTCTCAATTCTCCAGCATTAAAACCAAAGGGATTATTCTTAAAGATCTGTGCGTAATCTTGAAGCTGATACATTTTTTTAGAGTCATTAAAATCAATCTTACTCAAGCCCGTTTTCCCAACGCTTATAGACTTTTGATAATAAATAGATATCAGGCTTCTTATTAAAAACAATATCGATATCAATATAGATATGGCGAGAATAAGGTTCAAGGTTGAATAATATTTTCCTTTAGAATTTATTATATTCATAATAGAATTTATAACATAAATCTTACTATAAAGCACAGACCTTATTCTATCATCGACTTTGTTCGACTAAATAGATGGTATTTAACCTGATTTCGTACTAAAAAGGTATAATTTTTGCTTAATATTAAGGTAGTTTATTACATAAATGAAATGCACAGGACGTTAAAAAAAACAAGAAAAAATATATATTCTGAAGAATGTAAAGATTTCACGATTAAATTAATAAGTGGAATAACGCGGGAAAGCAGGAATTTTCTTAATGCTGTTTTGTCAATAACCGAGGCACTTGCCCTTGAAGTTTCAAATAACCCTTATTTTAAGCCTTTTCTTGATCACATAAAGCTACAAATAGATAAACTATGGTCTCTCGTTGATGAGTTAACGGAATTAAAGAAATGTCTTGAACCGCTTGACTATAAGGACGAGTCTCTTATCTACCTCATAAGTAGAATAGACAGGATGATACGTGAAAAGTTCATCAATAGCAGTCATCCTATTAACGTAAAGAAACCATCAAAAATTGATAGAATATGCATAAAATGCGATATTTTTAAATTGACTCAAACAATTGGTTATTTAGTTGAGAATGCTATTCAACATAGTCCAAAAAATACGGAGATAAGGATAATATTCAGAGTTGGTAAGAAATTTTTGAACATATATGTAATTGATAGAGGTGAGGGTATACCTCTTGAAAATATGGAGAAGATCTTTAATCCATTTTTTACGACCAAAGTAGGTCATAGGGGTTTTGGGTTAAAATTTGCAAAAACAATAATAATTTCTCATAATGGTAATATTAGTATTTATAACAATGCTAAGAGAGAGGGTTGCACTGCGAAGATTGTTTTACCTTTAATGAAAACGGATATATATCATGAAACCTAAGATACTGATTGTAGACGATGAATCTGCAATAAGATTTGGATTTTCAAAATATTTAACGAGAGCTGGTTATGATGTGCATGAAGCATCATGTTTAGCAGAGGCTCGGGATGCTGTTATTTTTCAAAGATTTGATGCAATCTTGTTAGATTTGAATCTGCCAGATGGGAATGGTCTCGACTGGATTGAAACTTTGAGAAAAAGCCAACCAGACGTAGCACTTGTAATAATTACTGGATATGGTGATATACCAGTAGCAGTTGAGGCAATGCGCAGGGGTGCTGATAACTTTTTGACCAAGCCTGTGAACATGGCAGATCTTGAGATGTTCTTGAGGAAGAGCCTTGAACTTGGTAATTTAAGGAGAAAACATTTTATATACCAAAGGCTGAACAAGAAAAGCGAACCATATTTTGGTGAGAGTGAAAAGATTAAAAAGGTTATAGAACTTGCAAATCTTGCGTCCAAAAGTGATACCCCGATTGTACTACTCGGAGAGACAGGTACGGGGAAGGGTTATCTTGCAAGATTTATACACGATAATAGCCAGAGACACAATGGAACTTATGTTGAGCTTAATTGCTCAAGTTTGAGAGGAGAACTTCTTGCAAGCGAGCTATTTGGTCATGCAAAGGGTGCATTCACAACAGCTATACAGGACAAACAAGGTCTAATCGAAGTTGCTGATGGTGGAACACTATTTCTCGATGAAATATCAGATATGGATATTGCAGTTCAGGCTCAGTTCTTAAAAGTGATTGAGGAAAAGCAATATAGAAGACTTGGTGAGGTTAAAGTAAGGAAGAGTGACTTCAGATTAATCTGTGCATCCAATAAAAACCTTTTAGAGGAGATGAAAGGTGGAAGATTCAGAAAAGACCTTTTTTATAGGATTAATGTCTTCCCCATCAATATCCCTCCTCTAAGGGAAAGGGTGGAAGATATACCCGGTCTCGTTTACCATTTATTAAATATAATTGGATATGCAAAAAATAATATCTCGGAAGAGGTTATGAAGATGTTACAAGAATACCCATGGCCTGGGAATATTCGTGAATTAAAGAATGTTCTTGAAAGGGCTGCCATACTTGCGGGGAATGAACCTCTCTCAATCGAACACTTCCCAGGCCTTGAGGTATCAGAAGAAGAGATGAAATCAATGCAAACGAATGGAATTACTAACCTACAAGAGATTGAAGAAAATCAGATTAAGGCAGCTCTTCAAAAGTATGATGGGGATACCCTAAAGGCATCGAAAGCGCTTGGTATATCAAGATCAACGCTGTACAGAAAATTGAAAAAGATACTAAAAGAAGAGAAGTAAACTCAATATCCTTTTTACCTGCCAACTGGCATTTGTTTTGCTTATCTATTAGCATGAACGATTCAGTTAAGAAGAACAAGAAAAATGGTTTCGATATTCAAACATACCGCCTTGTCTTTGAGACATCCATGAAGATTCATGAAGAGATATTCGAGAAGACAAAAAACTTTCCATTAGAAAAAAGATTCTTAATAGACCAGTTGAGAAAATATTCTAAACTTGTATGCATATATCTTGCGGAGGCATGGCGTATGAAGAAAAATAGAAGTTTTCTTATTAACAAACTATCTGCTGCTGAGCAAGCAGCAACAAAAGTCCAAATATGGTTAGAATATTCTTGGAAGAGTAATTATATAAATGAGAATGAATTTCAAAGAATAGACTCTCAATATGAGAATATATTTGAGATTTTATGTTGCGCTATAGATAACAATTAGAAACATCATTATCAAAGTAATTTTCTACCATTATCTACATTATTTTAGTTTAATTTTAAAGGTAGGATGGATAGCGTTTATAGCGTTTAT
>Ga0078972_1009782_pt1 | contig 18578 bp, 13 predicted proteins | sample YelNatPaOPGAMG01_FD_67568 | JGI IMG/M metagenome (GOLD analysis project Ga0078972, IMG submission 67568) | Hot spring thermophilic microbial communities from Obsidian Pool, Yellowstone National Park, USA - OP-RAMG-01 (SPADES assembly) (version 2) | ecosystem: Environmental > Aquatic > Thermal... | reverse complement strand
CCCAGGCGATGCCGTTGATCGCCGTGCTGGAAACCAGCTTCGACCAGTTGCACACCATGGTGCAGCAGGTGTCGCAGGGACAGGCGCCGGGCTATCCGAAGGCCGTCATCGACCATCTGCTGGCGTTGGCCGGTCAGCAGCAGTTCGCCGACGACGACGCGCTGGCCACCCGCGCAGGATCGCCTGCGCAGGCTGCCGCGGAGCCGGCGGTGCCGGCGGCCACGATCGAGCCGTTGCCGGATCTGATGACCGAGCAGGCCGTCGAGGCGCCTTCGTCGCAGGAGCAGATCCGCGTCCGCGCCGAGCTGCTCGACAACCTGGTGAATCATGCCGGCGAGGTGGCCATCTACCGCTCGCGCCTGGAGCAGCAGGTCAGCGGCTACCGCAACAACCTGGTCGAACTGGACCAGACCGTGCAACGCCTGCGCAGCCAGCTGCGCATGCTGGAAATCGAGACCGAGGCTCAGATCATCGCGCGCTTCCAGCGCGAGCACCGCGAAGCGGGCAGCATCGCCGCATTCGACCCGCTCGAGCTCGACCGCTTCTCGCAGCTGCAGCAGTACTCGCGTGCGCTGGCCGAGTCGGTGTCCGACCTGGTGTCGATCCAGGGCACGCTGGACGAGCTCACCCGCCAGGCCGAAAACCTGCTGGTGCAGCAGTCGCGCGTCAGCACCGAGCTGCAGGAAGGCCTGCTGCGTACGCGCATGCTGCCGTTCGACACCATGGTACCGAACCTGCGCCGCACCCTGCGCCAGGCCGCGCAGGAGGAAGGCAAGAGCGCGCAGTTGTATGTCGATGGCGCGCACGGCGAAATGGATCGCAACCTGCTCGACCGCATCAAGGCGCCGTTCGAGCACATGTTGCGCAATGCCGTGGCGCATGGGGTGGAGATGCCGCAGCAGCGCATAAGCGCAGGCAAGCCGGTGACGGCGGAGATCCGCCTCGCGCTGATCCAGGAGAACAATGAAGTGGTGTTCGAGCTCAGCGACGACGGTGCTGGCCTGGACCTGGAGGCGCTGCGGGCACGGGCGCGGGCACGGGGACTGCTGGGGGCGGAGGAGCAGATCGGCGACGTGCAGGCGATGCAACTGATATTCGCGAGCGGGCTGTCCACGGCCGCCGTGGTGACCGAGATCGCCGGGCGCGGTGTCGGCCTGGATGTGGTGCGCAACGAGATCGCCACGCTGGGCGGGCGCATCGACGTCGACACCGAGCGCGGCCGTGGGATGCGCTTCCGGATCGGTCTGCCGCTTACGCTGGCGGTGGCGCAGGTGCTGCTGGTGCGCGCCGGAGCGGACAGCTATGCGATTCCGGCGGTGATGGTGGAACAGGTGCTGCAGGTCAAGCCCGGCATGCTGGAAAGTGCCTGGCCGGCCGGCCGTATCGACTGGCATGACCACCCCTATCCGCTGCATTATCTGCCGCAACTGCTGGGGGAGCCCCGCCAGCCGCCCATTCCCGGGCACGGCGGAATCCTGTTGCTGCGCGGCGGTGAGCGGCGCATGGCATTGCAGGTGGACGAGCTGCAGGGCAACCGGGAAGTGGTGGTCAAGAACGTGGGTCCACAGCTGGCGCGCATGCCGGGCATCGCCGGCGCCGCCGTGCAGGGTGACGGGCAGGTGGTGCTGATGCTCAATCCAGCATTGTTGAAGCAGCGGGCGGCGCCGGCACCGCGGGAGCCGACGGCGGCACCCGCGCACCCGCTGGTGATGGTGGTGGACGACTCGCTCACCATGCGCAAGGTCGCCAGCCGCATGCTGAGCCGTGCCGGCTATGCGGTGGCGACCGCCCGCGACGGTGCGGATGCGCTGGAACAGCTGGCGCAGCTTACTCCGGCGTTGATCCTGCTCGATGTCGAGATGCCGCGCATGGACGGTTTCGAATTCACGCGGCAGGTGCGCGGCGATCCGCGTTTCAGGCAGCTGCCGATCGTCATGCTCACTTCGCGCACCGCCGACAAGCACCGCAGCCATGCACTGGAGCTGGGCGTCAATGCCTACTTCGGCAAGCCATACCAGGAAGCGGAACTGCTGCAGCAGATTGCCGCTTTGGCCGGCCGGCCGCAGACGGACTGAATCGGCACGGGCACGGCGCCTCGTGAACGGGGCATTGAAAAGCCGCGCAATAAGTTACAATGGCGGCCATGTCGCAACTCGACCTGAGCAACCATTTCCTGATCGCCATGCCGGCCATGGCCGACCCGTTTTTCGCCAAGTCGCTGACCTATGTGTGCGAGCACAACGAACAGGGCGCGCTGGGCATCGTGGTCAACCGCCCGATCAGCCTGACGCTGAAAGAATTGTTCGAGCAGATCGACCTGCCGTTGCAATCCCAGGAGCTGCAGTACCTGCCGGTGCATTTCGGCGGGCCGGTGCAGACCGACCGCGGTTTCGTGCTGCACGAACCGATGGGTTCGTGGCAGTCCACCCTCAACGTCAACGGCAAGGTCGGGCTTACCACGTCCAAGGACATCCTGCAGGCGGTCGGCGCAGGGCAGGGCCCGCATAACCTGCTGGTCACGCTGGGCTATGCCGGCTGGGGGCAGGGGCAGCTGGAGGAAGAGCTGGCGCAGAACGCCTGGCTCACGGTGGCGGCTTCGGAGCGCATCCTGTTCGAGCTGCCTGCGGAGGAACGCCTGCCGGCAGCGCTCGCACTGCTTGGGGTGGATTACGCCACGCTGTCGGAGGACGCCGGGCATGCCTGAGGCGGCCCCGGCTGCACCACAGGGCACCTTGCTGGCATTTGATTTCGGTACCCGGCGCATCGGCGTCGCCATCGGCAACACCATCTCCGGCACCGCGCGCCCGCTGACCACGCTGCATGGCGAGCAGAACGAGCAGCGCTTTGCGGCAATCGCGGCGCTGCTCGACGAATGGCGGCCGGCGGCGCTGGTGGTGGGGCTGCCCTGCAACGACGACGGCTCGCCGCATGAACTGACCCGTCTCTGCCGCCGCTTCGCACAGCGCCTGAAAGGGCGCTTTAATTTGCCCACGCTGCTGGTGGATGAGCGGTATACTTCGGCCGCTGCGAGCAGCGCGCTCGATGCGGCCGGCGTGCACGGCATCCGCCAGAAGGCGCTGCTCGACCAGTATGCTGCGCAGCAGATTTTACAAGCCTATTTTGACGAACCCTGCATGGGGCTTAGCGTATGAACAACCCGCAGTTGAACAAGAACGGTGAATTGCAGCACCTGCTGTCCACCGAAGGATTGCCCGCGCGCATTCTGTTCGAGATCCTCGATCGCGCCGCCGGCTTCATCGAGGGCGCCGCCGGCAACGAGATCAAGAAGGTGCCGCTGCTTGCCGGCAAGTCGGTGTTCAACCTGTTCTTCGAGAACAGCACGCGCACGCGCACCACGTTCGAGATTGCGGCCAAGCGCCTGTCGGCCGACGTGATCAACCTCAATATCGGTTCCTCCAGCACCAGCAAGGGCGAGACCCTGCTCGACACCGTGGACAACCTGTGTGCGATGCACGCCGACATGTTCATCGTGCGCCATGCACAATCGGGTGCTGCGCACCTGATCGCAAAACACGTCGCCCCCAACATCCATGTGATCAACGCGGGCGACGGCCGCCATGCGCACCCGACGCAGGCATTGCTCGACATGTACACCATCCGGCACTACAAGCGGGAATTCCACAACCTGCGCGTGGCCATCGTCGGCGATGTGCTGCATTCGCGCGTGGCGCGCTCGCAGATCCATGCGCTGACCACGCTGGGCGTGCCCGAGCTGCGCGTGGTGGCGCCCAAGACGCTGCTGCCGACCGATGTCGGGAAGCTGGGGGTGCATGTCTACCACGACATGGCGCAGGGCCTGCAGGACGTGGATGTGGTGATGATGCTGCGCCTGCAGAACGAGCGCATGCAGGGCGCATTGCTGCCCTCGGCCCAGGAATACTTCAAATACTACGGCCTCACCCAGGACAAGCTGGCGCAGGCCAGGCCGGATGCCATCGTGATGCACCCGGGGCCGATGAATCGCGGCGTGGAAATCGATTCCAGCGTGGCCGACGGGTCGCATTCGGTGATCCTGCCGCAGGTCACGTTCGGCATTGCGGTGCGCATGGCGGTGATGAGCTTGCTGGCGGGGAAATGAGCATGAGAATCCACATCAAGAACGGCCATCTGATCGATCCCAGGAACGGCATAGATGCGCAACAGGATCTGTACATCGCCTCGGGGCGGGTGGTGGCGGTCGGCACTGCGCCGGGCGGTTTTGTCGCGAACCAGGTGATCGACGCCTCGGGGCTGACGGTGGTGCCGGGGCTGATCGATCTTGCCGCGCGCCTGCGCGAACCCGGCTACGAATACCGGGCGACGCTGGAGTCGGAGATGGACGCTGCGGTGGCCGGCGGCATCACCTCGCTGGCCTGTCCGCCGGATACCGATCCGCCGCTCGACGAACCGGGGCTGGTGGAGATGCTCAAGCATCGCGCGCGGCAGCTCAACCAGGCACATTTGTATCCGGTCGGTGCGCTGACCCACGGCCTGAAGGGGGGCGAATTGACTGAGATGGCGGAGCTGACCGATGCCGGCTGCATCGCGTTCAGCCAGGCCGATGCACCGCTGACCGACACGCGCGTGCTGATGCGCGCAATGCAATATGCCGCAACCTTCGGCTACAGCGTATGGCTGCGGCCGCAAGACAGCTTCCTGGCCAAGGACGGCGTGGCCCATGACGGCGAGGTGGCGACCCGCCTCGGGCTGCCGGCCATCCCGGTATGTGCCGAGACCATCGCGCTGTCCACCATGCTGCGGCTGGCGCGCGAGACCGGTGCACGGCTGCATATCTGCCGCATCTCGAGCGCAGAGGGGGTGGACATGATCCGCGCCGCCAAACGCGAGGGGCTGGCGCTGAGCTGCGACGTGTCGATGAATCACACCCACCTGTCGGAAATGGACATCGGTTTCTTCGATGCCAACTGCCATCTGGTGCCGCCGTTGCGCAGTCTGCGCGATCGCGAGGCGCTGCGCGCGGGCCTGCTCGATGGCACCATAGATGCGTTGTGTTCCAACCATTCGCCGGTGGACGAGGATGCCAAACAGTTGCCGTTCGCGGAAGCAGAGGTCGGCGCCACCGGCGTCGAGCTGCTGTTGCCGCTGCTGCTGAAATGGGCGGAGCAGGCCAAATTGCCGCTGGCCGATGCCTTGACCAAGCTCACCACCCGGCCTGCGCGCATCCTCGGCCTGGATGCCGGGCATCTGGCGGTCGGCGTGGCCGCCGACATCTGCATCTTCGATGCGCAGCACTACTGGAAGGTCGAGCCTGCCGCGCTCAAGAGCCAGGGCAAGAACACGCCGTTCCTCGGCATGGAGTTGCGCGGCAAGGTGCGCTATACGCTGGTCAACGGCCAGGTCGTTTATAAATCCGCTTGATGGTTACTGACGCCATGAATCCATTGCTGGACCTTGCCAGTCTGCCGCGCTTTGCGGAGATCACCCCCGAACATGTTGCGCCCGCAGTCGAGCAGCTGCTGCAGGAAAACTGCGCGCTGGTCGCCCGGCTGCTCGCCGATCCGGCGCCGCCGACCTGGGACAATTTCATGCAGCCGCTGGACGATGCCAACGAACGGCTGTCGCGCGCGTGGGGCCAGGTGGGGCATCTGAATGCAGTGATGAACAGCCCCGCACTGCGCGAGGCGTACAACGCCAACCTGCCCCGGATCACCCAGTATTACGCCGAGCTCGGCCAGAACCTCGAGCTGTTCAACAAGGTGAAGGCGATCCGTAACGGCGCGGAATATGCGGCGCTGAGCGCGGCCCGGCAGAAGATCATCGACAACGAGCTGCGCGATTTCCGTCTCGGCGGCGCCGAACTGCCCGCCGCACAAAAGGCGCGCTTCCTGGAAATCCAGGAGCAGCTGTCGTCGTTGTGCTCGAAATTTTCCGACAACCTGCTGGACGCCACCAATGCGTGGACGCTGCTGGTCGAGGACGCGGCGGAGCTGTCCGGCATTCCGGCCGACGACCTGCAGGCCGCGCGCGAAGCGGCCGCGGCCGAGAGCAAGACCGGCTGGCTGTTCACGCTGAAGGCGCCGTCCTTCCTGCCAGTGATGCAGTATGCCGACAATCGCAGCCTGCGCGAACGCATGTACCGCGCCTACAGCACGCGCGCCAGCGAATTCGATGAGGGCAAGTTCGACAACACGCCGTTGATGACCGACATCCTCAGGCTGCGTGCGGAAGAAGCGCGGCTGCTGGGTTTCGCCAACTATGCCGAACTGTCGCTGGCAAGCAAGATGGCGAACACGCCGCAGCAGGTGATGGAATTCCTGCGTGAGCTGGCGCAGCGCGCGCGCCCGTTCGCCGAGCGCGACCTGTCCGAGCTGCGCGAATTTGCCGAAACCCGGCTCGGTATCGCCGACCTGCAGGCATGGGACATCAGCTATGCGAGCGAGCATCTGCGCCAGCGGCGCTACGCCTTTTCCGAGCAGGAGGTGAAACAGTATTTCCCCGAGGACGTGGTGCTCGACGGCATGTTCCGGCTGATCGAGTCGCTGTACGGACTGACCGTGCGCCCCTCGACGGCGCCGGTGTGGCATCAGGATGTGCGCTTCTTCGACATCCTCGACGGCAGCACGCTGCTCGGCCAGTTCTATCTCGATCTGTATGCGCGCGCCAGCAAGCGTGGCGGCGCCTGGATGGACGATGCGGTTACGCGCCGGCGCAAGGCGGCCGGCATCCAGACGCCGGTGGCCTACCTCAACTGCAATTTCGCGGCTCCGGTCGGCGGCAAGCCGGCGCTGTTCACGCATGACGAAGTGATCACGCTGTTCCACGAATTCGGTCACGGCCTGCACCACTTGCTGACCCAGGTCGAGGACCTCGGGGTGTCCGGCATCAATGGCGTGGAATGGGATGCAGTGGAACTGCCCAGCCAGTTCATGGAGAACTTCTGCTGGGAGTGGGAGGTGCTGCAGAACATGACGCGCCATGTGGACAGCGGTGCCCGCTTGCCACGCGCCCTGTTCGACAAGATGCTGGCGGCGAAGAATTTCCAGAGCGGCCTGCAGACCCTGCGCCAGATCGAGTTCGCGCTGTTCGACATGCGGCTGCATGTGGATTACCCGGCGGGCAGCGCGCAGACCATCCAGCAACTGCTGGACGAAGTGCGCCGCGAAGTGGCGGTGCTGTTTCCGCCGGCGTTCAACCGTTTTGCCAACAGCTTCTCGCACATCTTTGCCGGCGGCTATGCTGCGGGATACTATAGCTACAAGTGGGCGGAAGTGCTGTCGGCCGATGCCTACAGCCTGTTCGAGGAGAGCGGCGTGCTGAATGCCGAGGTGGGCAGCCAGTTCCGCAGTGAAATCCTGGCGATGGGCGGCAGCCGCGATGCGATGGCCTCGTTTATCGCGTTCCGCGGGCGCGCGCCGAGCATCGATGCCTTGCTGCGCCACCACGGCCTGCTGGAGGAGCCGCGTGCCGCGTAATCCTGAGCGGAGGACGAAATGAAAAACCTGTGCATGGTCGTGTTGCTGCTGGCAGCTGCGCCGGCGCTGGCGGGGGACCTCTACCGCTGGGTGGACAGCGCGGGCAACGTGCATTACGGCGATGTCCCCCCGGGCGATGCGCAGCAGCTGCAGGAAAAGAAATTCGCCGCACCGGCGACACCGCCCACCGGCGATGCGGCATTGCCGTTCGAGGTGCGCCGCGCCAGGCAGCGCTTCCCGGTTACGCTGTACGTGCAGGACAGCTGCAAGGAGCCCTGCCAGCAGGCGCGCGATTTTCTCAACCAGCGCCACATTCCGTTCACCGAGAAGAAGCTGACGACCGAGCAGGAGGTCAACGCATTCAAGCAGCAGTCGGGTGGCGATGCCATCCCCACGCTTTGCGTCGGCCGCAACTGGCTCAAGGGGTTTCTGGCGCAGTCCTGGCAGGATGAGCTGGACGCCGCCGGCTATCCCAAATAATGCCGTTATTCATGCGCAGGAGAAGCAGTGAGCATACGTATCGTTGATAGCCGCCCCTACCCCGACCAGAAGCCCGGGACTTCCGGCCTGCGCAAAAGAGTCACGGTGTTTCAGCAGCCGCATTACCTCGAAAATTTCGTGCAGAGCATTTTCGACAGCATAGACATCATGCCCGGTGCCACGCTGGTGCTGGGCGGCGACGGCCGCTATTACAACCGCAGCGCGATCCAGGTCATCCTTAAAATGGCTGCCGCCAACGGCTTTGCGCGCGTGCTGGTCGGGCAGGGGGGCATCCTGTCGACGCCAGCCTGCTCCTGCGTGATCCGCAAGTACCAGACTGCCGGCGGCATCGTGCTGTCGGCCAGCCACAATCCGGGCGGGGAGGACGGCGATTTCGGCATCAAGTACAACGTCGGCAATGGCGGCCCCGCATCGGAGCAGGTGACCGAGGCGATCTACGCACGCAGCAAGGCGATCAGCCAGTACAAAATCTTCGAGGCGCCCGATGTGGCGCTGGATGCGCTGGGCGAAACCCGGCTTGGCGCGATGCGCGTGCAGGTGATCGACCCGGTTGCCGATTACGCCGAGCTGATGGAGTCGCTGTTCGATTTCGCGGCGATCCGTGCCATGCTGGCGCAAGGTTTGCGCATTCGGTTCGATGCGATGCATGCGGTGACCGGGCCATATGCGCGCGAGATCCTGGTCCAGCGCCTCGGCGCGCCGGCAAGCAGTGTGATGAATGCGATACCGCTGGAAGATTTCGGCGGCGGCCATCCCGATCCCAACCTGACCTATGCGCACGATCTGGTGGAAATCATGTATGGCGCAGATGCGCCGGATTTCGGGGCGGCGTCGGATGGCGACGGCGACCGCAACATGATTCTCGGCCAGCGCTTCTTCGTCACGCCTTCCGACAGCTTGGCCGTGCTTGCCGCCAACGCGACGCTGGTGCCGGGATACCGGCAGGGGCTGGCGGGCGTGGCGCGCTCGATGCCGACCAGCGCCGCGGTGGACCGTGTGGCCGCGGCGCTCGGCATCCCCTGTTACGAGACGCCGACCGGCTGGAAATTCTTCGGCAATCTGATGGATGCCGGCAAGGTCACGCTGTGCGGGGAGGAGAGCTTCGGCACCAGTTCCAGCCACGTGCGCGAGAAGGACGGGCTGTGGGCGGTGCTGTTCTGGCTTAATGTGCTGGCCGCGCGCGGCCAGCCGGTGGAGACCATCGTGCGCGAGCACTGGGCCAGGTTCGGCCGCAATTTCTATGCGCGCTACGATTATGAAGAACTGCCGACGGAAGTGGCGCAAGGCATCATGCGGCATCTGCATGCGAGCTTCGGCAGCTTGGTCGGCGCCCGCTTCGGCCAGCACGAAGTATTGTTCTGTGACGATTTCTGCTACACCGATCCCATCGACGGCAGTCTCAGCAGCGGGCAGGGCGTGCGCATCGGTTTTGTCGATGGCTCGCGCATCGTATTCCGTCTGTCGGGCACCGGCACCCAGGGCGCGACGCTGCGCGTCTACCTGGAGGCGTATGAGCCGGATGCCTCGCGCCATCACCTCGATGCGCAACAGGCGCTGGCCGGGCTGATCGCGATTGCGCTGCAAGTGTCTGAGCTGAAACAGCGCAGCGGGCGCGAACAGCCGACAGTGATCACCTAGGCATGACGTACTGACTGCGGAATGCTAGCATGGAGCTTCCCGGGCTGCTGAGGGCGACGTGAATCCCGGGTTGCCAGCATCATCCTGAGGAGAGCCGTCATGCACACCGTCCCCCCGAAAACGATAGGTAATTTTGTGCCAGATATAGAAACCCTGCCGCCGCTGGGCATGGATGCCAACAGCGTAGTCGAAGATTTTCGCCGTTATCTCAGTCATACCCTCGGCCGTGAAGAGTCGCGTCTCGCGGCCTACCAGGTGTATACCTCGCTGGCGCTCACCTTGCGCGACCGGCTGGTGGAGCGCTGGAAAAAAACCCAGGCGGCCTACCGCGAGCAGGATTGCAAGCGCGCCTATTATCTGTCGCTGGAATTCCTGATGGGGCGTGCACTCGGCAATGCCATGCTGAATCTCGATGTCGATGCCGCTACTGGCGCAGGAATGCGCCGGCTGGGACTGCAGCTGGAGGACATTGCGGAACAGGAGCACGATGCCGGCCTCGGCAATGGCGGCCTCGGCCGCCTGGCCGCCTGTTTTCTTGACAGTTGCGCCACGCTGCAGTTGCCGGTGATGGGTTATGGCATCCGCTATGAATACGGCATGTTCCGCCAGAAAATCGAGTACGGCCGCCAGGTGGAGGAACCCGACCACTGGCTGCGGGACGGTAATCCATGGGAAATCGAGCGCCCGGAATTCTCCACGCCGGTGAAGTTCGGCGGGCACAGCGAGTATTACACCGACCTCGACGGGCGGCTGCGCGTGCGCTGGGTGAACACCCAGGACGTGGTGGCCATTCCCTACGACGTGCCGATCCCGGGCTACCGCAACGGCACGGTCAATACCCTGCGGCTGTGGAAGGCGAGCGCCACCGAGGAATTCAACCTGTCCGAATTCAACGCCGGCAGCTACACCGAGGCCGTCGCCGCCAAGAACCGGGCCGAGCATATCACCATGGTGCTGTATCCCAATGATGCCAGCGAGAACGGTAAGGAGCTGCGTCTCAAGCAACAGTATTTCCTCGCTTCGGCCAGCCTGCAGGACGTGCTGCGCCAGTGGGTGGGCGACCATGGCGAGGATTTCAGCGAGTTTGCCGACAAGAGCTGTTTCCAGCTCAACGACACGCACCCGACCTGTGCCGTGCCCGAGTTGATGCGACTGCTGATGGATGAGCATGGCCTGGGGTGGGACGCGGCCTGGAATATCGTGCGCCGCACCATGGCCTATACCAACCATACGCTGCTGCCGGAAGCGCTGGAACGCTGGCCGGTCAGCATGTTCGGCCGCCTGCTGCCGCGCCTGCTGGAGATCATCTATGAAATCAATGCCCGCTTCCTGGCCGAGGTGGCGCAGCGCTGGCCGGGCGATGTGGAGCGGCAGCGGCGCATGTCGATCATCGAGGAGGGGGAGGTGCAGCAGGTGCGCATGGCCTATCTGGCGGTGGTGGCCAGCCATTCGGTCAACGGCGTGGCGGAGCTGCATTCGCAACTGCTGCAGCAGCAGCTGTTCCATGATTTCTACGAGATCTGGCCGGGCAAGTTCAACAACAAGACCAACGGCGTCACGCCGCGGCGCTGGCTGGCGTGGAGCAATCCGGGCCTGAGCAAATTGATTACGCGCACCATCGGCAAGGACTGGGTGGCCGATCTTGGACAGCTCAGCCGGCTGGTGCCGCATGCCGACGATGCGGCATTCCGTGCCGAGTGGCGGGCGATCAAGCTGGACAACAAGCAGCGTCTGGCGCAGATGGTGGCGGAGGACTGCAACATCGCTTTCGACCCCCATGCGTTGTTCGACATACAGGTGAAGCGCATCCACGAATACAAGCGGCAGCTGCTCAATGTACTGCACGTGATCCATCTGTATGACCGCATCAAGCGCGGCGACATTGCCGACTGGACGCCGCGTTGCGTGCTGATCGGCGGCAAGGCGGCACCGGGCTATGCCATGGCCAAGCGCATCATCAGGCTGGTGAATGCGGTGGCCAAGGTGGTCAACGAGGATTACGATACCAACGGCCTGCTGAAACTGGCGTTCCTGCCGGACTACCGGGTGTCGGCGATGGAGGTGATCTGCGCCGGCACCGACCTGTCGGAGCAGATTTCCACGGCGGGCAAGGAGGCCTCCGGCACCGGCAACATGAAATTCATGATGAATGGTGCGCTGACCATAGGCACGCTGGACGGCGCCAATATCGAAATCCGCGAAGAGGCCGGGGACGAAAATTTCTTCCTGTTCGGGCTGACGGCAGAGGAAGTGGAGGCCGCGCGCGGCAACTACCATCCTGCCGCCATCGTGGCGGCAGATGAGGACTTGCAGCGCGTGATCAACCTGCTGCAGAGCGGGCATTTCAATCTGTTCGAACCGGGCATCTTCGACTCCGTCATCCAGTCCATTCTCAATCCGCATGATCCCTGGATGACCGCGGCGGATTTTCGCGGCTATGTCGATGCCCAGAAGCGGGTTGCCGCGGCGTATCGCAACGAGGAGCACTGGACCAGGATGAGCATCCTCAATACCGCGGCCAGCGGCAAGTTTTCCAGCGATCGCACCATTCTGGACTACAACCGCGACATCTGGCGCCTGCCGCGGATAGCGGCGAAAGCGGCGCGTTAACGGGAAAGGCTATCCTGCAGATGGTTCAGGACGGTGTGGACGGCATCGTCGATGGACACCCGGCTGCTGTCTATGGCGATCTCCGGCGACTCGGGGGATTCATAGGGGCTGTCCAGGCCGGACATGTTGGGCAGCAGCCCGCTGCGCGCCTTCCTGTAGAGCCCCTTGGGATCCCGCGCTTCGCATACTTCCAGTGGCGTATTCATATAGATTTCAACGAAGTCATCGGCTCCAATTAACTGGCGCGCCATCTGCCGTTCGCTGCGAAACGGCGAGATGAAAGCCGTCATCACAATCATGCCGGCATCCAGCATCAGCTTCGCTATTTCCGCAATGCGCCGGATGTTCTCCGCGCGGTCGTTGTCGCTGAAGCCGAGGTCACGGCTGATCCCCCGGCGGATATTGTCGCCGTCGAGGATAAATGTCCGGTATCCCATTTCGTGCAACCTTACTTCCAGCGCGTTGGCGAGCGTCGATTTACCGGAGCCGGAAAGGCCGGTAACCCAGACCACCTTGCCGCGATGGCCGTTGAGCCGTTCTCGTGCATGGCGCGTAATGGTCAGCGGCTGTTGATAAACGTTGGAATTTGCCGCCTTGTGCGGGCTTGGCGCCTGCTGCCCGGTTTCCGGCATTGGCGCATAGGGCAGCAAATTGAGCTGGATATCGGGGGGTGGGAACAGCGACCGGCATTGCGCAACCAGCTGGCCATGGGGAAACACGACAAGGCGTTTGTCGAGATGTCGCTGCAGCTGGTGCAGAGCTTCGGCCATGAGTTGCGGCCCGATGTCTTGACCGTCGAGCGGGACCCAGTAATGCGACCCGCGGGCGTCGTTTGCATACAGACACGGCCGCCCGCCCGGCAATTCGGTCAATTGGGCAAACAGCACCAGTTGGCGCTTGCGCCTGGCTTCGTCGATTTCCCGCTGCAATGAGGCCTTGGCCGGGGGGCGGCCAAATTCATCCAGCACCGCCAAGGCGTCAAGCGGTGCTGGCAGGAAATCCCAGTCGCGCAGTCGGCGTTCGGCGGTGCGTTTGGTTTTTGCCAGCCCCAGGCTGTTCAGATGGAGAAAGGCCGATTCGGTATCCCACACCCGGGGCAAGTCGAGGCCATAAACATTAATGGGCATGGAATTGTACTTAAATCAATTGTCGCAGAATGCGTTGCGTCACGGCCGCCACCAATTATCTAGTGATTGTAATTGTTAAGGTTGCTCGCATTTTATGCGCAATCGTAAATTACGACAACCTTATCGGCGGGCCTGTTAAAACCGCTCCATCCTTGGCCAGTCGTTCGGAAAGCGGGCCCGGATGCAGCAATTCCACCGGGCGAGAGAGTCAACTAAATCGTACCAGGCGCGTTTCAGGTAATTAGCTTTGCTACAATTCAATTTGCGAAAATATTCTATAAGGAAGGCGTAACCATGAAAAACTTGATGGCTCTTGTTGCAGCGACTTTTATTCTGGCAGCCTGTGCATCGACCCCGAAATCGGCGGCGCCAGCACAAGCCGAGGCCAAGAGTCCGGCCCAGGCGCAGACCGATGCCCAGAAGCTGGCTGACGAACTGAACAGCCTTAAGAGCAAGAGCGTCTATTTTGATTTCGACAAATCTGTCGTCAAGCCGGAATACCAGGGCGTCATCAAACAACAGACGGCATTCATCAGCGCTCACGGGAACGATGTGGTAACGCTGGAGGGCAACTGTGATGAGCGCGGCAGCCAGGAATACAACCTGGCACTGGGCCAGCGCCGTGCAGATGCGGTGCGCAAGCAGCTGGAAGCGGAAGGCGTGAAAGCCGGCCAGATCAAGACGGTCAGCTTCGGCGAAGAAAAGCCGCGCCTGACTTGCCATGCCGAGAAGTGCTGGAAAGAGAACCGTCGCGTGGATTTCGATCACAAGATCGGCCAATAACTAAAGCATCATCGCGAAGCTGGGGCGCCGCAAGGCGCCCTTTCTTCTTGTGCCGCCCGAAACCTGGCGGCTTCCGGCAGTGCGGCTTTCGGGACTTCCGGCCCGGGGTGTCACGGTTGATCTTTTGCCGTCGCCTGGATGGTTTGCGCTTCCACATTGTGCGGGTATTTCTGCAAAACGCGGTCGGCAAGTTCGGCGGCAGCCCGGAATTGGCGGTCGGCAAGCAGGTGCTCGGCGAACTTGAGCGTCTGCAGGCTTTGGGCATCGATGGCTGCGCCTGTCTCATGGGTGGCTTGCCGGCGAGGTCCGGGCAAAGGCGGGGCTGCGGGTTCGATTGCGTGCGCCGGCGCATGGTGGGCTGCAGGCCGCTCCGCTAACGGGGCTTGTTCTGCGCCGTCTGCCGGGCCCTGGGGCGTGTGCTGCAAGGGGGCCGAACCTGGCAGCGCCGGGACGTTTTCGGCATAGAAGTATTCCATTGCTCCGGGACGGTTATCCGGCACGCGCTGACCAGTCTTGGGATTGATCTTTGCCACGACGATGCCTGGCGGCATGGCATAGGGGGTGTCCGGCATGGACTTCAGGATATTGCCCATGTATTCCATCCAGATCGGCAGGGCAGCCCTGGCGCCGGTTTCGCCCTTGCCCAGCGAACGTGGCTGATCAAAGCCGACCCAGACCACAGCGAGGCGGTCCGGGTTGTAGCCGTTGAACCAAGCGTCCACAAAATTTTCCGTGGTGCCCGTTTTGCCGGCGATATCGTGGCGCCCCAGACTGTTGGCGTGCGCGGCGGTACCGATACGGGTGACATCCTGCAACAGGCTGGTCATGGTGAATGCGTTGCGGGGATCGATTACCTGCTGGGCGTCCTTGCCTGCCACCGCTGGCTGGGCCTGATACAGGACGTTGCCGCGCCCGTCGACGATGCGCTGGATAAAATACGGCTTTACCAGAAACCCGCCGTTGGCAAACACGGCATAGGCCGAGGCCATCTGCAGCGGCGTGAAGGAACCTGCGCCGAGCACCATGGAGGGATAGGGCGGGATCTGGTCGAGCGGCAGGCCGAAATGGCTGGCGAAATCGCGCGCGTAGGGAACGCCGATTTTCTCGATTACCCGCACCGCATCGACATTGCGCGATTCCGCGAGCGCGTAGCGCAGCGTGATCGGGCCGAGGAAATCGTTTTCGTAATTGCTCGGTGTCCAGGCCTCGCCGCCGGGGTATGCGGGCGGGATGACGAGGGGGGTGTCATCAATCAGCGTGGCCGGCGTATAGCCTTTCTCGAGTGCGGCGGAATAGATGAAAGGCTTGAAACCGGAGCCCGGCTGCCGCAGAGCCTGCGTGATGTGGTTGAACTGGCTGCGTTCGAAGTCGAACCCGCCGCATAGCGCGAGAATGGCGCCGTCCGCTGGACTGATCGAGACCAGTGCCGCTTCGACCTGGGGCGCCTGGGTGATTTCCCAGCCGGCGTCATCGCGGCGCTGGACCCGGATCAGGGAGCCCGGGCGCAGCCGGGTCCTTGAATTGGTATGGTCAAGCAGGGCGGCGTGCACGAATTCGAGGCCCGCGCCGGTGATCGCTATCGTCTTGCCGCCCTTGGTCCGTGCAGTGACCACCTGCGGGTCGGCCTGCAGCACGATCGCCGGTTCCAGGCCGTTGATGGTGTCGACCATGGCCAGGGTCTTTTCGATGACATGCCGGCGATGCGGCGTGTCTCCCTTGATGGAGACGAAACCCTCCGGCCCAAGATAGCCGTGACGCCTGTCATAGGCCAGGACTCCGCTGCGCACGGACAGGTTGGCCTGCAGTTGGTCGGCGTCGCGCAAGGTGGTGTATACCTTGTATCCCATGGTATAGGCGTTTTCCCCGAATTCTTCGTAAATGCGCTGCCGCACCATTTCTGCAACATAGGCGGCATCGAGGCGGAAGCGGGGGGCGCCGTGCACCACATGCAGCGGCTCCTGGATGGCCTGCCGATATTCGGTATCGGTGATGTAGCCCAGCTTCTTCATGCGCGACAGCACATAGCCGGCGCGATCCAGAGCGAGCTTCTGGCTGGCCGCCGGATTGAAACGGGAGGGAGCCTTGGGCAGCCCGGCCAGGATGGCCGCCTCCTTTACCGTCAGCTGCTTCAGGTCCTTGCCGAAATAGACCCTGGCCGCCGCCGCAAAACCATAGGTGCGTTGCCCGAGGTAGATCTGGTTGATATAGATTTCGAGGATCTGGTCCTTGCTGAGGGTATGTTCAACCTTGTAAGCGAGCATCATCTCGAACAATTTCCGGCTGAAGGTCTTTTCCGGATTCAGGAAGAGCGTGCGGACCAGCTGCATGGTGATCGTGCTGGCGCCCTGGCTTGCCGCCCCGGCATCCAGATCCACGAGCAATGCGCGCAGCACGCCCGCCAGGTCGACGGCCCCATGTTGGTAGAAGCGGGCATCCTCCGCTGCGAGTATCGCCTGTTTGATTCTGGCGGGAACATCCTGCAGCCGGACGAACGCGCGCTGTTCCTCGCCGTATTCCCCGATCAGCGTGCCATCTGCGGTGTAGATCCTTAACGGCAGCTGTGGATTGTAATGGACCAGCTCGTCAATCGGGGGCAGACGCGGGTAGAGCACAATTGCCGTGAAGATGGCCAGCTCGCAGGCGATAAGCGCCGCGGCAGCCAGTATGACAAGCGCATAGCGCCAGCCACGCATGGAAAATCCCAATTTGCATTCCTTAATAGGCAGGGTGCTTCAATAACGCATCGGCACAATTATAGTTGGCATGGCGGCGAGATGTTGCGAAGTTGAATATTCCATGGGCATGAGGATGGCATACACGTTCTGGTAATGGACGGGCGCCAGAATTCACGTAGAATTTCCGGAACATTACGCAGAGGTCATGCATGAAGATTGCAACTTGGAACGTCAACTCCTTGAAGGTACGCCTGCCGCAGGTGCTGGAATGGCTGGCAGCCAGCCAGCCGGACATCTTGTGTTTGCAGGAAACCAAGCTGGAGGATGCGCGGTTTCCGTTGTCGGAGTTGCAGCAGGCCGGCTATCAGGCGGTATTCAGCGGGCAAAAGACCTATAACGGGGTCGCCATCCTGAGCAAGGTGGCGGCGCAGGAGGTGGTGACCGGCATCCCGGAGTTTGCCGACGAACAACGACGGGTGATTGCGGCCAGCTTCAACGGCGTGCGCATAGTCTGTGTCTACATTCCCAATGGCCAGAGCGTCGGCTCCGACAAATACCAGTACAAGCTGTCCTGGCTGGCTGCCTTGCGCGGATGGTTGGAAAAGGAACTGGCGCGTTACCCGAAGCTGGCGCTGCTGGGTGATTACAACATTGCCCCCGAGGATCGCGATGTCTATGACCCCGCAGGCTGGCAGGGCAATGTGCTGGTGAGCGAGCCCGAGCGCGCGGCGTTCCGCAGCTTGCAGCAACTCGGCCTGCGCGATGCCTTCCGCCTGTTCGAACAGCCGGAGAAGTCCTATTCGTGGTGGGATTACCGTATGATGGCATTCCGCCGCAATATGGGATTGCGCATCGACCATATCCTGATCAGCGAGGGATTGCAGTGTGCCGCCTGCACTATCGACCGCGCGCCGCGCAAGCTGGAGCGGCCTTCTGACCATACCCCGGTGATTGCGGAGATTGCCCCATGAAAAAATTCGGATGGATCCTGTTGCTGCTGGCCCAGCAGGCCGTGGCCGGCACGCTGCCCCGCCCCGACCATGTGGTGGTCGTGATTGAGGAAAACAAGGCCTATGCGCAGATCATCGGCAACCATGATGCGCCATATATCAACGGGCTGGCCGCGCGCGGCATGTTGCTCACGCGCTCCTATGGGGTGACCCACCCCAGCCAGCCCAACTATCTGGCATTGTTTTCCGGCAGCACGCGCCGCATCACCAGCGACGGGTGCCCGCTGGAGCTGGAGGGGGACAATCTGGCGCTGGTGCTGCGGCGTGCGGGTTTGAGTTTTGCAGTGTACTCCGAATCCCTGCCGGCGGCAGGGAGCGCAGAATGCGTATATGGGGGCTACCGGCGCAAGCATAATCCGGCCGCGGACTGGGCGGGTCTTGCCGCGGTCAACCTGCCGTTCACGGCGTTCCCGCGGGATTTCACGCAATTGCCTACCGTGTCGTGGGTGATTCCGGATCAGCGCAATGACATGCACGATGGCAGCATTGCCCAGGGAGATGCCTGGCTGCGCGAGAACCTGGATGCCTATGCGAACTGGGCGATGCGGCACAACAGCCTGCTGATTGTCACCTGGGACGAGGACAATGGTTCCGCCGACAACCATATTGCGACCATCCTGATCGGGCAAATGGTCAAGCCCGGCAGCAGCGCGCAGCGCGTGAGTCATTACCACGTGTTGCGCACCATCGAGCAAATGTACCGCCTGCCCTACCTCAACGAAAGTACGCGGGCCGGGCCGATAGTCGGCGTGTGGCGCTGACTATTCGTGTTCCGCGTCCAGTCCCAGTTCCTGGATCTTG
>Ga0078972_1009781_pt1 | contig 18578 bp, 16 predicted proteins | sample YelNatPaOPGAMG01_FD_67568 | JGI IMG/M metagenome (GOLD analysis project Ga0078972, IMG submission 67568) | Hot spring thermophilic microbial communities from Obsidian Pool, Yellowstone National Park, USA - OP-RAMG-01 (SPADES assembly) (version 2) | ecosystem: Environmental > Aquatic > Thermal... | reverse complement strand
CAATATGAGATAGGTGCCCACCAGATAATTGAGTATTTTAGGAAATATCAAAATAACTATGCCGAATAGCAATGAAAGAATACCTGCAATAATGCTTCCTGCTGCCAGACTGGATATACCCCCGAGAATCAGGGCTATACCGATTACGTAATTCAATATACGTGGAAATGCCAGTATTAATATTCCGGCAAGTAAGGCTACTATGCCTCCTAAGAGGCCAAAGACCGGAACCCCAAAATTCAACCACAGCATTTTTACTTTACCCCCCAGTTTGTAAATATTTAACGCTTACCGATAGCCGATAGTATAGTAATAAAGCACCGCTGTCAAGTGAGAGCAAAAATTAATCTTTCACAAAAAGTCGCTGGACATATATAATTTTAACTTGACCTCAAATATGGTACATTAACTTATATTTAATAAAAGGAGGTTGGTAGAAATGACCCATCCAAGGCCGTACACAGTTTATATTAAAGTTCAGATCACGGTACCCGAACAAGAGCCGGAAAAAGTAACTGAGAAAGCCCTGAATACCAAAAAGAAAATAGAAAACCTTCTCAAAAAGGAAGACTTCGAGCTTTTCGAAGTAATAATAGAAAACATTCAGCAGAGCAGATGAGCATTCTTCGCCCATTTTTTCAGAAAAATCCTGTTTATCATCAAAGATTTGCATTTGCAAGATGGTTTAGACTGTATGGCGGCAACCGGTATGTGTGGCTGACATTTGTCTACGCGAATCTCGTATTCAAATAATATATATAAGGTTCAAATAATATAGCCTTTTGGTTCTGTACGCCTATTTATCTCTGTGATATATTCAGTTCAATCTAACGAATTTCTTCGGGAAGGGGATAAACTGTAGCAGGTTATTTCTTGCCGTAAAAAGCATATGAACACCATAACCATTGCCCACTTTCTCAGCTATGTAGCAGATATCCTGTTGATTATTCTTGTCGTAGGTAAAAATCCCTATGCCCGAGCCAACCATCTTTGTGCTTTGCTCGTTACTGCTTTTTCAATATGGAGCCTTTTCTTTGGTCTGGCCAATATGGCCCACTCACAGGAAGAAGCAATGTACTTCTTTAATGTAGCTGCCATTGGCTGGAGCATTTTCCCGGTTGCCGCCCTCTGGTTCTATCTACACCTGACACAAAATGAAAGATTCTTGTGCTTCAGGGGTGCAATTCCTGTATCGATTTTTATACCCGCATTCTTTATTTATCAACAGTGGACGGGTAATCTGGTAAACTCTGCCTTTAAAACCACCTGGGGATGGGTGGCAGTATGGTCGCACTCCGTGTATTCTTACATTTATCTGGCATATGTAATCTTATCCTTAACCGTCTGTATGCTTTCAATTGTCCACTATGGCCTGCATGCCCGGACACGTGGGCGGAAAAAACAGGCAAACATGCTGCTTATAACCGGATGTATTTCCACCATTTTGGCACTGATCCTTGGCATATTCAATCAGATGAGAGATGTTCAACATCTTCCTCAAGCCAGTGATATACTGGTACTGATCTGGGCAGCAGGTATAGTTTACACGATATCCCGATACGAATTACTCACTATTACTCCGACTACGGTTGCATACCAGATCCTCAGCGTAATGAGAGAAGCGATTATATTGCTTGACGTCCAGGGCAAAATCATCTATGCCAATCGGGCTGCTGCCTCATTGCGAAAAAGCGAACTCCAAAATGAATATTTCAGTTCTATATTGGCTGACAGTGGCAAAGCGTCCGAATTGCTGAGGGAAGCTGCTATAAATGGTGTCTGCGGCCAGCAAGAACTCGACTATCTTACCACAGCAGGAAGCAAAATCCCGGTTGCTGTTTCGGCTACAGCCATAAGAGAATCGGCAGATAGCATAGCCGGATTTGTCGTCTCTGCGATTGATATATCTGAGAGCAAACAGGCACATAGAAAAATCCAACAAAGTTGCGAGATGGTTAAAAAAACGCACCATGATGCTGTTGAGACTATTGCACGAATAATGGATATGAGAGACCCCTATACCGGTAATCATCAGATACGGGTGGCCAGTCTGGTAGACGCCATTGCCCGGGAAATGAAGTTAACCGGGGAGCAGATAGATCAACTTCATATGGCGGCTATCGTACATGACATTGGAAAAATCAATATAGCTGCAGATATACTCAATAAACCGGCGACTCTGAGCAATCTTGAGTTTGAGATTGTTAAAGCTCATTCGCAGGGTGGCTATGACATTGTCAAGGGGCTGGATTTGCCCTGCACAATTGCAGAGGCCATATTGCAGCATCATGAAAGACTCGATGGTTCTGGTTATCCCCGCGGGCTGAAAAAAGCGGAGATCTTGCTTGAGGCTAAGATACTGGCAGTAGCTGATGTAATCGAGGCTATGGCATCACATAGGCCATACCGACCTGCACTGGGAATCGACAGGGCGCTTGAGGAGGTTACCTCCAACAAGGGTCAACTTTATGAACCGGCCGTAGTTGATGCCTGTGTGAGGCTCTTTAATGAAAATAAATTTCATTTTGCCTGACAGGTGTGATGCCTGACAGATCAGGAAAGAGTCTTAAGAAATGCCTTGACTATCGACGGGTCAAACTGGCTGCCTGCTTTATCTTTCAATTCATTTACAGCATCCTTAACCAACACCCGGCTCCTGTAGGGTCTCGGCGTTACCATGTCATCAAAAGCTTCAGCCACGGCTATGATCCTCGATTCCAGCGGAATCGCATCTCCTCTGATGCCACGCGGATAACCTTTGCCGTTCCACATCTCGTGATGTGAAATTATAATGGGACAGCAGTAATTATAGTCGGGTATCTGTTCAAGAATCATTGCGCCATACTGTGGATGCTTCAACAGTATCTCCCACTCATCATTCTTCAGTGAATCTTCTTTGGTGAGAATGACAGGAGAAACACAAACCTTGCCGAGGTCGTGCAGCATGGCCGCTATTCTCAAACGTCTTATAGTTATATTATCCAGTCCGATAACCTTGCCTGTTGCCACAGCATGTCCCGCAACTGCCTGTGAGTGGGGAGGATTATACCTTTCTGTCATATCAACCACGGCCAGCAGATTGAAAATTGTGCCCGGTCCGCCTTCTTTTAGCATGGCTAACCATTCGCCGATATCACGTTGCCCCCTAGCCTTGAAATTTGGCAGACTTGAAGCCATTACTATTTTATTCACGCCCTGAGCAGCAGCATGCTTCAATGCAGCTTCAACTTTTACCAGCATGCCTTCTCTGCTTATATCATCCAGTGGAAAATCTGCTATACCCGCATTAATAGAAATAAAGATCTCTTTACCGTCGTCTTTAACGACCGGTGTTGAGGCAAATATTCCGATTAACTTCTGGGCAACTATAACTCCACCATCGGCATCTGTGCCCGGGAGGATAACAGCAAATCTTGTATCGGTATAGAGATAACATTTATCAATAGTCCTTATGCTGGCTTTTAATTTATGGGAAACCCCCTGCATTATCTTTGCGCGTGTTACACCATCTATTTTTATTTTCTGGCTCTCAAGATCGACTATAGCCAGAGCCAGCAGTGAAAATTTGAGGCTGTATCTCGAACAACGGGTTATTTCATCTTCCAGTGCATTTAAAAATAAGTCATTTTGCAATGACTTGATTTCACGCTGGGGTTTGACTTCGACGGATTCGGCGGACAGGGATGCCGAGTTAACAGCATTGCCACGCTTTTGAGCATGCATCAGCGCCTCAGAGATCGATGAGAGCAATTTCTCGGCATTGGCTGCATCATGCGGATATGTTGCAATTCCGATACTAACGGAAAGTTTGATGTTCGAAGCCATGCTCTTTAATGTGAATGTTCTTTCAATAGCCTGCCTGGCCTTCTCTGCCGCCCTGAATGCACCGTTACTGTCGGTATTGGGTAACAGAACTCCAAATTTCCTGTCATTTATCCGGCATTTAAGGTCGGTATTGCGTAGAACATCCTGCATCAATATATTGAACATACCGAGTACTTCTGCAACCGCCGCCCTGCCGCATTTTTTCTCATACTTATCGATATTATCCATCTCAACCATCATGATTGAGAATTCATATTTATACCTGTTTGCCCGTGCAACTTCTTCAGACAGTCTCCTATTGAAATATTCCGGGGAATTGTAACTTGCACCTGTTGATCTGGCTTCAAGTTCTTCTATCTTGCGGTTCAACTGCAATATGGTCTCTTTAAGTCTGACATTCTCGGAATGAAGCTCTTCTAAGTTGGCTCCGGTGTTTAATTCTTCTACCATATCGCTACTCTCTATATTGAAGTTTTAGAACCTGTTCCGCCATCCTGATTTATTCTGTTATAATAGCATATATCATACAGGATATTCACGCAATAATAAATGTACAGGTTAACGGGAAGACGGAGAATTTTATTTTGAATATGCATGAGGCTACGCAAAATCGGCTAAAACCCATCAGATGGTACCGGACCCTGGCTGACAGAGAGGGGAGAGTATCGGCACAGGCCTTTTTAGTTGAAGGCGAAAGGGCTATTCACCAGATAATCGACAGTTCTCCTGCAACTGTACTGGAGATTCTTTCCCCGCGACATCCGCCTTTGTTCTGCCAAGGATACCGCTGGCGGCAGCTAACGGATAGTCAGCTGAAATCAATATCGTCAACACAAACGCCTCAGCCGATTATAGCTCTGGTCAAACTTCCTGTTGATGTGTATTCAAACAAATTGCCGGATGAAACAGGGTCGAAGATCCTTTTATTGGAGGACGTCCAAGATCCTGGCAATGTGGGTAGCATTATACGGTCTGCAGCAGCCTTCCGCTTTTCGGGGATAATCATGACGGACAAATGTGCCGATCCTTTCTCACCAAAGTGTGTTCAATCTACTGCCGGTACCCTATTATCCCTGTGGATAAGGAGGACAGCAGATTATCTTCTGCTTGTCAAAGAGCTGGAAATTAAAGGATATCCAGTCGCTGCAACAGTTCTCCAGGGGACGGACAGTCCATTTATTCTCAAAGATCTGGACAGGGTGATTCTGGCTCTTGGTAATGAAGCTGCGGGTCTTTCTCCGGCAGTATTTAAAAATGCCCGGTACAGGATAAAAATACCCATCGATCAAACCAGAGCACAATCTCTTAATGTGGCAGTCTGCGGTGCAATCTGCATGTATCTCAGCACTTTAGGGAATTAATACCGTCATTCCAAACAAATATTAGCTAAAAATACTCAGCCGCTACGCATTTTCGCTTATAACCGTTTATTCGTTAATGCGCTTCTGCACATATTTAATTTAAGTAACCGGACGGATGGAAGCTATAAGTTGGCATGTTAAATTATTAATGTAAACAGAAAGCGAAAAGAAAAAATAAAAAATAGGAGGTAAAGACAATGGCGAAAGTATTAGAGACAACCAAGGTATTTCCGGCGGCTGAGGAGGGAACCGAAAATTTCTGGACAGGTAAAGTACCGTGCTGGGAGAAGAGCCATTGTCCCGAGATGATCAAAGGCGAATGCCCGGCAGCTAAATACCAGTTCCTGCCATGCTGGGAGATAGAGGGAACTTACTGCAAATTGAATGACAGGGGAGCTACCGGCCGGGACACCACCATCTGCGAGAACTGCCCGGTTTACAAGAAATACGGTAACGGACAGCCTATCAAGATCAGGCTCTTCGGACATGGAATGGATACGACCATTAGAGAACTGGAAAAAGTCACCTGATAGATATTATCAAATACCGGTAATAATAAGGGGGCGGTTTTTGAACCGCCCCCTCATTCTGTTTTTATCTAAAGTAAATAAGTGCTGAACGTTTCGGTAAATCCCTGAAATAAATATTCAGTATAAACTGCCTGATACGCTGTTGAAGTTGAGGAGGCCATGTGTCACTGAGATACTGGGCGAGTACATTTACTTTACAAGCGTGTCGGGCATGGCTATAATGTTAGCCTGTGTTTGTCATCGATCAGGATTTGATGAGAATACTCACCAAACTTTCCCCAGTGTGTGCATCAACCGGCTGTAAAGCTTATCTGGTCGGCGGTTTTGTGCGCGATTGGCTGATGGGAAAGGATACCTGTGATCTTGATATTGCGGTGGGAGGCGATGCACTTATAGTTGCACAGGAAGCGGCCGAACTTGTCGATGGTAGATACGTTGTGCTTGATGAGGAAAACCGGGTAGGCCGTGTTGTTGTGCCCGGCAATGAAACACCATGGCATATTGATATTACTTCCTATGGAAACGGTATTGAGCGCGACCTGTTCCGTAGAGATTTCACTATAAATGCCATGGCTCTGGATCTGATAGATTTTGTTAACGGTAATATTATACTGCTGGATCCGACGGGTGGAGAGGAAGACTTAAAAAAAGGTTTGCTCAGACAGGTAAACAATAATGTATTTGAAGCTGATCCGTCCCGGTTAATGAGAGCTGTCAGGCTCGCTCGAGAGCTTAATCTGGAAATAGAGCCTGTCACCGAAAATACCATCCGCTCTTCTGCTGATTTAATTCATACGGTTCCAGGTGAGAAGATCAGGGAAGAGTTATTGAAGATCATGGCGCTTCCATTTACTGCCAATTCGATGAGGTATTTGGATGATATCGGTCTTCTCTGCCGGATTATACCGGAACTGGCGGAGCTTAAAGGTGTTAAACAACCCGGCAAACACTACTGGGATGTCTTCGATCATTCTCTGGAAGCTATCGCCGCACTTGAGTTCATATTGAGGGAAAGCGACTGGATTTACGGGAGAGAGGATTTAAGAGACGATGTCCCCTGGTCTGATGAACTCGAACGCCATTTCAATACCATAATCGGTGGCGGCAGCAGCCGCAGGGTGTTACTGAAATTCGGATTGCTGCTTCACGATATTGCCAAACCTGTAACTCAAACTGTTGAAGCCGATAGGGTCAGATTTCTCGGCCATACAAAGCAGGGTGCCTCTATTGCAGTCAGTATCATGGAAAGGCTCAGATTCAGCACGCGTGAAATTAAGTATGTAGAAAAGCTTATATATCACCATCTGCATCCAGCTCAGATGTCTGCACAGGGTATGCCAACGAAAAAAGCCATTTTCCGTTATTTCAGGGATACAGAAGGAGCCGGAAAGGATATAATTTATCTGGCACTGGCAGACTATCTGGCTGTAGCTGGTCCAAGAATCGATACTGACGAATGGAATATGCATATAGAGCATGTCAAGCATATAATGGATATACATAAAGAGATGGAGAGTAAAATTACGCCAGTAAGACTAATCACCGGGGATGATATTATAAGGGAATTTAAGTTATCTCCAGGAAGAAAAATCGGCAGATTGCTTATGCTGGTGAGTGAGGCACAGGCAACCGGAGAAATCCGAACCAGAGAAGAAGCAATCCAGCTTGTAAGAAATGAACTTGATAAAGGAGCCTGTTGCGCCGCCTGAAAGTTATGCAGATATTCTTTTGTTTACTGATTGGGTTATTGATATCACTAGGAGGAAGATACTTAATTGAAGACGAGTAACATCTGGCTGTTAATATTTATTTTAATTCTGTTCTGTCTCTGTCTCTGGTTGGTAGTTCCACTGGAAGGTGATAGGTTCGGTCGTCAGGGGCTTACACTCGGACTGGATCTTAAAGGCGGTGCCTATCTCGTCTATGAGGCTGACGTTTCCAAAAGGGATCCTTCTCAAACGGTTGACCAGGTGATGCAGAGCGTGTTAAGCAAAATAGAACGACGTGTCAACGCCTTCGGCGTCAAAGAACCTATCATTCAACGACAGGGTGAGAACCGCATACTTGTGCAGCTTCCCGGTGAAAAAAATATCGACGAAGCCAAAAAGTTGATCGGTAAGGTGGCTTTGCTGGTGTTTAAAGAAACAATTCCTGATGCTTCTGGACAACCTACCAGGGATGAAAAGGGTGAGATCATCTGGCAGAATGCAACAGCGGTGGGCACTGATGGCAAAACAAAAGAATTGACCGGTCAATATCTGAAGCCCAATGCCAAGGTTGTGCTCAAGTCGGGCACTAATGAACCTGAAGTAGCTTTCGAATGGAATGATGAAGGAGCAGTCCTTTTTGAGCAGATAACCAAGCGGAATCTAGATAAACCGCTGGGTATTTTCCTTGATAATGAGCTTGTATCCGCTCCCACCGTTCGTGCGGTGATTAAGAACTCCGGTGTAATAACCGGAGTGGATATGAAGGAGGCACAGGCTCTGGCTATTCAACTAAATTCAGGGTCTCTGGATGTACCCTTGAAGATTATCCTTGAGCAGACGGTTGATGCTACCCTCGGGGCTGACTCGATAAAAAGAAGTATCGTGGCAGGTGCTATAGGCCTTATCCTGGTGATACTTTTTATGGTTCTGTACTACAGAATGTCAGGCGTGATTGCTACTCTGGCACTTCTAATCTACGGTGTGATTTTAACTGCGATTTTCAAGATGGTACCTGTGACCTTAACACTGGCCGGCATTGCCGCAGGTGTAGTCTCGGTTGGCATGGCGGTTGATGCGAATATCTTGATTTTTGAACGCATGAAAGAAGAATTAAGAGCAGGACGTACTTTAGGTGCCGCAGTAGAGGCAGGTTTCAAACGTGCATGGCTTGCTATTCGTGATAGCAATGTCACTACTTTCATAGCATGCATTGTACTATTCTGGTTCGGTGACACCTTCGGCGCTTTTGTTGTTAAAGGATTTGCGCTTACCCTCTTTATCGGTGTCTCTTTGAGCATGTTTACCGCCATTACAGTAAGTCGACTTCTGCTAACGATATCTGTGCTGATTATTAAGAATCGCTGGCTATATGGAGTTAAAGCATGATTGATATAGTAAATAAACGCAATTGGTTTTTTCTGATCTCACTGCTTTTAATCGTGCCGGGAATTCTCTCAATGATAATTTTCGGATTTAAACTCGGCATTGATTTCAGCAGTGGTACATTAATGACCCTGCACTTCAACCGGGCTGTTGAGCAAAGCGATCTCAGACAGCAAATGTCACAGCTCGGCTATGGGGATGCGAGTATTCAAAAGACCAGCCAGGGTGATTTTCTGGTTCGAACCAGAGAGATCGATGCTGAGCAGAAGCAAAAAATAATCGACGGTTTAAAAAGTGGCTTGAATGCCGAAGTTACAATTCTGGATTTCAGCAGTGTTTCCCCGATGGTCGCAGGAGAGGTGGCACGTAACGCAGTCATCGCAGTAGCTTTTGCCTCGGTTTTTATGATCCTTTATATTGCATTTGCCTTTCGTCATATGCCCAATCCATTTAAATGGGGTTTCAGCGCCGTAATAGCTTTACTGCATGACGCGCTGATTGTTTTGGGCATTTTTTCTATACTTGGTTGGATGGCAGGTTTTCAAGTAGATTCTATGTTTATTACAGCTATGCTGACCATAGTGGGCTATAGTATTAATAATACCTGTGTTATTTACGACCGGATCAGAGAAAATGTGCGTAAGGGCGTAAGCAAAGATTTTGCCCTCACAGTCAATGTTAGCATTTTGGAGACAATGGCACGCTGTATTAATACCAGCCTTACGGTTATTCTCGTGTGTCTTGCCATCTATCTTTTCGGCGGTGTAACCATACAGCAGTTTATTCTGGCACTGCTTGTAGGGGTTATCGTGGGTATCTATGATTCAATATTCGTAGCTGGTCCTCTGCTCGTTCTGTGGGAGCGAGGATTAAAAACTTCTAAATATGCAGCATAGGCGGCTATCGGTCGGACTATGTAAGACAGAAGTTTCAAGGAGTAAGGATGGATCGAAATTTATTTATCGGAATCTGGGCGTTACTGATGATCCCGATGGCGACATTTCTCGGGATTATAGGCATGATTGTTGGTGTGGCCGGCATACTGCTTATGGAGATAGGCAGTAAGGAGGGCTGACTAAAAACTCAGGGCAGAAAGCGGGTTTGGGGTATGCCAGCTTTTTGTTATTCGTTTAGTTATTCAGCTTGTGGATGTTCTGCAGCATGTTAATGAAGCCGTCGAAATCGGGTGGGGTGAAGCTGGAAGGTGGTTCTCCATAATGATCAAGGACGGATTCGTGACCGAGAAGTACTTCAAAGGTAGCAGCGACTGAAAAGGCAAGGGCTCCTCTATGATAGCCCCCTTCAAGAGCATAAACCATTTTGCCATCACATGATTCATCGGCGATATGTTTGATAATTTTTGTTAAGCGTGCATATCCGGTAGTGGAAAGATTGATACAGGAGATATCGTCTTTCCAGTGTGCATCATAGCCGGCCGAAACCAGTATCAATTCTGGCCGATAACGTCGGGCAAGCGGCGTAAGAACTTCATTGAAAATGCGCAGATATTCTTTATCGCCGGTTTCGGCTTCCATTGGCACGTTTACGTTGAAACCAGTGCCGGATCCTTCACCGGTTTCATCCGCCCTGCCGGTAAATGGATACCAGGGGTATTGATGGATTGAAAAATATAGTACATGCGGATCGGTGTAGAAGGCCTCCTGTGTGCCATTACCGTGATGTACGTCAAAATCGATGATCAGTATTTTCTTAATATCGAAATTTTTTAAAGCAAACCGTGCGGCAATAGCTACGTTATTGAAAAGGCAAAATCCCATCTGATGTGTGGGAACTGCATGATGCCCCGGAGGCCTAATCAGCGCAAAGGCGCTACTGTATTCTTTACGCATAACCGCATTAACAGCGTTAATCAGCCCCCCTGCTGCATATAGCGCTGCATCCCATGAACCTGTTGATACGTAGGTATCGGGATCGAGCCAGCCGCCACCGGCATCGATTTCCCGTTTTAAATCGTCTATGTAATCTCTGCTGTGTATTGTGGCAATTTCATCGATGCTTGCCGCACGGGGAGTTATAAGTTTCAGCTGTCCTTTAATACCGGTTTTCTCAAGCACGGCATCGATGTGTGTTAGCCTATCCTTACCTTCAACATGAGCGCCAGTATCGTGGAGCTGGTAGATATCGTCATACACATAGCCAACTGACATTATTCTGGATATCCTTTCAAGCTTCTATCGGATAATTGCCCGGGTAAAATGATAACACTGTATATCAATATGAGCAAAAGAAATATTATTTACCTGTATCCTGTATGATTGAATACAGCAGGGCCATTGATGTTGTACATCCTAAATAGTAACTTTTATGTGATATACTTAAATCTTGAAAAAACATGCCTCTTGATGTAAATCGTATTATCAGTCAAATAGATGCTCTGGTGGCAGAGGTAAAGTTACGACGGGGTGATTTCGTAAAAAAACTCGACCTTGCTACTAATCTTATGAATTCCTTGGATAAAAATACAGCCGATATTGTCCGTAAATTGGAGCAGGCAAGAACTACATGGCTGTTAGCCGGCATCAAAGGATGTATAAACCAGTCTAAAAAAGCAGGGTGCCTGCCTGCAGATTTTTGCGTGATAGGGAGTGATGGTTCTCATATCGATGTAGACAGGCACCATTCAGAACGTTTATTTGTATTGAATATGGCCGTAATATATTTACAGTATGGAAGCTATCCCCGGGCAGAATTTGTATCCAATCCAACTCTATATTTTGGTGATGAGAATCTAAATATCCGCGCATCAGATGGACGCCAGATTGCTATCGAAGGACCTCTGCTGGGTATGAAGCGGAGTGTAGAAGAATGCCGTTGCCTTGCAGATATGGTATGTGTTTCTACGGCTGATCTGCCGATTCTGGGTTTATTAGATGGATCTTTGATAATGTGGGGCCTGGTCAGCCAGCGTTACGATGATTTTGTGGTGAATGAGCTTCTGCAAAATGGAATGCTTCCACAATTCGATCGGTTTTACGATTGGGGAAAAGATAAAAGAGTAGCTTTAGCCAGCTATATCAGTTTTCCACGAAGCACCGATGTAATAAATCTTCTCCGTATGGCAATATGTCCTTTTACTCCGATTGACTGCGATAGACACTGTAAGGGAAAATTTGAAAATAGACCCTGCGATGATGTGGATGGTCTTACCGATAGGATTTTATTTAATAAGATCCTCAATAAAGATGAGAGATCTGCTGTTTTTATCAGTAGATCTTCGATAAACGATAGATACGGCAAACACCGTGTGTGTTTTTTCTATTTAAAGCTGGATGAGGAGGTTGCGAGGATAGAGATACCACAATGGGTTGCTGATCGATCTGAACTTCTTGATTTTGTACATTCTGCTATCCTCGATCAGTGTCAGAAGGGATTTGGCTATCCGGTATGCTTGAGTGAAGCCCATGAACTGGCAGTTATTACCGGCACTGATCGTGAACAGTTCTGGAATTTGCTGGATCAGGTTATGCAGACAGATCAACCGGGATTGCAGAGTTCACTTAAACAAAGGAGTAAGAAGTTAAGATGGATTTAGAACAGAAAATCGGCGAAGTTATTGAAACCAGCAATTCAGAGTTTCTGACCCAGTGCTATAAACTTGATGATGCACCATCTCTGGGAAGTATGGTTAAGACGCGTGCAAAAGAATATACGATATATGGGGTTGTTTATTATTCTGCTACTCACAGCATAGAGCCGGGACGACGTATTATAGCCAGGGGACGTTCGGCGGAAACAGAAGAGGAGGTTTATAAGGCTAACCCCCAGCTTGAAAGATTGCTCTGCACAGACTTTAGAGCCCTTGTTATTGGATATGCTCACGAAAGTGCTGTAAGGCAGCATCTTCCGCCTTTTCCTGCTTCGATTTATGCCTTTGTATATAATGCAAATCACGAAGAAGTTAAACGTTTAACACAGAGTTTAAATTTCCTTAATCTGTTGCTTGAAGGTCGTTTGCCGGTGATGACAGATGATGTCATTGCCGCTTTTCTGCGATGTGCCAGCCAGGCATACGAATCACCCCGTGATTTTCTTATTAAAGCGGGGAAAGAACTGGCGTGGTTGTTGAGTGATGATATACGCAGATTAGATAGTATTTTAAAGAGGATCAACTGATGAAGGAAAAGAATGATAGCTCAATACGTCTGGGCTCGGTCATTTCAGGTTCGTTGACCGGGGGTGTGCAGGTGAAAATGGATCCTTCTATTTCAGTAGAAGATATATCTGTCGGTCGTTATGTGGCCATTCGTGGTGAGAAAAAACGGTTTTTCGGAATGATTACCGATGTCAGTCTTGAGGCTATCAATCCGCGTGCATTAACTATGCCGCCGGATATATCCGATCCTTTTATTGCCAGTGTGGTATCGGGAACTACAACATATGTGAAGGTACATGTACTGCCGGCATTAACGCTCAGCAGCAAAGTCCGGGGTGACGATGAAGTCCCCCAGCCGGCTAAAACGATACCGTCGCATTTTTCAGAGGTAGAACTCGCTTCCCAGTATGATGTTGAGATGGTTTTTGGCAGAGAGGATAAAAGCAGGTTTTACATTGGGAATCCATTGGATATGGAAACGAAAGTCTGCATTGATATTGAAGAACTGGTTAAAAGATCTAACGGTGTCTTTGGCAAAAGCGGGACGGGTAAAACATTTCTTACCAGGCTGTTGTTGATAGGCATCATGCAAAAGAGCCACACATCAAATCTGATTTTTGATATGCACAACGAATACGGATGGGAAGGAACCAGTGAGAAAGAATTTAAGGTTAAAGGACTCAAACAGATTTTTCCCGGAAAAGTAGCAGTTTTTTCTCTTGATGAAAACTATGACCGTCATCGGAGAGTTAAATCCGATTGTGTGGTTAAAATAGGACGCGATGAGATCGAGCCTGAAGATATCGAATTGTTGAAGAACCTGCTAAATCTCACGGATGCCTCGGTGCAGGCAGTATATGATTTATCCAGAAGATTTGGAGAGAAAAACTGGCTGGATGAAACCTATAAACTGTTTGATTCAGATAGCGATGAGATCAAAAAAAACCTTCAGATACACGAAGGCACGTGGCGTAATTTGCGCCGTGGCTTGAGGACTTTACAGAGATTGCCATTCCTTGTTCCCCATGCTTCGAGCGATGCCGTCAAAACCATTTTGGATTATATCATTAGCGGTAAAAGCGTTGTGCTGCAGTTTGGCAGTTATGATGATATTATGGCATATGTGCTGGTGGCCAATCTACTGACAAGGAGGATTTACAATTTATATAGGGAAAAAGTTGATGATGCCATTGCTTCAGATAAGCAAAAGCCATACCAGCTGGTGATTACCGTGGAGGAGGCTCATCGTTTTTTGAATTCTGAAATTTCTGCCCAGACGATCTTTGGCAGGATTGCCAGAGAGATGAGAAAATACAATGTAACAATGCTGGTTATAGACCAGCGCCCGAGCGGAATTGATGAGGAGATAATGTCTCAACTCGGCACCAAGATTATATGCCTGCTGGATAACGAGAAAGATGTCGATGCGGTACTTGCAGGAGTGCCGGGTAAAAGCGATTTAAAATCGGTGCTTTCCAAGTTAGAATCCAAACAGCAGGCACTAATACTGGGGCATGCCCTCCCCATGCCTGTAGTTATAAGAGTACGCGAATATGGTTCGGCCGGATCTTATAGAGATCTGGGTCCATTGCCCGGGACTGATGATGCAGGCGCCGGTGACCGCCTGAAAGACCTGTGGTAGATTTCTCTTATTAATTTTATACTCGTGGCCTGGGGCCGCGTCCTATAACAATCTGCCCTCGGTAATAGAGATCGTATATTTCTTTAATAGCCCTATTCCACTCCCGCATTCCCTTTATCTTCATAAATGTCAGACTATATGTTTTTAGATTATGTGGGATTTTATCCGCTCGATCAGCACAGGGCATCAGTTTGATACAGGGAAACTCACTACACTCGTGGCAGAATTCAACTTCTTTCTGGCGTGAACATATCCAGGTTGCGCACTGCTCACCTATTACCGGACAATAGCCGTCTACAGAGCGGCAACCTGTGCACGTGGCTTTTTCAGATGGCAGATTCAGTCTCTCAATCAATAATTTTTTAAGTTTCTCGTCATCGAGTGCTTTATATAAAAGACAAAATCCGCAGTACAGGCCGCAGGGAGCTATGAGTATATTTTCAGTAATCAAATAATTTGCCTCCCGATTTTATATTTGATCTGATTATCGATCCAGACTCACAAGGTAGAATCTGGGTACACCGAGCGGATCAATTGTGTATCCTTTTACTTCTGGGCTGACAAGCACGTAGTTTCTTCCAAACCATAAAGGCAATACAGGCGCCTGGTCAATTACCAGTTGCTCTGCCTGCTGATATATAGCCATTCGCCGCTCGTAGTTTTGTTCTGATGCAGCCTGCCTCAAAAGAGTGTCAAAATCCTTACTGGCGAAGTGGCTTATATTGTAATCCGATCCTGAGCTGAAAAGGGTATCGAGGAAATTCTGGGGATCAGGATAGTCAGCTATCCATCCCAGCACATACATTTCGTCTGCTTCTTCCATAAGGTTATAGTGGAAAGCATTCGGATCAAGGAGTCTGACCCTCACGCTAACACCGAGGTTATTTTTCCAATCGAGAATGGCTGCTCCCAGGTAATCTTCCACGTCAACACCTCCCCAGCCGGGGACCGTGATTGTTATTTCCGGCAGGTTGGCCGCAGATTTATATTTAGATTTAGCCAACAGGTCTCTGGCTTTTTGTGGATCGTATTGCAGTCCGGCAACATTGGGGTTGAATCCGGGCATCCCTTGGGGGATAATGCCGTTGGCTTCAGCACACATGCCCTTCTGCGTAATCTTGATGATGCGTTCTTTATTAACAGCATGACAGAAGGCCTGGCGAACATAAATATCATCAAAGGGTGGTTTACTGATATTAAAACCTATGTAATGCAGGCTGAATTCCGGAAATATATGCAGTTGATCGTGAAAGGGGCCTGCTTTGTCAGATACTCGATCGATATAGGATTTGGATACCTCGAGGACATCTATTTTGCCGGTCTCATAGAGTGACATGGGGATTCCCGATAATAAATGAAAGGCGACACGTACCTTGCCCATAGTGCCGTAAAAGTATTTATTAGGCTCGAGCAGGATAAGAGACCCTTCTTCCCATTTGGCCAGGCGGTAGGGCCCTGTTCCGTTGGGTTTTTTCCACCAATCGCGTCCGCTTTCAACGTTGTCTTTATCGACAACAAAAGCGGTTGGATAGGCCATTTTAGAAAGGAAATAGGCTTTTGGAGCATCGATATCAATTTGAATTGTATAATCATCTACGATTTTTATACCCTTTATATTACTCGCTTTGCCGGCAATAACTTCTTCAGCACCGACTATATCACCAAGGTAAGTGGAAGCTGTCTGTGAGCCTGTTGAGGGCTGGCACGCCCGTTCAAGGGAATATTTTATATCCTGTGCCTTTACCTTTCTACCATCCTGAAATTTAACATCTTTACGCAGATAAAAAGTATATGTTTTACCCTCATCGCTGATTTCCCATCTTTCAGCGATATCAGGGACAGGTTTTAGCTGGGAATCAAATTTAACCAGTCCACTGTATATCTGCATTACATATAGATGCGATGACATCTCGCTGGATATTGCAGGGTCCAGTGTCAGTGGACCACTATCCCACAGAGATAAGGTATTTTTATCTGTATAAGTGCTTTCTATTGTATTTTTTAAATTTGCACAGCTACTGGTAACAGGAAGAATTAAGGTCAGGATTACAAGTAATATGAGGAATTGATATGAATGTTTTTTAATCATCGGTTAACCTCAAATTAAATCTCTGGCTTTAAGGCTTATATAAGATTTATCGTTGACGATTATATGGTCAAGCACAGGAATGCCCAGCAACTGTCCGGCCTCAACCAGACGTCTGGTAAGGTGGATATCTTCCGGGGAAGGCTCGAGATCACCTGATGGATGATTATGCACGAAGATAACGGATGAGGCCAGAGAGGATATAGCTTCCTTGAAAACTTCCCGGGGATGAACGATGCTGCTATCCAGGTTGCCCATTGAGACCTGTTTTTTACTTCTGACATGGTTTCTGGTATCCAGACAGAGAATGTAAAAATATTCCTTTTTCTTGCCCTTTAATTTTTCCTGAACCGATTTAAAGGCCTGTTCTGGTGATTGTATGGCGGTATCATTTTTGCAATAGTCGGGATCTTCGATTCTTCTGCTGAGTTCGAAGGCAGCTTTTATCGTAGTGGCTCTGGCTATACCGATACCCTTAATTGTGGCAAGCTCCTGGATCGATGCCTGTGATAAATTATTTAGGTTACCAAAATGTGAGAGAAGTTTTTGTGCCGTAAGCAACACGGATTCGCCATGTGTGCCGCTTCCTATTAGAATCGCCATTAATTCGGTGGTCGAAAGCGCTTCGGCACCGTATTTTTGCATCCGCTCGCGAGGACGCTCCGAACAGGGCAGATCGTGAATTGTAAAAGTTTTTTCTATCGACATAGATAAAATTAACCTCCCCCGGCTGAAAGCACCGCGTGCATAACAGGCGAACAACAGCTAAATTCGAATGTTCGGAAAGGTTCACCCACTTTCGACTGTTCTAATTTTTCTTTTGTGGATAGCATATATTCGATCCATGCTTTATCAAGTCCCTGTAAATCAAAACCGTATACTCTGTATAGTGCCTCATTCATAGTATATCCTTCATTAAATGTAACCAGCAGCTGATTCATTTTGCTGTTGCCATATTTACTGATTAGAAATTCGACAACGCTCTGGCTCTGTGCATAGGCATAGTAGGCTGCCTCGGGGTCGGCAGGAAAAGGACTTGATAATGATTGGAGTGTGGCAATTTGGCCCTCTTTAATTGCTTTAAGCAGTGCTTTTACAGTAGCAGAGTTCTGCTCACCTTCGGCGTGCATGGCTAACCCCTCATCGAGCCATGGTGGTAAATCCGACCCGTAAGGACTCGTTGTAATTTGATGTGTAACCAGATGTCCCAGTTCATGTGCCACCGCTTTTTTACCCCAATCGAGATTGTTGGGAGAAATACCGATTGATATGGTATTAAAACCGGCATAGGCTACCCCACCAGTCCATTCCTCGGTTGCAACCAGAGAACCACGCAAATCTGCGTAGCTTGCATATATGTAAATGCTGGCTGGTTTATCAAGAGGTGCACCCGTGTCTTTGCCCAGCCTGTCAGCCGCCTCTACCGCTGCATTTAGCAATGTACTGGCAAAGTTAGTATCGCCTTTGTACCAGAAAAGCGATATTTTGCCTTGGTTGATTTTCTGCCATTTGTAGCGGGTATCGTTGAACTGAACCGTTTCTCGTTGCGAAGTCAGTTTATTTCCCGAGCTGTCTTCTATAACCCACCAGTATGTTATGCTGGCGCCGGGTGGAAGACTTCCTTTTCTCATATCCCAGACCCAGTTGGTACTTACAGAATTGGATGGTGTAAAAGCAGGCCAGAATTCGGCAAATGAAGGCGCATAAGTTGTCTTATCAACTTCATATCGCAGTCTTATCCTGGTAATATTCGTCGGGCTTTCTGCCTTTACGAAAAATGTTAATGCATTGGGGAAATCGGATTTTGTACTTGTTGATATCAGCTTAATGTCGTTTGCTGCCAGCGTGCTGGTAGGAAACAGGAAAGCGGGAATTAAAACAAGCAGAATAAATAAACTGATAAATAAATTTTTATTTTTAATCATTTT
>Ga0078972_1009780_pt1 | contig 18579 bp, 16 predicted proteins | sample YelNatPaOPGAMG01_FD_67568 | JGI IMG/M metagenome (GOLD analysis project Ga0078972, IMG submission 67568) | Hot spring thermophilic microbial communities from Obsidian Pool, Yellowstone National Park, USA - OP-RAMG-01 (SPADES assembly) (version 2) | ecosystem: Environmental > Aquatic > Thermal... | reverse complement strand
TAACAATGTACTTTATCCTTCTTTTTTCATAAAAATATATCGCTTTTTTATATTCTATATATAATTCTTTAAAAGAGTATATTAAAGGTATAAGCCAAGTTATTAAAAAAATCGGATAGTAGTTCCCGGTCTTTGCAATATAACCAAAAGGAAATTTTTTAAAACCAGAAACAATATATTCTGTGAATATTACAAAAAAAAGAAATAAAAAAGATAAAGCATAGAATATATATATTATCTTCCTTTTTATATTTAAAAAAGAAATTATAAATCTATAAGTATTTGTGCTAACAAATACTAAACTTACGTAAGCTAATTTTATCAAAAATAAGATATAATTTTTGTTAGTTAGATTATACATTATAAAATAGGGAAATTGCCAAAAAGCTATATTTAAACCCAAAATAAGAAATGATGTAGTTAACCTTGATCTTTTATTTTTTATAAAAATAAATAGAGGTATAAATAAAGAAAAGATTGATGTTAATAAAAATGGTAATGAATGTATATTAAATTTTATCATTTATTTAAATATAACATCTGAAAACGTTTTCATGCAAGGTTAATTTAAAAATTATTTTAATATGATTATACATATATATAAAAATTACAAATACCAAGCACCAAAATTTTAATTATCGAAATAAAAATAATCAGACTTGTTTAGGTATTTATTTGGGATTTGGATATTGGGATTTGAAACTTATATATATGCGCGAGGTGGGAGTTGAACCCACACGGTTTTTACACCATACGCCCCTCAAACGTATGTGTCTGCCAATTCCACCACTCGCGCATTATATATTATTATAATATAAAGATAAAATTTTATCAATTAACTTCTTTTGTCAATAATATATTTACTCGTATTAAATTTTTTTGCAAAATTTTTTAATTCTGCTCCCATTGAACTTATCTCTGCTATATGGTTGAATTCTTTATTTTGATTTGTAACTATTCCTATAGCAATTGTAAGAAATCCAAATTTATGTAATTGATTATCTCTTCCAACTATTTCAATGTATCCTTTTTTTCTATCCATTTCATCAAAGAAATTTATTGAATTTTTATCAAAATCAAAAATTATTTTTTTCGCTATTTCTTCTGCCTTTTCAATGGTTGATATAACTATAAAATCATCCCCTCCGATATGACCTATAAAATCAAAAGGATTACCTTTTTCTTGAACCGCATTGATAATTATCCTTGCCGTCTCTTTTATAACATTATCTCCTCTTGCAAATCCATAATGATCATTTAATGCTTTAAAATTATTTATATCAATATATAACATTGCAAATTTTTCATTTTTTTTAAGTCTCTCTTCAAGTTCCCTATGTATAGATACATTTCCCGGCAGGTGTGTAAGTGGATTTGCATCTAAATTTATATTAGAACGCTTTATTAACATATTTATCCTTGCTAATAATTCTTTAGGAGAAAAAGGTTTTACCATATAGTCATCAGCCCCTGACTCTAAACCCTTTATTTTATCTTCAATCTCACCTTTTCCAGTTAACATAAGTATAGGAAGATGTATCCACAAAGGGTCTTTTCTTAAAATTTTACAAATCTCTACGCCATTAATATCTGGCAACATATAATCTAAAATCAATAGATCCGGTATTTCTTTTTTAATTTTATTTAAAGCCTCATTGCCATTATAGGCTTTTAAAACTTCAAAATTTTCTTTTAAAGTATCCTCTATAATTTCTAAAATTTCAGGTTGATCATCAACAACCAATATTTTTAATTTATACATTTTCCTCTTTAATCCTTAATGTAAAATAAAAATTAGTTCCTTTTCCGATTTCAGATTCAACCCATATTTTTTCTTTATGACTTTCAATAATTTTTTTAACCAAAGATAATCCTAAGCCACTTCCTTTTGTTTGCATATTTATTGGATTGTTTACCCTAAAAAATTCGTCAAATATTTTATCTATATCCTCTTTTGGAATTCCACAACCAGTATCGGAAATTATAATTATAGCGGATTTATTTTCTATTTTAATTTTTATCTCTATTTTACCATTTTCCGGTGTAAATTTAATAGCATTATTTAAAAGATTTAGCATAACCCTTTCTATCAAGCCCCTATCCATATGCACTATCAATTGAGATGGAAGTTCTAAATTACATTTTATATTTTTTGCCTCTAACTGTGGACTTAAGAAATCTACAACTTCATTAATTAAACTTATAATATCAGATGGTGCAATTTTTATCTCCGTTTTTTTGGATTCAATTCTTGAGATATCTAAAAGTGTATTTACCATATCCACTAATTTATCTATATTCTCATCTATTTTTTCTAATCTATTTTTTGCCTCAGGAGGCAATTTTCCAAATTTATCTTCTATTAATAAAGACGAAAACCCTTTAATAGATGTAAGGGGTGTCCTTAATTCATGTGATAATGTTGAGATAAAATCGGATTTAGCCTTGCTTATTCTTTCTATCTCTTTTAGACTTTTTATTAACTCCTGTGTCCTTTCATTAATTTTTACCTCTAAAGCTTCCTTTGTTTTATATGTTTCTTCAAATAATTTTATTGCATCCAAGCATTGTCCTAAATACATAAATATTATCGTCAATATTTCCTTTTCAGCAAAGGTTATTTCTCTGTTTGGGTCTGATAATAAGAATACTCCATAAATATTTTCTCTGCCCCTGATTATACCTATAATAAAATTTAAATTAAATCTATTATAAATCTGTTCATAAATTTTTGAACCTTCTGGGATTAAAAGTTGTCTTTTTAAAAGATTTTTATGTATATTAATTATATTTTTTACCTCTTCTATAAATTCTTTTTCAAACCCGTAATTTAACTTTACATTAAAATCTTCAAAGTCTAAAATCAAAGCTTTCTCAAAACCAATTTCATTTATTATCTTTTTATTTAATTGAAGAAATATTTTTTCTTTATCAAGTACACCTATTAAAGATACAATCAAATTTTTAAGTAATATAAGCTTTTTTAACTTATCTTCAGCTTCTTCTTGGTATAACTTAGCATCCAAGTCTGATTTTATTATTATTTTTGCCTGAGCATCTAAATTTTCAATTGTTTTATTTAAATCATCGATTTTCTCTTTTAATTGAGATATTGTTTTTAATTTGGAAAAGATATAAAAAATAAAAATGATTATGATAAAAAATAGAGCCATTATTAAAATGTTTGTATATTGTAAAAATAATCCTGTCATTTTAAAAAAATTAACATTAAACTTGTACTATCTAAAATTATTCTACGCAATATTTCGTTACTTAAAAAAGAATAATCAAGATAGAATCCTATAACTTTATATTTATAAGATATATTGTTTTTTATAAAAAAAATCTCCTTGTCTGCATAGTTTTTTAAAATTTTTTTTCTTATAGTAGTATTTATAATAATTAATAAAGTTTCTTTATCTTCATTTAATTTAATATTTTTTATTTCCTCATACGCAATATTTGGATTATATATCGCAATATTTGCTTTTGTATTTTTTTTTATATCTCCGATATAAAAAAGTGTTCCATCATCTAAAGCATCTGTAACGCTTATAGTAAAAGGTTTATTTTTCTCTTTTACTATGAATGGATATAAATTGAGTAATTTATTTTTTTTAAGAAATTCAGATTTATCTCCAAAATAATTTTTGAATATTTTTATCGGTTCATCGTTATTTATTTGTTTTATTATTCTTTGGGTTAGGGATACTTTATTAATTACAAAAGGTTTGCCAACAGGCATAAATCCTGAAATCTTATATATGCTGGTTTCAGAATCACTTAAAGCTAAAGTCAAAAATCCTTCATTGATATCATCATTAATTATTTTGAAAGGATAATCAGAGTATTTTTTTAAAAAACCACCACCAAATGTATTACCAAAACCAAAGACCAATTCAAATGCTCTTAGAGTTTCATAAATGTTGAATTCTTTAGATACAAGCGAAAGAAAAAATTTTTTTTCTCTTAATTTTAAAGAAAATTTTCGCAAGGAAGATTCTATTGTATTTTGATTATTTTCTTTTATGAAATTGTATTTTATATCCATATTTTTGTTTATACATAAAGAGATTAAACCTTTTTCAAGTATTTTATCCTCAAATATAAGATAAGGACTTTGCAGTCCAAATATAAATTCAGGATTTAAAATATATTTGATGTTTTCTAAAAGGATTGATGGGTTATAATGGGGTGTAAAAAAAATAAAAAATATTTTAATAGGCCCGCTTAAAGAAGATTTAATCTTTATAGATATCTCTTTTATTGCATTTTCTATATCTTTGTCGCTAAAATTTATTATAAATTTTTCCACAAAATTAAAATTACCATAAATAATATAAAAAGCAACTTTTTTTTAAATTACCTTGACATTTATTTTGCAATATGTTATATAGTAGTTAATAATTTATAATAATGCCTAACATAGGCAGATTAAATTTAATAGATTTTAGCGTATTAATTTTATTTTTGATAGCGTTTTATAACTCAATCCGGGGTGGTCTTTTAATTGAGATTTTAAAGACAATAAGTATAGTTCTTATAGGTTTTTTCTCTTTTCATTATTATATTTTTTTTAGTGGAAGATTAAAAAAATTAATATTTTTAAATAAAAATTTAGAATCTTTATCTTTTATTTTGATCTTTGTAAGTTTATGGTTTGTATCTTTTATTTTTAGAAAGATAATTGTTTTGATATTTAACAAGAAAGAAAAGATTTCTACTTTAGAAAGATTGATTGCGGGTTTGTTCTGTATATTTAGATTTTCTTTTGTTTTAAGTTTAATTATATTTATAATAAGCAGTTTTTCTTTTAATACAGATTGCAAAAAGTCCTTTTCTTATAATTTTAAAAACTTTACCCCATTTTTATATATAAATTTTGTAAAATTAATAAATAAATTTAATTATAATTTAAAAATAAACGAAAAGGTGGTTAAATATTATGAAACTAAAAGAGATATATCAAAAAATAATTGAGGAAGGTATAAAAGCGGATATAAGAAAAGAAGAAGAGATTAAATTAATTTTAAAAGAGCAAAAGAAGATTTATGAAAACATAAAAGATAAAGAAACATTTGATACAGATTCCCTTTTTAATCCATTTTCTGATACAAGAGTATTATATGGAGATTTAAATTCAGAAATAAAATCAATTATAGTCGGAATCGATGTGGATGTTGCTGAGATACTTTTTGTTGATATGTTAAAAAAATCAAATACTGATATAGATTTAGTTATATCTCACCATCCGGCTGGCAAAGCTTATGCAAATTTCTATGAGGTTATGGATATTCAGATAGATATGTTGATAAAAGAAGGAATAAGCGTAAGCGTTGCAGAAAGTCTTCTTTCTGAAAGAAAAGCCGAGATAGAAAGAAAAGTCAGCGCAGCAAACCATAACAGAGTGGTTGATATAGCAAAATGGCTTAAGATTAATTTTTTATGTGCGCATACGCCTGCTGATAATTTAGCATATAGATATATAAAAAATATTATTGAGAAAAGAAAACCATATAAATTAAAAGATATAATAGACATTTTATTGGAAATACCGGAATATAAATATGCGTCAACTTACAATAATCCCCCAAAGATAGTTTTAGGAAATAAAGATTCTAAAGTTTCAAAGATACATATAGAGTTTACAGGTGGAACAGAAGGTCCAATAGATATATATAAGAAATTAGCAGATTCCGGCGTAGATACTATAATTGCAATGCATCAGTCAGAAGAGCATTTTAAAAGATGTAAGGAGGAAAGGATAAATGTAATTTTTGCTTCACATATAGCATCTGATACTTTGGGCGTTAATCTTTTATTAGATGTATTGGAAAAAAAAGAAAAATTAAAAATTTATGAATTTTCAGGTTTTAGAAGATTTAGACATAATTAAATTATGATACCTCAATCTTTTATAGAAGATATACAAACTAAAACTGATATAGTTGAGGTTATATCTTCCTATATTCCATTAAAAAGAGCTGGGAGAAATTTTAAAGCAGTTTGTCCATTTCATCATGAAAAAACCCCTTCTTTTTTTGTAAATCCACAAAAACAGATTTTTCATTGTTTTGGATGTGGCGAAGGAGGTAGTGTTATTCAGTTTTTAATGCTCTATGAGAAGGTTACTTTTCCTGAAGCAATAGAGATTTTGGCTAAAAGATTAGGATTATCTATACCTTATCAGAGAACAGATAATATAACTAAACTCTATGAAGCAATGCAGGAGGCTGTTGTATTTTTTAATAAAAATCTTTTAGATAATAAATATACAGGTCCGCTTAAATATTTAGAAAAAAGAGGTATTTTAATTGATACAATTAAAAAATTTTATATAGGTTATGCTCCGGGTAAAAATTCCCTGTTAGAATATTTAAGAAACAAAGGTTTTAGTTTAGAAAATTTAGAAAAAACTTCGCTAATTGTTGCTAAAGAAGATGGTTATAGAGATCTTTTTTGGGATAGAATAGTTTTTCCAATATTTGATGTTCGTTCAAGACCTATAGCTTTTGGTGCAAGAATCTGGAAGGAAATAAACGATGCTCCAAAATATATAAATTCTTTCGAAAGCCCAATCTATAAAAAAAGAGAGCATCTTTTTGGTTTAAATTTTGCTAAAGAAGAAATATTAAACCTTGATTCAGTAATTGTTGTGGAAGGTTATTTAGATATGATTATACCTTATATTTTTGGTATAAAAAATATAGTTGCCTCCTTAGGAACTGCCTTAACAGAAGAACAGATAAATTTAATAAAAAGATATACTAAAAACATAATATTAATATTTGACTCTGATAAAGCAGGAGAATCGGCTACAATAAGGGCTATGGATTTATTATTAGAAAATGATATAAGACCTAAAATAGTTTTATTGGAAAAAGGATACGACCCGGATTTGCTTTTAAGAGAAAAAGGTAAGGATTATTTTTTAAAATTACTTTCACAAAAATTAGATTTTTTTGATTATAAAATACTTATATTAAGAAAAAGTTATGACATAGAAAGCATAGAAGGTAAAAGCAATATAGCAGACAAGATGCTTTCTGCAATTAATAAATTAAATAGCGAGGTTGAAAAATACGAGTATATTAAGAAATTATCAAATATATTAAATATAAAAGAAGAACTTCTATTGGCAGAACTTAAGAAAACTTATTATAAAAAAGATAATGCTTTTGGTGTGAGTCAAAAAAATATAAAGGAATTAATACCATTAACAGAAAAGATAATATTTAAATTTATATTAAATAATCCGGATTTATTTTCTGTAGCAAAGAAGAATTTAAAAGAAGAAGATTTTACTTCTAATATTTCAAAAAAAACATTTTCGTATTTTTTAAAAAATGATTTCAATTCTAAAACAATTGGGACCATATTGGATAAAGAGATAAATAGTTTTATAACAGGGATTTTAATGGATGAAGAAATACCGCTTGATAAAGAATTATTTAAAAGTGGTATAATTAAACTGGTTAAAAACAGAACAAAGATTTTGAAAGAAAAGATAAGGGAAAATATAAGGGATGCGGAAAAAAATAATGACAGGAAAATGTTAAAAATTTTAATAGATAAATATAATAAGATAGGTGGTTAAAATGATTAAAAGAAAAATTTTAGAAAAAAATATTGAGCAATTAGTTGATCTGGGGAAAAAGAAAGGTTATCTTACATATGATGAAATAAATCACTTTCTTTGTGAGGATATAGTGAGCGCTGATGAATTGGATTTTGTTTTTAGTTACCTTGATAATGAGAATATAAATATATTAGAGAAAGAACAAGAAATAGAAAACATTGAAAAAGAAAAAAGAGAAATTCATACAGAAATATCTATAGATGATCCGGTTAAAATGTATCTTAAACAGATGGGTCAGATTCCTCTTTTAACAAGAGATACTGAACTATTATTGGCAAAACAAATAGAAGAAAGGGAGAACGATTTGACTAAAGAAGTTTTTTCAACAAATGTGGCAAAAGAGGTATTTTTAGATGTTTCTGATAAGATTATAGACGATGAGTTGAATATAGATGATTTTGTAAAAGGAGAAGTGAAAAATAAAAAGAAAGAGATAGACAGGATAAAAAGACTTTATAAAAAATTATCAAGAACAAAAAAACAATCTTCTGTGGAAAAAATCTTAAAACAATTTAATTTTACAATTCTTATAGTAAACGAGATTATTCATAAAATTAAAGAGATAGTTTTTGAGTTAGAAGATATAAATAAAAAATTAAAAACAAAAAATATAAAAGAGAAAATTAAATTGAAAAAACAAAAGAAAGAATATATTAAAAAATTAGGTATTAAAGAAGAAGAATTAAAACAAAAAATAAAAATTATTTTAGATAAACAGGAATTATATAATAAAGCTAAAAGAGAATTGGTTGAGGCAAACCTAAGATTAGTAGTCAGTATAGCAAAAAAATATGTAAATAGGGGGCTTTCTTTTTTAGATTTAATTCAGGAGGGCAACATTGGTCTTATAAAGGCTGTAGAAAAATTTGAATATAAACGCGGCTATAAATTTTCAACATATGCCACTTGGTGGATAAGACAAGCCATAACAAGGGCAATAGCTGATCAGTCAAGAACCATAAGAATACCGGTTCATATGACCGAGACTATAAATAAAATAATTCGAATATCAAGAGTATTTATTCAAGAAAAAGGTAGAGAGCCAACAGAAGAAGAATTAGCAAAAGCCTTAAGAATGCCATTATATAAAATAAAAGATATATTAAAGGCTTCCCAGCAGCCTATATCTATTCATACACCTATAGGAGATGAAGGTGATACATATTTTGGAGATTTTATAGAAGATAAGACTATAAAATCTCCAGCAAATGTAACTGTTCTTTCTCTACTTAAAGAAGAATTAACTCAAGCATTAGAAACCCTTACTGAAAGAGAAAAGAAAATTTTAATTTTAAGATTTGGTTTAGAGGATGGCAGTCCTAAAACATTAGAAGAGGTTGGAGCAATTTTTAAAGTTACGAGAGAACGAATAAGACAAATAGAGGCAAAGGCATTAAAAAAGTTAAGACACCCTTCTAGGTCAAGAAGGCTTCAGACATTTTTAGAAATAAGCCTTCCTGCCGGCAAATATACTCCATCTTAATTATGGTAGATAAAAAAATAGTAGAATATATTGCGAATCTTTCAAAGATAGAGATTACAGAAGAAGAAGCAAATTTTTTAAGTATACAGATTTCAAAAATTTTAGATTATATAGATAAACTCAAAGAACTAAATGTGCAAGACATAAAACCGCTTCGTCATTTTTATTTAAAAAATAATGTTTTTAGAGACGATGTGGTAAAAAATTCAAATTTAAAAAAAGAGATTTTAGAAAATTCTCCAAAATTTTTAGATAATCTTTTTAAAATCCCCAATGTCTTATAATTTAAATTTCATTAATTTAAACGGTTTTGAGATAGCAAAAAAAATAAAAGAAAATTTAATTAATCCGTCTGATATATATAATTTTTTTTATGAAAGGATTAAAAAATTAGACAATAAAATAAATTCTTTTATTGAGATATACAAAGAGCCGGAAGAAGACCCAAACGGAGATTCTCCGCTAAAAGGACTTCCAATTGCGATAAAAGATAATATCTGCATAAAAGGGAAAAAAATTACATGTGCTTCAAAGATTTTATCAAACCACATAGCTGTATACGATGCAACAGTTATAGAAAAACTGAAAAGAGCAGGACTTAAAATTATTGGTACAACAAATATGGATGAATTTGCTTTTGGTTCCTCTACTGAAAATTCATGTTATTTTACTACAAAAAATCCATGGAATATAAAGAAAGTTTCTGGCGGATCAAGCGGTGGTTCAGCAGCTGCTGTAGCTTTAAGACTTGTTCCTTTTGCTTTAGGTTCAGATACAGGCGGTTCAATAAGGCAACCCGCTTCTTTTTGCGGAGTTGTTGGATTTAAACCAACTTATGGTCTTGTTTCAAGATATGGATTAATCGCATTTGCTTCAAGTCTAGACCAGATAGGTCCTATTACGACAAATTTTGTAGATTGTGCATATCTTTTAAATATAATAGCAGGTAAAGATGAAAATGATTCTACTTCTTGTTGTTTAGAAAAATTTGATTTTACCAGATATTTAAATGAAGATATTAAAGGTATTAAAATAGGTATACCTGAGGAATATTTTAAAGAAGGATTAAATAAAGAAGTAAAAGAGAGTTTAGAAGAGACAATTGAAATTTTTAGAAAAAAAGGAGCAATAATTTTAAATATAAAATTACCACATACAGAATACGCTGTTGCTACATATTATATACTCTCAAGTTCTGAAGCTAGTTCTAATTTAGCCAGATACGATGGTATAAAATATGGTTTTAGAAAAGAAGAAGATAGTTTAAGCAAACTTTATACATCTACAAGAAGAGATGGTTTTGGATTGGAAGCAAAGAGAAGAATTTTTTTAGGTACCTTTAGCCTTTCAAGCGGTTATTATGATGCTTATTATCTTAGGGCTTTAAAGGTGAGAACATTAATAAGACGCGATTTTGAAAATGCATTTGAAGAAGTTGATGCCATACTTACACCAACATCTCCAACCCCGGCTTTTGATATAGGAGAAAAGATAAACGATCCTTTAAGCATGTATTTATCAGATATATATACAATACCTGCAAATTTAGCGGGACTGCCGGCTGTATCTTTTCCCTGTGGTTTTACAAAAGATAATTTGCCAATAGGTGCGCAATTAATTGCAAAGGAATTTTGTGATGGAATACTTATACATTTGGGCTTTTCTTATCAATTTAATACAGATTATCATAAAAAAATTCCAGAATTATGAGCGAATTTGATGTAGTTATAGGTTTAGAGGTACATGTTCAACTTAAAACAAAATCAAAAATTTTCTGTAGTTGTTCCACAGAATTTGAAAGTCCGCCAAATACAAATATATGTCCTATTTGTTGCGGCTATCCCGGAGTCTTGCCTGTTTTAAACAAAAAAGCCTTGGAATTGGCTATTAGGGTAGCAATTGCTTTAAATTGTAATATAAACAGAGAAATTTATTTTGAGAGGAAAAATTATTTTTATCCAGACCTTCCAAAAAATTATCAGATCTCACAATATAAAATGCCAATTGGTTTTGATGGTTTTTTAGAACTATTGAATGGTAAAAATATAAAGATAAAGAGAGTTCATCTCGAGGAGGATGCTGGAAAACTAATTCATAAAGAAAATTATTCTTTAGTAGATTTCAACAGAACAGGCATTCCCCTTCTTGAAATTGTTTCAGAACCTGTAATTAGTTCTTCAAGTGAAGCATATGAATATTTAAATTATTTAAAACTCACATTGCAATACATTAATGCATCAGATTGCGATATGGAAAAGGGCTCCTTGCGTTGCGATGCAAATATTTCCTTAAAACCAAAAGATGCAACTAAACTTGGTACAAAAGTTGAGATTAAAAATATGAATACATTTAAAGGTGTAGTTGATGCTTTAGAATATGAGGTAAAGAGACAAGAATCTCTTCTTATAAATAAAAAAGAGATAATACAGGAAACAAGACTTTGGAATAAAGATTTATCTAAAACAGTACCTATGAGGACAAAAGAAGAGGCTCATGATTATAGATATTTTCCAGAGCCGGATTTACCTAATTTTTTTATAACAGACAAGATGCTGGAAGAACAAAAAAAGTTTATTGTAGAAAAACCTCAAGAAAAGAGAAAAAGATTTATAGAGCAGTATAATTTATCTTGTAAGGAAGTTGATATTATGATTTCAGATTTATGGCTTTCTAATTTTTTTGAAAAGGCTGTATCTTTTTACAATAAACCAAAGGAAATTTCAAATTGGTTATTGGGTCCTTTTTTAGAAAAATATAATTCTTTAAATGATAAAGACAAAATTAAAATCTCACCTGAAAATTTTTCTAAAATTGTAAAATATTTTTGTGAAGATAAGTTAAACAATTTAACCGCCAAAACAGTTTTAGATTCATGTATTACAACAGATGAAAATGTTGATAATATAATTTTAAGAGAAGGGTTAAGCCAAGTCTCTTTAAAGGAGGAACTTATAAAATTTATAGATGAGGTTATAAATGAGAATCCGAAAGCAGTAAGTGAGTATTTAAGTGGAAAAAAAGAAGCAATTATGTTTTTGGTTGGATGCGTTATGAAAAAAACAAATAAAAAAGCAAATCCAAAAATTGCAAAAGAACTTTTAGATGGGAGGATAAATGAAAAAAAAGTTTAAAGTAGTTTTTATATTTTTAATTATATTTTTTTCATACAGTTTAGGTTTTTCACTTGGAAAATCAAAAGAAAAAGATATATATAAAGAATTAGATATTTTTGCAGAAGCACTTTCCATAATTGATAAAAAATATGTTGAAGAAAAACCTGCAAAAGAACTAATCTATGGGGCTATCTCCGGATTAATATCTACTTTGGACCCGTATAGTGAATTTTTAACACCTCAGGCTTATCAGGATTTATTAGTAGATACTGAAGGAGAATTCGGAGGTATTGGTATAGAGATAACAATAAAAAATGGACTTCTTACTGTGATCTCCCCTATTGAAGATACGCCTGCATGGAGAGTTGGTATAAAACCAAATGATGTTATTGTAAAGATAGATGGAATATTAACAAAAGGAATAACCTTAAACGAAGCTGTAAAAAAATTAAGAGGCACACCAAAAACAAAAGTTTCAATTACAGTATTAAAGTATGAAGATAAAAAAATCCAAGATATGACATTAGAAAGGGATATAATAAAGATAAAAAATATTAAACGTTCTTTAATATTGGAAGATAAAATAGGTTATATTAGGTTAGTGGAATTTAGAGAAAAAACAGCAACTGATTTAATTGAAGCATTAGAACAGTTAAAAAAGGAAGACTTTAAGGCTTTAATAATAGATGTAAGAAATAACCCTGGTGGTTTACTTGATTCAGCTATAGAGACAGCCAGTATTTTTTTAGAAGAAGGAAAACCTATAGTTTCTCTTAAATCAAAAGATCAAAACCAAATTATCTATAAATCTTTAAAAACAAAAGAAAAATATTTAAATATCCCTATTGTGATTTTAATAAATAAAGGTAGTGCCTCTGCAAGTGAAATCTTTGCGTCAGCATTAAGATATAATAATAAAGCTATATTAATAGGAGAAAATACATTTGGAAAGGCTTCTGTGCAAACAGTAATACCGCTTTTAGATAATTCTGCTATAAGAATTACAACGGCTAAATATTACACAGCCGATGGTTTAAGTATTCAGGATAAAGGCTTAACCCCTGATATTTTAATTTCAGAAGAGAATATAGATAAAAAAGAAGACATATTTGATGAAATAGAAAAAAAATTAGAATTTGATTATAAAAAAGATGTCTATATTTTAAGGGCTTTAGATTTATTGAAAGGTTTACTTATATTAAGATAAAATGTATATATTGGGCATAGAGACTACCTGCGATGAAACATCTTGTGCTGTTTTAAAAAATTATAAAGTCCTTTCCAACATAACAATATCTTCCTTAAAAGAATATAAAAAATATGGTGGAATTATTCCGGAAATAGCTGTAAGGGCCCATCTGGAAAACATAGATAAAGTTTTAAAATTAGCACTTTCAAAAGCAGATATTTTATTAAAAAATATAGGTCTTATATCTGTATCTTATAAGCCGGGTTTAATTGGAGCTTTGGCTGTCGGACTTAATTTTGCAAAAGCCTTGAGTTTAAGTTTAAATAAACCATATATAGGAATAAACCATTTATATGCGCATATTTTTAGTCCATTTTTAAATAATAAAAGAAAGATTGTTTTTCCTTTTTTAGGAGTTGTAGTTTCGGGTGGGCATACTGAACTTTATTATGTTGATGATTTTGATAAAATAAAACTTATTGGTTCAACAAAAGATGATGCTTGCGGAGAGATTTATGATAAAATAGCAAGAGAATTTAATTTAGGTTTTCCGGGAGGAGCTTTTATAGATAAGATATTTAAATTTGAATTTAAAGATACTTTTAAATTTAGATGTGGTAGAATAGGTTGTGATTTAAGTTTTAGTGGAATAAAGACAGCTATGATTTATAAAAAAAGAGAATTGGAAAAAAAGGGGCTACTAAATAAAGAAACAAAAATAAAACTTCTTTCCTCTTTTCAGGAGAGTGTAATAAAAACATTAGTGGATACAATTTTTGATGCTGCTAAAAAATATAAATTAAACAGAATAGTTTTAGGCGGTGGGGTATCAGCAAATAAATATTTAAGGTTTTTGTTGAATAAAAAAAATAAAAATATAAAATTATTATTACCGGATATAAAATATACACAGGATAATGCAGCTATGGTTGCTGGTTTAGGTTTTTATTTATATAATAAAAAGAAGTTAATTAGTTTGATGAATTTAAAGGCTATCCCAAATTAATATGTTTAAAATTTATCTTTTAAGATTATTAGTTTCTTTTATATTGGGTGGGATTGTTGGTTTTGAGAGAGAAAGAAAAGGTCAAAGCGCTGGTTTAAGGACGCATCTTTTGGTTTGTGTTGGTTCTGCTTTTCTTATGATGATTTTTATAGATTTTAGTGAATCTGAATTAGCTAGGATTGCCACAGGGATAATAACCGGGATTGGGTTTTTAGGTGCTGGAACAATTATAAGAGCACAAGAGGGTGTAAGAGGTCTTACTACTGCAGCAAGCATATGGGTGAGTTGTATAATTGGTATTGGTGTTGGTTTAGGTTTTATAGCCCAGTCCTTTGTTTTAACTTTAATTACATTTATTACACTTTCTTTTTTAAAATTAGTTGAAAATAAAATACAAATTAAATAGGAGGTAAAATGATAAGAAGAAAAGAAGATGAAAAAATTCTTGATATGGATGCCTCTATGGAGGGAAGTTTAGTATTTTCAGACCCAGTTAATTTAAGAATAAATGGGAATTTTAAAGGCACACTAAATGCAAAAGGAAATCTAATTATAGGAGAAAATGCAAGGGTTTCTGCAGATATAGTTGGAGAAAGTATAATAATTTCCGGCAGAGTAATTGGAAAGATAAAGGCAACGAAGTCACTTAAACTTACATCCACTGCAGAGGTTGAAGCTGAAATAGAGACCGTTAGTTTAAGCATAGAGGAAGGTGCTATATTAAACGGAAAAATTAATATGTTACATAATAATATGTCTTTAAGAGAGGTTTCTGAATTTCTTTCTATTGAAGAGTCAAAAATATTAGAATGGGTAAATGCAGGAAGGATGCCGGCAAAAAGAGAAGGAGAAAATTTATTTTTTGATAGAAAAGAATTAGAAGAGTGGCTAAACAAAAACCTTTAAACAATTTTTAAGGTATGAAAGAGAGACTACTTACAGTAAGAGATGTTTCAAATATATTGAATTTATCTGAAAAAGAGGTTATAGAATTAGCGAATGCTAATTTAATACCACATTTTAAAATAGATGAAACTTTCTTAAGGTTTAAAAAGTCTGATATCTTAAGAATAAAAGAAGAGATAAATAAAAAATACAATTTTCAGCCTAAAAAACAAAATAAGATAGAAAAAATTAAAGATTTTTTTTATTTTAATGATTTTTATATTTTTTCTACTTTAATTATCCTATTACTTCTTTGGATAATATTTAAATAATATGGCGGTGTAGCTCAGTCTGGTAGAGCAAACGGCTCATACCCGTTGCGTCGACAGTTCAAATCTGTCCGCCGCCATTTATTATTTAATAATTACCCCATTTAATTTTGCTAATTCCTCTCTTATAGAGTTGTGAATTGTATTTATCTCTTGGGAGGTTAGTGTTCTTTGGTCTGATTGATAGAATATTCTTATAGTAAAGACTTCTGTATCTTTTGTTTTATATATATTAATTATTTTTATATCTGTTATATATGGTTTACTTTTTATAATATTCTCTATTTCTTTAAATTTTACATTTTTGGATATAGTTAAACTTATATCATGCCATATACTTGGATAAATACTAAAAGGTTTATAAAATTTATGGCTCTTTAAGTTTTCTAAAACCTCTATATCCAAATTTGCAAAAAATATATTTGTTTTTATATCAAAATCCTCTAAAACAATTTTGTTTAATTTTCCTAAAAATCCAATATATGTATTTTCTTTAAAAATCTTTAATGCATTGTCAAAATTATTTAACCTATCTTCTTTAAAATAAAAATTATCAACTAAAAGTTTTAATATCTCCTCAATTGAGCCTTTTAAATAAAAAAAGTTTTCCAATTCACCTATAACAGAAATACAAAGCGTTGGTTTCTCGTAAATTTTATTATTTTCTTTAAAATAAACATTTGCAAGTTCAAAAAATTTTAAGTTTTCCCTTTTTCTATTTAGATTATATCTTATTGTTTTTATCATTGATAAAATTAAGTCTACCCTTAATGCATTTTCCTCTTCTCTTAATGGATTTACTAATTTTATAAAATTATAATATTTTAATCTCTCAAGCTCTTTTTGTGCGACTATACTATATGAGATTATTTCGTTAAATCCTAAATTTACCAATAAGTTTTTTATTTCATTTTTAAAATCATAATTACTTCTTATCTCTGGGTTTACAGATGTCGGTGGGATTCTTGTCTCTATATTATTATAACCATATAATCTTGCTACCTCTTCATAAATATCTACTTCTCTATCTATATCTAATCGATATAATGGTTGAGAAACTATTAATTTATCTTTTTTTGTTTTTATTTTAAAATCTAATCTTTTTAATATACCTACTATATTTTTTCTTTTTATGTTGGTTCCTAAATAATTGTTTAGAGAAGATATGGAAATTATTATCTTTTTTTCTTTTATAATAGGTTTTTTTGGAACCTCTTTATAACCATAATAAAAACCATCTGCAAATTTTTCTAAAAGAGAAGTCGCTTCTATACTTGCAAACTCTAAATTTTTATAAAACACCTTTCTTTCAAATCTGTAAGAAGATTCAGTATCAATACCTACTACTCTTTTAGAACGCCTTATTGTTATAGGAGAAAATATAGCAGCCTCTAAAAATACGTTTTTGGTATCTTTTGTAATCTCTGTATTTTTTGCACCCATAATCCCAGCTAATGCTATAATTTTTTTATCATCAGATATAACAAGGTTTTCTTCTTTTAAAGTATATTCCTTTCCATCTATGCCTATAAATTTCTCATTATTTTTTGCCCTTCTTATGTATATGTTCCCTTCTATTTTATCCTCATCAAAAGCATGCAAGGGATTTCCCCATTTAAGCATACAGTAATTAGTTATATCTACTACGTTATTATTTATTGAGTTTAAAGTGCATTTTAAATTTTTATATATATATTCCGGCGAATCTTTAACTTTTATATTTTTAATTACCCTACCTACATAAAAAGGACAATCATTTTGATTTTCTATAATAATTTTTCTTTCTAAAACTTGTTTTTCCTTAATTTTTGGATACTTTATATTCATTTTTTTATTTAATATTGCAGAAATCTCCCTTGCTATACCTACCATTGAAAGCCAATCATATCTATTGGAGGTAATTTCAACTTCAAAAACCCAGTCACCCTCTACTTTCTCTATATGCTCTACCTCCATGCCAGCCATTGTCAATGAATCTTTTAATTTTGTTGGCTCTATATCTATTTCTATAAACTCTTTAATAAAATTTAGATTAAACCTCATAGTTAAAATTGTTCTAAAAATTTAATATCATTTTCATAAAATAGTCTGATATCGTCTATCCTATATTTAAGCATCGCGATTCTATCTACACCCATACCAAAAGCAAAACCTTTATATTTTTTCGAGTCTATTTTGCAATTTTCTAATACATTAGGATGAATCATGCCGCAACCCAATATTTCAATAAAACCTTTGCCTTTGCATACTGTGCATTTTTCTTTTTGTGTATTTTTGCAAAAAAAACATGATATATCTACTTCTGCAGATGGTTCAGTAAAAGGGAAAAAATGCGGCCTAAACCTTAAGTTTATATCTTTTGAGAAGAATTCCTTTGCAAAGTATAAAAGCACACCTTTTAAATGGGAAAAATTTAAGTCTTTATCTACTGCAAAACCTTCAATCTGATGGAACATAAAGGAGTGTGATGCATCCACTTTATCAGGTCTATAGACTCTACCGGGAGATATTATCTTAAATGGAACTTTATAATTTTCCATAACCCTTATCTGAGACGGCGAGGTATGACTTCTTAATAAAAATTTGTTTTTGTCTCTTTCTATATCTAAATAAAAAGTATCAAAAGCATCTCTTGAAGGATGTTCTAAAGGTATATTTAATGCAGTAAAATTATGCCATTCATCCTCTATTTCATTTCCTTCAACAATTTTAAACCCCAATTCTTTAAATATATTACATATTTTGTTTGTTACAATAGTTAAAATATGTAAACCTGCCCTTTTTGGACTTATAGAAGGTAATGTCAAGTCTAAGTAATCTTCTTCTTGTGGAATATTTTTTATTTTTTCATTTAATGAATTAGTAAAGTTCTCTTTTAAAGAATTTAATTTTTTTCCATAAATAACTTTGTCATTTTGAGAAAGATTTTTTAATT
>Ga0078972_1009778_pt1 | contig 18581 bp, 18 predicted proteins | sample YelNatPaOPGAMG01_FD_67568 | JGI IMG/M metagenome (GOLD analysis project Ga0078972, IMG submission 67568) | Hot spring thermophilic microbial communities from Obsidian Pool, Yellowstone National Park, USA - OP-RAMG-01 (SPADES assembly) (version 2) | ecosystem: Environmental > Aquatic > Thermal... | reverse complement strand
TCAAGGACGCCAGCACAGGTGCTGCATGGTTGTCGTCAGCTCGTGGCTTGAGTTGTTCCCTTAAGTGGGGTAACGAGCGCAACCCCTATCGCATGTTACATGTGTCATGCGAAACCGCCCCGCTCTTTTGGCAGTACAATATTTTGTTGATATAATTTGAATGATGTACTACGTTTATTTTATCAAAAGTCTAAATAGAGATTTTTTCTATGTCGGTATTACTGATGATTTGAGAAGAAGAATGAGAGAGCATAATAGTAGAAAAGAAATATCGACAAAATATTATGCGCCTTTTAAGCTTATTTACTATGAAGCTTATAGAAGCAAAAAAGATGCTTTAATCAGAGAAAAGAAATTAAAGCATCATGGTGCTGTAATTGGTCACTTAAAAAAGCGCATCAAGTACAGTTTATTGGAGTAGTGCCAAAAGAGCGGGGAGGAAGGAGGGGATGACGTCAAATCAGCATGGCCTTCTGATGCCCTGGGCGACACTCATGATACAATGGCCGGTACAAAGGGTTGCCAAGCCGTAAGGCGGAGCTAATCCCTAAAAACCGGCCCTAGTTCGGATCGAGGGCTGCAACCCGCCCTCGTGAAGCCGGAATCGCTAGTAATCGCGGATCAGCCATGCCGCGGTGAATACGTTCTCGAGTCCTGTACTCACAATAAACGCGCCTGGCAGGTAAATAAGCCAAGAAGTTAAAATCTTCTCTTCCGAGGCCGTCTTCGGAAAGTAGCCGAATCACAGTCATTTATGCTGGGTCGCCAAAAGCGATCTGCATCCCATTTTTATCCTAGGGACCGCGAGGTAAATGGCGGAGGGTGAAGAGGCAAACGGTAGTCCAAAATATTCAAAGGATGATCGAGCTATGGGTGGGTGGTGAGCATAGCGAAGATCCATTGAAAAATCCTTTTTGGAATGCCGGGAAAGGTTTATTTACTGACCCAGGGAGATCTGGCGCAGTTTACTCCAATTTTATTAAGGAGTATAATGAAACTAACGCTGCGTCAGAAGTCAGCTGATTCATAGTAGGCCGATTTCAATCGGCTGAAGGAATCACTCTAATGCTATGCTTAATCCTGATTACATTTTTTCAGAAACATCAGTTACGGTTAAAATCAAAAAGAAAAGATTTTAGAATTTTCTGTGAATTAATGGAAAGAATTAGACGAAAAGATCATTTAACCAAATCAGGATTAAGAAACCTTTATAAAATTAAAAGAAAAATGCATTAGAGCTCGTCGCGTGCGGGAAATCCGCAGGCGCGATGGGAACGTCAACTCTAAGTTTCTAGAGGACAATCGCCCGTCACGTCAAGGGAGCCGGGAACAGTCAAACGCCGATGAATGTCGGTGCAAGCTGGGTTCGGTGACAGGGACGAAGTCGTAACAAGGCACCGGTAGCGGAAGCTGTCGGTGGATCATCTTTAAAGGATTACGCTTATCTCCGCTGGAGATGAGGTCCTTAGGTCGGTTGTCATTTTCATTTTGAAGATGATGTGGGCGGCACGAAACAATGAAAAAGAAATTTATTTAAGAAGAAATATTTAAAGCAAAACTGCCAGTTTAAAACTGGCAGTTTTGCTTTTTAAGATATCCACAACTTTGATTTGCTAAAAATTATTTATTTTAGTTATAATATAATTAATGGCAGAAACACCAGCTAAAATTTTAGTAATTGAAGATGATCCGTTTTTGTCTAATCTTTTGAAGTTGCGTCTCCAAAAAGAACAAATGGAGGTAATTTCAGCGGTTGATGGAGATGAAGCTATTAAAAAACTCAATGAAGCTGAGCCGGATTTAATCCTACTGGATTTAATTCTTCCCAAAAAAAGCGGCTTTGAAGTTTTAGAAAGTATTTCTAAAAATCCTAGTTTAAAAGACAAACCAGTCATTATTATTTCTAATCTTGGCCAAACTTCAGATATTCAAAAAGGAAAAGAATTGGGCGCAGTGGAATATTTTGTTAAAGCTAAAATTTCTATTGACGATTTAGTTTCTAAAGTTAAAGAATTCCTAAACAAAAAGGTCGATTAATTTAAAATTTATTAGATTATTGTATTATTATATAAAATCATTTATAATTTAAAATAAATCCCGCACTTTTTCACCCCACTCTTTTGATTAATAATATTAAAAAATCAAATAAGAAACCCAAATAATTTTCAATTTTTAGATGGTGTGGGGTAAAAAAAGAGACGGGGCAAAGGTCGAAAATAAATAATTAAAGGTTAAAAATTTAAAATATTAATTATTATGAAAAAAGGTTTTACTTTGATCGAATTATTGGTAGTCATCGCTATTTTAGCAGTATTAATGAGTGTTATTGTTATTACTCTTAATCCTGCGGAAATGTTAAAGAAAACTCGCGATACTAAAAGAATTGCTGATCTAGATGCTTTAAGAACAGCAATTAACTTATATATTGCTGATCAAGGATCAATCTCTACTAGTACTACTTTGGGAGGATTTACTACACCCTGTTTTGCTAGTGCTTTAGGTGCTCCGATTATATCAGGTGGGGTTTGTGCTTCAATTGTTACAAGCACAGGTCAGGCAATAGGTAGTTCTACTTCTACTTCTTGGTTACCAATTGATTTTAAATTGATTTCTTCAGGTTCTCCTCTTTCATCTTTACCAGTTGATCCTAAAAATACAACTACAAGTGTAGTAACCACCAGTTATGTTTATTATGCTGGATTTAAAGTGTCCACCTCAAGTTTTGAATTAGATGCTAATATGGAATCAGCATATTATTCGAATACTGGTTCTGGTGATGTTGAAAGCAAAGACGGAGGAGCAGGAACATATAATGCAGATCTTTATGAGATTGGCTCGGATTTAGGAGTTATATAATTATAATTAATTTTCCCAAAAGGAGTTATGCACTTATTGATAGGAACTATTAATTTTTTACCATTTGTTTATTTTATTATTACAGCTGGTTTGATTTTGGGTTTTGCAAAAATAAAGCAGCTCATCAAACCAGCTGTAATTTTGCTTTTAATTTTAAAAATTTTAGAATTAGTTATTAAAACAATTGGACAATATTTAGCTTTTAAGAGTTCAGGTATTGGAATTTTTCTTTTGCCACCCTACCAAAAAATTAATGAATTTTTTTTACATTATATTGATTATCGTTTTATTTTGCCCATTATTTTTCCGATTTTAGTAGGATTAATTTTTTTCTTTTTAGCCCAGATTATTAATCGTTTGTCTGGCGAAAAATTTTTTGAAAAAGAAGAGCCCTGGATGCTTTTTTATGCTATAATGTTTTTAGGGCATCCGATGTGGCTCATTTATATCTTTTTAATTTTAGTGGCGGCTATTTTTCTTTATTTTCTGCAGGTGATTTTTAAAAAGATTCAATTTGGAGAACGATTGCCCTTGTATTATTTATGGTTGACTTTAGCAATTTTAGTTTTCTTTTTACAAAAAATTCAAATTCCCATTTCCTGGTTAAATGATTTTTTAAATAGTATTAAATTTTAATATTTTTAAATCTTTATGGCTTTGCGTTTACCAAATGAAAAAATTAAAGAGTTTGTGGTTGATAGCGGCTTAATGCCATTAGATATTTTTCAGAATGTTCTTGAAGATGCCAAACGTTCGGGTCAGGAAGTGATTGATATTTTAATTTCCCGCGGTTTTATTACCGAGGACTATGTGCTTCAACTTTTTTCCGAGTATTTTAAAACGCCGGTTATTAAACTGCGCGGCCGTTTGATAAAGAAAAGTATTTTATCAATGTTGCCAGAAGAAGTGGCGCGAATGAGGCGGGCAGTTGTTTTTGATCAAGATAAAAATGGTATCGTTTATGTAGCCATGGAAGATCCGGGCGATTTAGAGACTATTAATTTTATTGAAAAATATCTTAATACGCCCATTAAAGTATTCCTAACAACCGATAAAGATTTAAATTATGTTTATTCTTTATATGGTAAAGAAGTAGTGGAGGATTTTCGGCAATTAATCGAAGAAAATATTAAAGCCACGGCTCGGTTAAAAATGATAGGCGAGAAAGAGGTAGCCGAAGAGTTGCCAATCATTAATATTGTTGATGGCATTCTGGCTTACGCCATTTCTTTAAATGCTTCTGATATTCATATTGAAATTCTAAAAGATGCCGTGATGGTGCGTTTTCGAATTGATGGCGTGCTTCATGAAATGATGCGCATTCCTAAAGAAGTTCAGCCGGCAATTGTGGCGAGAATTAAATTATTGGCTGGATTAAAAATTGATGAACATCGAAAACCCCAAGACGGACGCATGCGCTATGAAACTTTAGGCGAAGCGATGGATATTCGTGTTGCTATTATGCCAACTTTTTATGGTGAAAAAATAGAAATGCGTTTGCTTAAAGCAACAGCCAAACCAATGAGTTTAAAAGAATTAGGAATGTTGGATGATACTGCTAAATTAATCGAGGAAAGTATTAAAAAGACTTATGGAATGCTTTTGGTTACTGGTCCAACGGGTTCAGGTAAAACGACTACCCTCTATTCTATTTTAAATATACTCAATAGACCCGATGTTAATATTGTTACCATTGAGGATCCTATTGAATATGACATTCGTTATGTTAATCAAACTCAAATTAATCCTCAAGCTGGTATTACTTTTGCAACGGGATTAAGATCTATTTTGCGTCAGGATCCTAATATTATTATGATTGGTGAAATTCGCGATGAAGAAACAGCTGAGATTGCAGTGCATTCAGCTTTAACCGGCCATTTAGTTTTGTCATCTTTGCATACTAATGATGCGCCCACTGCTGTACCGCGGTTAATTGATATGAAAATTCCGCCGTTTCTAGTGTCAGCGGTTTTAAATACAGTAATTGCTCAGCGTTTGGTTCGACGTGTTTGTCGCGATTGTATTGAATCTTACGAAACAACGCCAGAATTCAGGGAAGCGTTTAAAGCGCAATTAAAAGGCACAGAAAACGAAAATATTGAAGTTCCGAAAGTGCTTTATCGGGGCGCCGGTTGTCAAATTTGTAATTATACCGGCTATCGCGGCCAATTAGCGATTTTTGAAGTTCTAAATTTAGATGAGGATATGAGACGAATGATTACTCGGCCTGATTTTGAGTTAGATTCATTAAGGAAAATAGCTCGAGAAAGAGGTATGATTACAATGCTTGAAGATGGTTTTCATAAGTCACAATTAGGTTTAACTACTCTTGAAGAGGTCTTGAGAGTTATTCGAGAATAATGTAAAATAATAATAATAATAATATGCTATTTAAATATCGCGCTTCAGATGAAGAAGGAAAAATCATTGAAGGAGAAGGTGATTTTGTTAATGAGAACGCAGTTTTGGAATTTCTTAAAGGCAAGCATCTTAATCCAATTAATTTAGAACTTGTTGTGACTAGAACAAAAATTCGTACTTCGCTTTTTGGTTCTTCCATTACTATTACTGATCAAATTTTTCTCACTCGTTATCTTGCTTTAATGTTGAAGGTTGGCACAGACATTTTTAAAGCGATTGATATTTTAATTTCTGATTTTGGAAAACCAACTGTCCGTTCACTTTTGATTGAGATTCGCGAAAATTTATCAAAAGGTCAACCATTTTATTCAACTTTTGCTAAATACCCCAAAATTTTTTCACCAGTTTTTACTAATTTAATCCGCGCTGGCGAAGCTTCTGGTAATTTAGAAAAAGTTTTTGAGGAATTAAGCGATTCACTTGAAAAACAAAGGGATTTATCCCAGCGAATAAAATCAGCTTTGGTTTATCCAATTTTATTAGTTGTTGCTTCGATTGGTATTGTGGCATTGCTTGTTACTTTTGCTATCCCGAAAATGGCGAGTTTATTTGAAGGAAATGAAATGAAAATGCCAGCAGTTACTAAAATGATTTTTAGTTTTTCTAAATTTCTTTCTCATTATGGTTTGTATATTTTAATTGTTGTAATTCTCTTTATTATAGGATTAATAATGTTTTACAAGTTAACTCTTATTGGCAGACGTTTTTTTCAGAGAATTGCTTATAAAATTCCTTTAGTAAAAAATATTTTAACCAAAATGTCTTATCAACGATTTGCAGTGACTTTTGGCGCTTTAATGCGCGCTGGCTTGCCAATTTTAGAGAATTTGGAAATTACAGCGACAACGGTTGGCAATGAAGAAATGAGGCAGGCGCTTTTAAGAATTGCTCATGAAGGAATTATTAAAGGAGTAACTTTAGGCGATGCATTTCGTAGAGAAGAAGTTTTTCCTCAAACAATTAGAACTCTGGTTTCTATTGGAGAAAAAGCAGGACAAACCGAAGAAGTTCTTCATACTCTATCGACATTTTATGATGGCGAAATTGATTCGGCTGTTAAATCTTTGGTTTCAATTTTTGAACCTTTAATGTTAATTATTATTGGTTTGGTGGTAGGGGGAATTGCCATGGCAGTAATTTTACCAGTTTATCAATTTACCACTCAATTGGGCGGAGGATAATTTTTTAACATTTATGAAAGAAAATACACAAAAAGGATTTACTTTATTGGAATTATTGATTTCTATTGCTATTATTTCTACAGTTTCTATTATTGGTTTCGTTAGTTTAACGACTCATCGAGAAAAATTAGCGGTGGATTTGGAAACTGAAAAAATAGTCGCTTATTTGAGGTCCGCTCGAGATAAAGCAATTGCTGGAGAAGATAATTCTTCATGGGGCCTGCGTTTTATTAATAATAGTAGTGGTGATGATATTTATTATTTATTTAAAGGATTATCATTTAGTAGCAGCTCGATTGTTGAAACAAAATATTTATCCAAGAAAACTCAATTATTAGTTCCACCAGTAGGATCTACAACAGATATAATTTTTATTAAAAGTACGGGTTACCCAAATGCTTCTACAACTATTAGTATTCAATCAAGAACAAGACCAGAATATAGTGGAACAATAATTATTAATAGTTTAGGCCAAATTAATTATTAATATGTTTCATAAATATTTTAGTTTTAAAATTCATAATCAAAAAGGGCAAGTTTTAGCCGAGATTTTGGTGGCAGTTGTTTTAGCTGGCATTATTATTGGTGGCATTACAATAAGTACTGGTACTTCAGTGGCAACGAATACTAAAATTAGAGAAACAACTAATGCAACAAATATTGTTCAGGATTTAATAGAAAAAGTTAAAATTATTTCTGAACAAAACTGGTTGAAGATTTATTGTCCACCATCGGGCACTTGCCCTGGCAGTAAGGGCTCAAGTAATTTATATTATGTTGATGATAGCTTCCAAATTCAAAATGGTACGACGTCTCAACTAATTGACGGAATAAATTATATCTCATATTTTTATATTGATAACGTTAATCGTGATTCTTCTGGTAATATTGTTTCTACGGGTGGAACAGAGGATCCTTCAACTCAAAAAATCACTGTTGTTGCTAGTTGGGGTAATAGCTCTATTTCAATGAGTGAATATTTAATGCGTTTAACTTCACAATCAATTTCGGATTTTAATTGGCGAATAGAGTTAGTGAGTAGTGGTATTTTTACAGCCTCTTTGGGTTACTATGCGGCGACGAGCGGTACTATGCTTTTCCAAAATGGTGCTATTAGTTTAACTCCAACTAATAGTGGTTCTTTTACTTCAGTAATTTTTGATACCCAACAATCTAAAGGAGTTGCTTTTAATAGTATTCGTTGGAAGGGGAGTTTGCCAACTAGTTCACATGTTCGCTTGCAATTTGCAAGTTCTAATTCAACAAGCAGTTTAAACTTCATCGGACCCGATGGTACTTCCGCTACTTATTATGAAGCAGCCGGGCCTGACGTGGTTATTCCTTTATCGTTGATTTATCACAATAATCATCGATATTTTCAATATAAAGTTTATTTAGATCCAACAACCGATTATAGCGCTGCGCCGACAATTTATAAAATTATTGTTAATTATTCATATTAAAATATGCAAAATTATTTTAAAAAAGGATTTTCGCTTCTACCAACGGTGCTTGTGACAAGCATTATTATTGCTGAAGTTGGCATTGCTTTGTCTTTTGTAATGTATATGGCAAGTTCAGCGAGCTTTGCTTCGCGTCTTTTACAAGAGGCCTATTTATGCGCTAAATCAGGGGTGAATGACGCATTATTAAAGACAATTCGAAATAAAGATTTCTCGGCAGAATCCGGATATAACTTAACTCTTGGTCGATGTGGGGCTAATATTGTTGTTCAAAAAGATGTACCAACGCAAAATGCCACGACGGTTACTGTGACTGCTACTGTTTTAAATCGAAAAAAGACATTACAAGCTGTGATTAGTATAGATTCCGATACTGGTGTGGCCACTCTCTACTCTTTACAAGAAATTTAAATTAAGTTTTAATAAGATAAAGAAGATAAATTATGAATTTAGCAAAATATTCAAAATTAACTAAATATTTATTAGCAAAAGAATTTATTGGTGGATTAGAAATTTCTGATGCTTTTGTTCATTTTGTTTTATTCGACCCAAGAGAAACAAATAAAATCATTTTAAATTTTGAGTCCGAATTAGAACCAGGTGTTGTTGTTGAAGGAGAGTTAAAAAAACCTGATATTCTTCGTAACATTCTTATTAATTTAAGACAGCATCCCAATCTTAAAAAGATTAAACATTTATATGCTATTCTTTCAATTCAAAGTAATTTGGTTTACAGCAAAATCTTTGATCTGCCGACAGTTGATTATAAATCAATCATGTCAGCTGTTGAACTTAATATAAAAATGCTATCACCAATTCCTTTTGAAAGAGTTTATTCGGATTGGGAAATTTTAGAAAAGCCGTTAAAAAGCGATACATTTAAATTAAGAGTTTTTTCGGTCTTTACCGAAAAAAAAGTAATAGATTCTTATATTGAAGTTTTAGATCAAGCTGATATTATTCCTTTGGCTACTGAATTTTCTGCTTTGAGTTTAGAGCGCGTTTTTTCTTCTTATAATATTTTTGAACGCGATGATAAAAATTATTTGGGTATTTATATTTCTTCTAATGGGATAGATTTTATTATTGGAGATAAAAAAGGAATGGAATTTAATTTTTTTCAGGATTGGAAAAGTGCTTTACATGATTTAAGCACAGTTGATAATCCTTCTCAAGAAATAATTTTAACAAAAGATAATTTTATTAAAATTTTCAATGATACACTCCAAAAAATTATTAGTTTTTATTTTACTCGATTTCAAGAATCCATTGAAAAGGTAATTTTACTTTCACCAATTTATTTTGATGAATTGAAACAGATTATTGAAAGCCGTTTTAATTTAGTTGTTGAAAATCCTGCTGTTAAAATTTCACAAGTTAACCCCGCTTATTATATAGCTTTGGGCGCGGCTTTAAGAGGTTTAATTCCTCGGGCGGATGATGTTAGTGTGAGTTTAATGGCTATAGGTACAGAACAAAAATACCGCACAACTCGGAGTATTAACTTTGTTAATTTTTGGTTAAAAGCTATGGCTGAAATTTTAGTTATTTTGTTAATTGTTGGTATTGGTTTTGATTTTTTCCTTCAATATACCAAGAGAAATGTTTCAAATGATAAAAATATGATTTCTGCTAATTTTGATCCAGCAAAACTAACAGATTTAAATCAAAAAGCCCAAGAATTTAATGCGAATATTCAACGAGCATTGGAGGCAAAGTCAAATACAAAGGATTGGTCAAAGATGTTTGAGAATTTTTATAATATTTCTCGTTCCGCAAAAGTAACTTTAAAATCATGGATAATTCCACTAGGTGAATCTCCTTTTTCTTTTAATGGAACAACCGATAATCAAAGTCATATGATTCAATTTCGTGATGAATTATCAAATTCTGGTAATTTTTTTGATTTGGATATTCCTTTGCAGTCAATTATTCAACAAAAAAATCAGGTCGAATTTAATTTAAAAGGAAAAATAAAATTATAAGATTAGTATGTCAAAAAATCCTAAAGAAGAAAGGACTTTTGTTTTAATAAAGCCCGACGGCGTTAAAAGAGGTTTGATTGGTGAAATTATTTTAAGAATTGAACAACGAGGTTTAAAAATTGTTGCTTTAAAAATGATTTGGGCGACTAAAGAACAAATTGACGAACATTATCCAAAAGATGAAGCATGGATTAAGCGATTAGGTGAAAAAACCATCGCTACATATGAAAAATATGGTTATGATGCTGAAAGGGAAATTGGAACTACAGATCCGTATAAAATTGGTGAAATTGTAAGAGGTTGGCTTATGGATTATATGACTTCTGGGCCAATGGTGAAAATAATAGTTGAAGGAATTCATGCAGTTGATATGGTTAGAAAGATGGTTGGTAATAGTATCCCAGCTTTAGCAGAAATGGGAACCATACGTGGTGATTTTTCAGTTGATTCAGCAGTTTTAGCTAATCGTCAGAAAAGAGCTATTCATAATTTAATACATGCTTCTGAAACTGAAAAAGAAGCTAGTCATGAAATTGATTTTTGGTTTGCGCCAGAAGAAATTTGTTATTATAAAAGAGCTGAGGAGGATATTATGTTTTAAATAAAAAATAAAAAGTCCGCTTTTTCAGCGGGCTTTTTGGTAGACTCTGCTTTAAAGATTGATTCCGGCTAAACAACAGGTGGGTGATCTCAAATTTAGGTTAGGGCCTAAAATGCTATTGATCTCCCTTGGTATAATGATTTGACCCGGAATCTTGTAAAGCAGAGTCTAACCATATTATATCAAAAAATTCAAAAAAAATTTAAAGTTATCCACAGGAGTAAATAATTTTTCAATAAATTCTAATTTTGTCAAAATTAAAATTTATAAACAAAAATAGAATAACCGATTCGAGTAAAAGGTTTTTTGTTTTTAAGCCACGAGTAACTATCTTGTGGTTTTATTTCAAATCCTGGTTCGGGTTTTCCTTGGGCATTTTGTAAGAAAGTTAAAGAAACAGCTAAATAGGAACCTGGTTCAGGTTCGCCTTTAGCAGAGCAGTAGGGTTCGAATTTATCTTTAAGATAATAAGATGGGGAACCACCGCCAAAATAATCAACTTTTATTTTTTCAATTTTATTTTTTTCTACAAATTTAGTCAGGCGTTTTAAATCTTGACCCCAATCTAAATTAGAATCAACAACATATTTATAACCATTGCGCGCGCCACCCACAAATTCATTAAAATAGGCGATAAAATGAGGCGAGATAATTAAAGTTTCTAATAAATACCAGAAAAGCAAAATAATTAAAAAAGTACTTTTAAAGATAATCTTTTTTAGATTATTTAAGGTAAAAAGAATTTGGAAAAGAAAATCATTATCAAAGGGCGATTGAATCTTTTCTCCAATAATCCATTTTTTTATTTGATAAGTTATAAGAATAAACAGCGCCGGAATGGAAACCATTAAGTGGCGATAACCAATGTTTAAAGGACTGGCAATTGAAGAAGCCCAATAGAATAAAATAAAAGTTAAAAGACAGAAAATAAGAAAGTTTTGATAAATCCAATTGAATATTTTAGACCAGAAATTTTTATTTTTGATATTAGTGATGGTTGTTTTGAGGAAGGTTTTTAAAGCCAAAAATATAGCTAAGAAAATAATAATGAGAGAAGGTATTGGCTCTTTAATTAAAAAAACAATTGGGAAGTAATAATGCCAGCCACCCGCTGAAACTTTACCGAGAAAATAGCCAGTATTACCACCTGAAGATCTTTGGAATACCATTAACGCTCCTAAAAGATATTGAGCAAATGGTTTGGTAATTTTATTCTTAGTTAAAAGAATTTCTATTTCCGCAAAGCAACGGAATTGTCTAACAACAGAACCAGTCCAGGTATAGCAAGTTTTTAATTCTGGATCCGGACCGCCAGCAAAAGATTTTAAAATTTCTTCTGTATCACTTGTTTGTTTACTTTGAGGATAATTGATATTTTGTGGTAAATAAATCAAGTAAATTACCACAAAAGAAATAACAAAAACAATTAAAAGATTGCCTAAAGATTTAAGAATTTGTTTAGCTGGCTTAACAGGCAATCGCATTTTTTTCTGTTCTATGAGATGAACGATTTCCCAAATTAAAATAAAGATAATCAAAAGGGGATAGAAAATTAGAAGGGAAAATTTGCATAATTGAGCAATACCCAAAACAATACCAGCAATAATGAGATTTTTTTGTGTTGGATTAATAAGCTTTGGAATAACAAAAGTAAAAATAAGAAGCGTGCCAAAAGCGGCAGCTAAGTCAGTTGTGACATAATGTCCATGCGCTAAAACAATAGGTGAAAAAGAAAAAAGAAAAAAGGGTAAAAGCGCCCAATAAGGACCGAATAATTTTTTAGCCAAAATATAAACTAATAAAGCTGTAAGAAGAGTTAAAAGCATCGGAAAAATTCTCGCCCATTGAATAATTTTATCAGCGTTATTGCCACTTTCATAAAGGAAAGCTCGGCCTACATCCCATTGGCCATTAACATAATTTTGCCAATATTCTGAGTTTTTGGGAAAATTTAAATTCATAAAAACTAGAGGAATGGCGGATAAATCTTTAAGTAAGGGTGGGTGTTCAGGATTTAAACGATTGTCGCCAAATTTTAAATAAGAATAGCCAGCGGGAATATGCGCCGATTCATCCATTGTAGCTGATTCTTGAAGCGAGGAATTAAACATAAGAATGAATGAAATAATCAGAGTGAGGCCAATAAATAAAGGAATTAATTTTTTGCTAGTAATTTTTTTAATAAAAGAAATGATGTTAAGAAACATAATTTTTTATTTTAAATCGACTTAAAAATCCAAAAATTTTTATTTTCTTCAAAAATAAGATTGGAAAATTTTTGAAGGAGAAGATTTTTTGTTTTTTCATCTTTTTCTAAAGGAATAAGAATAAATGATTGAGAATTATTTAATTTATCTAAGTCAGATGGTAAAAGATAAAAAATGTTTCTTTTTTGTTGATTTTGAGGCGAATAAGTATTAGTAACAAACATTACTGTTTGAGCCGGCATCGGAATATTGTTAACTAAAACTCCATTAGCATTAACCAAAATATATTTTAATTGTTCTTTAGGTAGTTGATTAAGGTAATTACCTAAAGCATAATAATTGGCATTAAAAGCATAATAAGTTTTTTGATTATTTGCCCACTTAAGGAAATACAAGTTGTAGTTAATTGCTAAACTAATAAACAAGAAGGCGAGAATCAAATAGCGGCCGGTTTTAGATGAAAAATTTTGTTTGGTTAATTGATAAATTTTTGAAGCGCCAATACCAACAAAAGCAAAAACACAAGGAATTAATCCAATAGATCGCAAAGCATGAGGAACACCTTCATAAGTAAAAGATACAGGCATTGCCATTACTAAAAACCAAACAATTAAAAATAGAGAAGCAAAATCAAATTGTTTTTTAATAACCTTTTTGATAATTAAATAAAAACCAATCAAAAAGAAAGCGCCGGCAATAAAGTCAAGTTCTGGTTTACAAGAAAAATTATGGCGAAAATTACAATCTCCAACAAAATTAAACATTAATAAAGTTTTTACAAAGCTTTTGATAAATTCCCATAATGGATTGGGTTTTTCAAAAATTGAAACTTGAGTTGCGCGGCCCATAAAATCTTGAGGATTATGAAGGAAATAAAGAGCAATGGGTAAAATAGTAATAATGAAAAAAAGAAACCATATCAAAATAATTTTTAAGAATGTTTTTAATTCTTTTTGGCGGCGAAAATGAATAAAATTATAAATTAAGATAAATAAAATAATAATAGGCGCCACTCGAAAGGCAATATAAGTATAAAAGCCTAAACCAAAAAAGATTCCCGAAAAAATAGCGCTTCCCATTTTTTTATTTTGGAAAGCTTTGATTAACCAATATAAAGACCAAGACAAAAGAAAAGGAACAAGAATAGCGCGAAAACCAATTCGAGAAAAATTAACATGCCAAAAACTAATTGCTAAAAAGAAAGAAGAGAATAAAGCAATTTGACTATTGAAAACTGTTTTAATTAAAAGAAAAACACCTAAAACAGTTAATGTTCCAAAGATAGCACTGACAATTCTTAACATCCAGGCCTGAGGATAATTTGAAAAACTAAGAAAGAATTTTAAAAACAAAGCTTGGATATTAATAAATAAACCTTCACGGCCATTATTTTCAGGATAATAAACGCGAAAATCATTGTTTTCCAAAGCGAATAAAGCATTGTTGCCATTCATCGCTTCATCAGGATAAAGACCGGGCGGAATGGATGTTAAATTGGCAAAGCGAAAAAAACTTGCTATAATTAAAATTAAAAGAATAAAAGTCGTGGTTTTTTTACTCATTATCTTTATTATACAAAGATATGGCCGAATTTAAAATAGAGGAACCAAAATTTAATCCACAACAACTAGAAGAAATTTCTCAGAAAGTTCAGGAACATATAGAAAAAGCAATTGAAGTTCCTCAAAAAAGAGAGGTTTTAAAAGAGGTGCTTAAAGAAAAAATTAAAACAGCTAATCCACCTGCGGTTGTTGTTCAACAACAAGAAGAGACGCCAGTAAAGTTTTCCCAGATTAGAAATTTACCAGAAGAGCAAAAAGTCGATGCTTTAGTTAAAATTGCCATTCAAGATTCAATTGCTGACGCTGTCAAAATTGCTCAAAAGTTAGGACCATATTATATTGATGCTTTACATGATACTTTGGTCGATGAATTTTTAAATATTCTAATTCAACAAAAGAAAATCTAACGTGGCTGCAATATTTTTGAACCCAATTAATTTATTAGCAATTTTAATTGCTATCTTTTTGCTATCTATTTTTATTATTTGGATTATTCGAAAAAATACTTTTTTATCATTTTTAAAAAAGTCTTTTAAATATGATTTATTTCTAATTAAATTGCCACCAGAAGAATTATCCAAAGACAGAGAGCAGTCTTTAAAAGAAAAAATTAGCGTGGCCGAACAGTTTATTAGTATTTTAACTAATTTTAAAAAACCAATTGTTTTGGAAATTGCTTTACCAGAGATTGGCGAGGAAATTGCTTATTATGTAGCTGTTCCTCAAAAATTGGAAGAATCTTTTAAAAAACATCTTTTAAGTTTCTACCCTAAAGCTTATTTTGAAAAAACTAAAGATTACAATATTTTTAATTTAAAAGGTGTTACAATGGGGGCATATTTAAAACAAGCGGAAAATTGGATGTTGCCAATTAAAACTTACACTGAATTAGAAGCTGATCCAATAAATTCAATTTTAAATGCTTTTAAACTTAAAAAAGAAGGCGAGGGTGTAGCGATACAAATTATTTTTTCAAGCGCTCCAAAAGATTTAAAAAAATCTATTACGCAAGCAATTAAAAATTTAAAAGAAGGTCAATCATTAAAAGAAGTATTAGGTGAAAATGTTTTTAAAGATGCATTAAAAAATTTTACTTCGTCTTTTGCCGTTTCAAATAATAATAAAGAGGAAGAAATAAAATCAAAGAGTATTGATGAAAATACCATAAAATTATTAGAAACAAAAATTTCTAAACCAATTTGCGCTGTTAATGTACGTTTATTTGTTTCAACAGCAGTAAAAGAACGGACTGAAGAAGCATTTGATACATTATTGGCCAGTTTTGATCAGTTTGATGTGCCATTAAGAAATCGTTTTAAAGCTATCAAACCAAAAAATTTAAATAAATTTGTTTTTAATTATGCTTTTCGTCTTTTCAATCAAAAAGAAGAAATGTATTTAAATACTGAAGAAATTGCTTCTTTTTGGCATTTTCCAATGTCAGTTGAAAGTGCGCCGCAAGCGAAATGGGTAAAATCACGAGAAGCGCCACCACCAGCTGAATTACCTGATGAAGGAATAATTCTTGGCGAATCAATTTATCAAAATCAAAAAAGAACTATAAGAATTTTATCTAATGATCGCCGTCGTCATCTCTATACTATTGGTCAAACTGGTGTTGGTAAATCAGTATTTTTGACTAATATGGCAATTCAAGATATTCAGGAAGGGAAAGGAGTGTGTGTGATCGATCCGCATGGTGATTTAATTGAAGCGATTTTAGGATTAATTCCTAAGGAGAGATTCAAAGATGTAGTAATTTTTGATCCGAGCGATTTAGAAAGACCCATTGGTTTAAATATGCTAGAAAATGATCCAAATAAACCCGAGCAAAAAACATTTGTGATTAATGAATGGATTGATATTTTTGATAAACTTTACGATTTACGCCAGGTTGGCGGTCCAATGTTTGAATATTATTTAAGAAATGCTTTAGGATTATTAATGAGTGATATTGAAGAAATTCCCACTTTAATTGATATACCCCGTATTTTTACTAATCAAGATTTTTTAAAGAAAAAATTAGATAAATGTCCTGATCCAACAATTGTGGAGTTTTGGCAAAAAGAAGCATTGAAAATTAGCGGGGGACACGATCTTTCTTTACAAAATGTTGCGCCTTATATCACAAGTAAATTTTCTTCATTTATTAGCAATGATTATGTAAGGCCTATTATTGCTCAGAAAAAATCAGCAATTAATTTTAGAAAGATTATGGACGAGCAAAAAATTCTTTTAGTTAATTTATCAAAAGGTAAAATTGGTGATATTAACGCTTCACTTTTGGGTTTAATGATAGTTGGCAAATTATTAATGGCAGCTTTTTCTCGGATAGAATTATCAGAAGAAGAGAGAAAAGACTTTTATCTTTATATTGATGAGTTTCAAAATTTCACAACACCCAGCATTGCAACAATTTTATCTGAAGCGCGTAAATATCGTTTGAATTTAATTATTAGCCATCAGTTTATTGCGCAGTTACAAGATAAAATCAGAGAAGCGGTTTTTGGCAACGTCGGTAGTATGGTAGTATTTCGTGTTGGTGTCAAAGATGCGGAATTCTTAGTTAAACAATTTGAGCCAGTTTTTAACGAAAATGATATGATTAATTTAGATAATTTTGTAGCTATTGTGAAGTTGTTGGTTAAAAATATTCCAACAAGGCCATTTACAATAAAAACATTGCCGCCACCAAAGGGCAATCCAGAAATTGCCAAACTTTTGAAAGAATATTCGCGATTAACTTATGGAACGCCCCGTGGTTTGGTTGAACAAGAAATTAGGGAAAAATATCAAAAAGAGGGTGGATATTTATTAGAAACAGAATAAACAATGGATAAAGAAAACAAAAAAATTTATGAATTAATTATTTTAGGAGCTGGACCAGCAGGAACAGCTGCTGGTGTTTATGCGGCCAGAAAAAAGATTGATACTTTAATTATTACTGAAGGTTTTGGCGGTCAGGCAACCGTAGCGGCAACAATTGAAAATATAGTTGGTTTTGAACAAATTAGCGGCATTGAAATGGCAATGCGTTTTGAAAAACAATTGCGCTATCAAAAAGATATAGAGATTATTATAGATAAAATTTTAGAAATTAAAGATCAAGGTAATTATTTTGAAGTGAAAACCGAAAAAGGAAGTTATTTTAGCGAGTTTTTATTAGTATGTTTAGGAAGAAAATATCGCAAACTCAATATTCCCAAAGAAAAAGAATTAGAAGGCAAAGGAGTTTTTTATTGTTCTACTTGTGATGCGCCACTTTTAAAAAATAAAAATGCCGCAGTGATTGGCGGAGGTAACTCAGCTTTATTGGCGGTAATTGATTTAATTTCATTTGCTTCAAAAATTTATCTTTTAACCGATGAGTTAACTTTAAGAGGAGATCAAATAATGCAGGAACGGATTAAAAAAGAGGAAAAAGTAGAGATTTTTTATAATACCCAAATTCTTGAAATTTTGGGTGATAATTTTGTTACGGGTTTGAAATTTAAAGATAAAACTAATAATCTAGAAAAATTTTTAGAAGTAACTGGTATTTTTATTCAAATTGGAATGGAACCGAATTCAGAAATAGTAAGAAATTTTGTCAAGTTGAATGAAGCTAATGAAATTATTGTTGAAGGAGTATTGGGTAAAACTTCTCATCCGAGAATGTGGGCAGCTGGCGATATTACCAATTTGCCATTTAAACAAATTACAATTGCAATGGGGGACGGAGTGAGAGCGTTGCTTGATATTTATAATAATATTCAAGGAAAGAAAAACAAAGAATTTATCTAAAACTAATCCGATTTTTATATTTTACTAAAGAATAATAATTGGGGATTCAGGGAAATATAAAAAATTAAAAGAGAATATTAAAAATTATTATTAACTTAAATAAAAATTATATTGGATTTTAAAATAATCTCGAATAATTAAATCAAATTTTTATTAGAATATTATTTATAAACAATATAAGTTATTTATAGGGCTATTTATTTATAATTTACCTCTTAAATCTTAATTTCATTTCACTTTTATGTATAATTATATATATGATTCCTTTTAAATCCTCCTCTCATCACCCCTCTTTTACTCTTATTGAACTCCTTATTGTTGTAGCTATTTTAGCTGTTTTAATGTCAGTGATTGTTTTAGCTATTAATCCAGCTGAAATCCTTAAACGAACCAGAGACACCCGAAGAATCACTGACTTAAAATCCTTAAATAATGCCATTCAATATTTCCAAACCTCATTTCCCGATGCCTCTTTAGGCTCTTTAAACACTGTTTATGTCTCTATTCCTGATAGTTCTGCCA
>Ga0078972_1009776_pt1 | contig 18584 bp, 16 predicted proteins | sample YelNatPaOPGAMG01_FD_67568 | JGI IMG/M metagenome (GOLD analysis project Ga0078972, IMG submission 67568) | Hot spring thermophilic microbial communities from Obsidian Pool, Yellowstone National Park, USA - OP-RAMG-01 (SPADES assembly) (version 2) | ecosystem: Environmental > Aquatic > Thermal... | reverse complement strand
TTCTCTTTATATCCCACATGGTTCAGATTAAACTTTCTTTACACCAACAATTACTCTATGTAGGACAGACTTTATATCCCACATGGTTCAGATTAAACTAGTACTTAAGTTTTCGGCAACAGCTAGTTCAGACTTTATATCCCACATGGTTCAGATTAAACACTATCCCCGATAGGCATTTTAAAAGTCATTGAATACTTTATATCCCACATGGTTCAGATTAAACCTTGGCCCATAATCGCTGCTCCCTTAGTAATACTTCTTTATATCCCACATGGTTCAGATTAAACCCACCGCTAATTGTTTAGTTTTACGCTATTTTTTCGATTAAACTATGGGGTTTTTGCATCGAACCCCAGGTTGTTTTATATGATAAATATCCGAACCATTACCTATCTATTTGATTTTCAAAGAGCTTTTTATGTTTTTTATGCCTTTCAGATGATAACCACTTCGATGCAAACCTATATTATATTACCTGACATATCTTTTTCTATACCTATTACGGTCTTCTTGAACCAGGTAGTATTCTCAATCCTGTAGACATATATTGAATCTGTATCCTCTCTTATCTTCTTTTTAAGTTCGCTTATACATTGCTCGAGTTTCCCCTCTGTCTGTTCACCCTCAAAAACAGAGTTTTGAATCCAGCTAAAATACTTTTTCAGTATCTTCCGCACTTTATTTACCCTTGTCTCATCTACATCGTAGGTAATAATATAAAAAGGCATACATCACCACCATGCCTTAAATGGTTTATATTCCTCTTCTCCAAGTAAATGCTTTATCAGTTTATAGCATTCATGTCTGATTATCGTTTTATATGATACATTCCTCTTGAGCTTTCTATGCTTGATAGTTGTCTTCATCTTCTCGTCAAATAGTTTTACAAACTTCTTTCTCCCCTCTTCTTTTAAGTAACAGAAATTCAACTCTTTATCAAAGTCCTCGATAGTAATCATCCTGTTGTTTATTAAATTGAATATTATAGGGTCACCTATTAATGGCTTGAATATCTCTGCAATATCAAGGGCAAGGGAGTATCTTCTCTCTCCCGGCTGGTGCAGGAAACTCACGCAGGGGTTCAACTGGGTGTGATAAATCTCCGACAGAACAGTTGTATATACAAGGGAATTTGCAAAGGAGATAAGGGCGTTGAGCGGATTTGTGGGTGGGTGCTTCTCCCTCTTCTCAATACTAAAATCTTCTCTCAAAAACTTATTGAAAGCCTGATAGTAAATATCCCTTGCTCTACCCTCGCAGGACATAAGCTCTTCGATAGAGTTTACACTGGCTATTTTATCGTATTCCTGATTTATGAGATTTACCTCTTCCTCGAGTTTATACTCCCGCAAATTTCTGATGATATGGAATAGTGCCCCCTCGATAAATGACCTGGCAATCTTCAATCTGAGTGCTGGGTCTGTATAGTGTAAGACCTGTTTGACTATCAAGAATCCAGATAAATTGGACTCTCTCGGCATAAATGTACCTGAGTAATAGCCATAATAGTTATAAAACTGCACAGAGATCTTATTTTTGGCAACAAAGTCGAAGAATTTGGAGTTACAATCTACTTCTCCAAATATGTGTATAGTATCTACATCCTCTACAGGTATAGCCTTTTTCTCTCCCTTATCATTCTCGATGTATATAGTATTTTCCTGACGCTTGATTCTACCATTGGAAAAAATGTAATAACTCCTTGGCATATCTACCCCCAGCAAAATTCATAATAGGCGCACTTGCTACAATACGACTTCTTTATAAGTGGAGGTGGTTTCTCCATACTTATTATCTCCTTTACTCTGATAAGTGCCTTGATTACCTCCTGTTCTGCCTCAGGTGTGAGTACTATCTCCTCTCTTCTTCTCTGCCGAGGATAGTTTATTATTCCTTTCTTTTCTATACCTATCTGTTTAAGATAATAAAGATAGTACAGAATTTGTATCCTATCGGCAGATGGCATTCTATTACTATACTTTACCTCTCTAATCTCTTCGTCGTTTACTATATCGATATTTATCAGATTATCAATCAGTACTTCTCTCTTTTGAAGGTGCTGATATGCATCATCCTGCAAAATCTTCCCCATAAGCACCCTGTCTGACTTAGACTCCATCTGAATTCCCTTATCAAACAGCCATAGTTTTCTCTCGCACACATACAGGTAGTTTACCTTGATGCCGTTGGTTTTGAGACTCTGGAAGTCAAGGTTACTTTCTCTTGTATCATTCTGTAGCATTTCTTGGTTTAGTCATAATAAATACTTTAATAAATTTTGTGAGAATTTAACTATTTAAAATCTATTATCCCTGAATTCTTTTACTCATCTTCCTTGCCATCTGATTTAAAAACAACTCCATAATCCTTCTTATAATCACATGTGAAGATATAAATTCCCCTTAGCCATTTTTTTATTTTATGTATTTGATCCTCATTTGCTCCTTTTAGTTCATAAGCAAGGTAGGATACATCAGGCAATCTCGGAGATTTCTTATAGAGTCTTAAATCAATATTTACTACATATTCTGAAAGAACTTTAATTTTGAATAGGGTATAATTAAAGTTACCGTTATTTATAAACTCTTCAATAGATTTTTTGAAATCATCTATTCTTTTCTCAGGGATTGCTGGTACAGTATATATCTCTCTAAATAACTGCAATGCATCTTGTTTCTTCTCAGACATATATCCTGCATCAAGCATATTAAGGGTTTCATAAAATCTTTGCAAATAACCTGACGCTTTCGGGAGTAGATCATATAGACTTTCAACCAGGTTTTGTTTGTTAGTTTCAGAGATGGAAAACATCAATGTTTTATGAGTTTCAATTTTTTTATTCTTACCCCTTCCTTTAGGTTGCATATTTTGATCAGTACCAATATTTTTAAATAAATCCTCAAGAAAACCTTTTAATGAGTCTTTTGATTTTTCCTTTTTGTCCTTTTCCTCTGGCCAATACTTTTTCTTTAATTCAGCTATCTTATCGTCAGAAATTGATTCTGGATTTGCCTCTCCGAATAGCAAGGCAAGCGAAAAAACCAATAAATCATTTTGATATACACTCCCTTCTCCTGAGCATATCTCTTTTTCTCCATTTGCTTGATAGTAGATATATATATTAGAATCTGCTGGTTCTTGAGACCCTAAATATTTTTGATAAGATTCCTGATCTCTAATTCTTCTTAATACTCTTCCCATTCTTTGAATAAGAGAATCTATTGGGGCAAGCTCTGTATAAAGAATATCTGCATCAATATCGAGAGATGCCTCTACAACCTGAGTTGCAACGAGAATCTTTCCTTCCTGTTCATCATCTGGCTTTGGATTAGAGAAAGTCCCCTTTTTATCTTTTGTGCCAACAATTTCACTTTCAAGTTTCTTTCGGTCATTAAAAGTAAATTTTGAGTGAAGAAGTCTCAAATAGATATTTTCTTTGTTCGCTTCTTTTAAATTGTTATAGACCTCCTGGGCTAATTCAACAGTATTGAGAATCACAAGTATTCTTTTGTTCTCTTTAGCTTTATTCAGTATTTCATTAATACTTTCTATAATATTTTTATTACGCAACTCAATCTTATGCTTGCAGATGTTTTCAGTGTAATAATATCTATTTATGAATTTATAATTTTCTTTCCCAATTCTTTCTTCTATTTGTTCTTTTACAAAAGGAGGTAGTGTTGCCGTCATAAGCAGGAATTTTCCACCAAGCTTTACAATATCTTCTATAATCTTGACAATAATTGCTACTGCTCTTGGGTCATAAGCCTGAACTTCATCAATTATGAGTCTCGAATACCCAAGGGTTGAATATATCTTTTCATAACTCGGGAACTTTAATGCAGAAGGGAAGATCTGATCGCCCGTAGAGACCAGAACTGGTAGTGATAAATGCCTTGCCAGATCAAGAACCCTGAAAATCTCTCCCTCATTGTTTACTGATCTCTCATACAGATATACATCCGCATCAGAGTGAAGTAATCCTACATTCTCCTGCCCAAAGATATTTATTGACCTTTCATAAATTGCATTGACTGCAGACCTTAGAGGTAAAGTAAAAAACAATTTATTTCCAGCACCCCATAAATATGCAAATTCTGTCTTTCCTGAGCCAGTAGGAGCAATGAGTATTAGATTGCTATCCTTTTTATCGCTAAGCACATTAATCTGCCATAATTCTTTATCTTCTTTAAATTTACTTTTTATATAAGTCCTGAAATTATTCTCTATCGTGTTGTAATCTGGTACTGGTTTTTCGATGTCTTCATAAATTGATTCTTCCTGTATATAAGAGGCAAAGTGGTCGACTCGCATTAAAAATCCAGTAATATAAATCCATCTCTTCTTAAATTCCTCATTCAAGTCTATTCGTTGGGGCAGGAAGTAATTATAATATGGTGGAATAATATAAGGAAAGAGATCACTACCTTCCAGTATCGTCCTCGCTATGTCCTCGTCGAATCCTATTATGTCGATATATTTATCGAAATCTTTACTACTGAAATGCTCTCTCAGATTTTGTAAAAGGCTTTTTCTAAGGCTATCATTTTGTAACACCTGTTTTGTTGCGTTAATGAAGTCTTCGTCTTTCCCAAGGATTATGTTATGAAAATTATCCCGCCAATGATGAAAGGCTATAGCAGAAAGGAGTAGATTTATATCATCGCTTTTGGACAGACTACCCATAAGCTTTTGCTTGTCAATCCACAATAGTGAAAAAAGGCTGTGAGGTATATCGGGGAAGGGTATCTTAGGTAAGTAATCCCAGTTCCCTACAGATATCTGAAAGGTAGGTGATACTTTCCCTAAGTCATGGGCAAATACCGCTATTTTCAATAAATTGTAGTCTCTAATGTCTATAATCTTTTCCAGTTTTTCGAGCTGATCAAGTAAACCTTTAGTATGTTCAATAAGAGTTGTTTTACTTTTGCTTTTTGCCAGAATCTTTTGCTCTTGCATATTCTATCCTTTTAGTTTTGTAAAAATGATAGGTATGTTCTCTTCAGAGTCTACATAAAATTTGCTCTTCTTAAAAGCTCCACCCTCATATAATTTTACTGTTATATATTTATCAAATATTCGCTGGTTATTATCATTAATTTTATAGAATGCCGGGAGCCTGAAGATATTTGCATTCAATCTATCAAAAAACTCATAATAGTCTTCACTAATAAAATCACTATCTGCGTATTCTCTGTCAGGTATCCATGAAAAGTATCTTATGCTCATAGAATACTCTTTCCTCAATATGACAGGCCATTTTATTTCCTGAAATACCAGCCAATCTTCTGATCGACCAAGATGAATAACTGAGAGTCTATTAGATGGATATTCAAATGATTCTTTTAATCTATTTAAAAAATCTTCATCAGGATGGTAGATATAGATTATGAGATTCACATTATGTAGGACATCTATAGTGACTGGCATCTGCCCACCGGGGTGTTGTGGTACATTATCTAATATACGGTTATTTACAGAATGGAACTTACTGATATGACTATCTTTACTTAAATTTCTAAACCAGATATATTCTTTAGTTAGACTCTCGTATCTCCCATATATGGCAAGAGATAGTCCATCTCTAATCTTTATGAAGCTTTCATCAGATTCATCTTTTACTCCCATCAAGTTGCAAATCAATCCTTTCACAGTAGAATATGGCGGTATAGGGTATGTGAATCTTCTTTGATAACTAAAAGGAACCCTGTAATGGGCATCCGGCTGGTGTATTTTAATCCTGAGTACTCGTTTGGTCTGATCCATTTTTTTCTTTAACTCCTAAATTGTTTAAAAAATCATCCCAGTCTGTGTATAAATTAGCGCTATCAATATTAACAAGATTTTTAGGATTATAAACATAAATTAGTTTGTTTTTGTTGTTGTCTTTACTTCTAGATATATATCCAGTATTCATAACAGAGTTTTCAAAATTTCCCAGTTCTACAAATGAATGGAATAGAGGAATTGGGAGCTTTAATCCTGCAGCAATCATAAACTGAGGAACAATACCATAATTCTCTCCACTACTGTGGTATATAAGACCATTTTTTAAGACATTAAGAATCTGAGAAAGTCTTTCTTGTTTTTCTTTTTTCTCTAATTCGAAAACAGCTTTTTTCTTGTTATTCTCTTCTTTAATTATTATTTTTCCAATTAGGCAATTTCCCTTTTTGACAGAATACTCTTTGTCTTTTTTTGTCTCATCTGCTTGTATGGAATGAGTTAATACCAAAGATAAAGTCAAAGTTTTTTTCTCTTTGTCATAAGAGTATTTACCGATATTAAACTGGTAAAAGTTTCCCTCATCATCAACATTATATTCTCCTTCATAAATTTTAAATGTTTTTGTCTTTCCTTTACCTTTTTCCCCGTTGCTAGATTGTTCTTTTTGTTCATTCTCTTTTTTTGCTTTTTCAAGAAATTCATTTTTGAATGCTATATATTTTTTCTCTTCTTGATTTTTAGATTTTTCCTTTTTTTCTTCTAATAGTTCCTTACTTACCGTACATAACAATCCATCAATGCTTATTTCATACTTACCTACTTTGAATTGTAATTCTTCATCTCCCATTTCAACATCTTTTAAAACTATGTCAGTACCTTTTTCAGATAAAAATAGTGTCAGCATTTTTGTTGTATCATTAAAGTTATAATCTTTAATCCACCACTCATCATACCCGAGTTTATTACAATCAATAGTAAAAGAAACCTTAAAGAATGATTGATGCTCTTCTTTATTTACCGGATTAGGATTTGATTCACATCTTGAAGCCAGGTCGTGATTTGCATTAAACTGCATATCACCCTCCCAGGTCTCAAGGGCAACAGCCTTGGTAATACCAACTGGAGCCTTCCGGGTAATACTCTGTTGACCACCTATTGTAAACATATATCCGAAGGCATCAAGTTCAGCGTGTGTTAATATATTCTGAGTTTTCAGGTCAAACTGAACTACTTTGTTTTCCCCTGAACCAGATTCAAAACAGTTAGCAGGAGTCCAGTCATCTTTATAGATTTTTGAGAGTGTTTCAAAAAGGTAATGCCTCAGTGCAACTCTCGATAAGTAGCTAAAGGTTTTGTTCCCAAATCTTGTCATCTTCTTAATAGATGGAATATTGCCTCCGAGTTTTTCATCCCTGTTTAATGCGGATGCCTCAAAAATCAGGGTTACGCTTACTGCCTCTGGAAATTTGGTTTTGTTATTCTCACTCATTTTATCCTCCTTTTATTCTTCTGTTGTTGTTATAAATCCACTTAAAAAGGCATAAATGAAAGCCCTGAAAAGATTTATATCATATTTTGGTTTTAGTGCCTCAATCAAATCTTGTGGAATTGGTACATTCCTTATAGTAAAGATTCTCATTATCATCCCAACAACTGCATCTCTCTTTCCGAGCCTTACCAGTTCAAGCATACGCAAAGCTTCATTATTTACTGCATCTCTTATTGATTTATTATCTCTTGCTATTCTATTCCCAGCATATTTGAGGTTCTCGATGAGAAAATCTGGCTCGCTTCTCTGAAGTTCTTTTAATAAACCATTTATAATCTTTATTTCGTCTTTCTTTTTTTCGTCTTTCTCAATCTCTTTTTTGACATATTCGATTGCTCTTACAAAATCCTTTAACTTTTCAAACCTGGTAAATATTGAGAATGTTCTTCGAGCATCTTCAATCCAGTTTAAATCAGCCGGACTTATCTTTTGATAGAGTTCATCAAGTTTGTTGCTAATTTCATTGTAGATACTCATAAAATCACCTCTCTGTTTGTTATATAATTTATTCTTGCATATAATTCTGGAAGAATTTCTGACAGTCTCTCTAAGCTAAAAGAGTCATTATTCTTCAGTTGTGATACTGCTCCAGCCTTTGTTTTGGTAATCAAAGATCTCACAACATCGTGGGAAAGGGTTATTAACTGAGAAAACTTACCACTTAAAATAGTTTCCAAAACTATGGGTTCGTTTGTTGAACTAATAAGGCTTGCAATATCTTTTTGAAGCAAAACACGAGTTATTTCAATGGGTAATGAATAATAATAGATTCTATCGCCATTCTTAATTATCATTTCAATATTCATCATACTCCAGGTACCCAGCGTTACAGCAACCTTCTGAGAAAATTCAATAAAACTCATTCCCAAAATTTCCCGTATTTGATAACTCTTATTCTTACTTAACATCTGTTCAGCGAATTTATTTAAATACCACATTACTTTAAAAGATGGAGCATTGATAAAGATTTCTCCACTCTGTGTTTTTGCACTTTCAAAGGGAATATGGTGATGTATTAAAATGTATCCACATAAATCACATACTTTCAGACTACTGTTGTAGTTCCAAAAACTATTTGGAAATAGTTTTTTAGATGGAGCTAAATTGTTATTTAGTCTTACATCTAACATCCTTATACCTTGAAGAAATTTTTTTAAGTTCTCTTTGCTTTCATCTTGGCAAGAATTTATTATGTTATCTGGCAGGTAAAAACCCCTCCCGCAAATGCCACAATCATCATATTGTGCGAGAGTCTTTAAATGATTTATAAAATATTTAAAAGAGGGTTCCCAACTCTTTTGAAGATAGTTCTTATAAATTGGTGAATTACAAACTATTGAAGAAACTTTACCCTCACTGAAGTAGTTTTTATCTACATTTATTTTCTCAAAAATATTTCTATCAATCTTTATGCATCCATCATCTTGTAAAAAACTTTCTTCAATATTATTAATAGATTGAAAAACTCGCATAAGTCCGATTACTCCTGCATTGTACCACCAATTCGAAGGATACAACCTTATTTCTTCACTCATATCACCTCCAGCATTCCGAATCCCTGTCCCGTTCTGAGTCCGAGGCCGGTTTGATAGATGAAATTTAAATCCTCCGGGTGTCCTTTGAGTTTGAATACCCCTTCTGTGCAGGTAAGTGTCATAAATGGTTTGTTGGTCTTCTCTCTGAAGCCCCTTAGGGTATGTTTCACTATCTGTTTTTTGATCTGTATCGGTTCGAATTTCAAATCATCCTTCAAACCATCACCCCTCAAATCCTTTATAATCCTCGTCTGAATTGCATTCATCTCTCTATTGAAGATCTCCAGTTCGTCCTTTGTGGGTAAAAGCGGTTTACCTGATTTATTCTCGATGAGAATAGGAGACAGGGTATTGAATATTACCTCTTGCCTTTTTATTCTATTCTCTTTTGCCATCAGGATCTTATCAAGTTTTATGATTGATTTGCCTTCGATATTAAAGGAATCTATTTTCAATAGTCCATTATACAGGTTCATAATGAAGTAGTAATCGGGCGAACTGATGTAAAATAGAACTCTACTGTTCTTATCCAGATGGAATACGGTCTCGTTTATCTCTATGTTTTCACTAAGACTAAATCGCTCCTTTTTTGCCTCTCTCTTCCCGCTGATAGATACAGCAAAGCAGAAGGGCTTAGCCTTTTTTGACTTCTCACTCCCTTCATCAGGGTAGATTGAATTTTTATAATCTAAGTCCGAAATGGATAACGCCTCTTTAATAAGGGCAATAAATCTATGGCGATATAGTATTGGTAGAGTATCTGCCCGGTATCTTATACACAACCTCACCTGCCTTCCTCCTTAATGTCAGCAAAATACCATATCTTATTATGTCCTGTCAAACAATTAGTAACTGTTGTGGTCGAAGTTGAAGTGTAAAAGAAGTTATGAGTGAAGCGAGAAATAATATAAAATGTGTGTAATCCCGGGGAGCGTCGTATGGGTTGTTTGATGAACCTATTTTGTTTGTGGATCTGGGGATGGCACCTTCTTGTTTACTCCGGGGATCTTTATCTCATCCTTCTTATACACCTTCTTTATCTTCCTGTCCTCCTCTTCATCATCAGTACTGCTGTCCTTCTTCTTGTTATCTATGCTCGGGAGATTCTTAGCACCTCTATTCTTATTCTCACCTTTATCCCCATAATCTTTTGGGGTGAATTGAGGAGATGAAGGGGTGTCAAACTTTTTAGGTCCTTTATTGAAATCGGGTCTTCTGTTTGTCTCCTCAGGGGCGTTAATGATGGGTTTTTCTGGCTCAACCCGTTTATTGGTCTGCGAGGGTGTGTTTATCGCAGGCTGATGTGGCTCAACACGCTTCTCAGTCTGTGACGGTGTGTTTATCGTAGGCTGATATGGCTCTACTCGCTTCTCGGTCTGTGACGGTGTGTTTATCGTAGGTTGATACGGCTCAACCCGTTTATTGGTCTGTGATGGTGTGTTTATTTGCGGTTGAGCAGGTTCATATTTTTTAGGTGTATAGTTTATATCTGGCCTCTGTGGACCTGTTATTACGGGCTGGGAGGAGGGACTCTCAGAGCCACCGCCGGAGAAGCCGTGAGAACCAGATTGATTCGAACCGGGAGTGCTACTATTTTGAGGTGTAAACTCGTGTTTACCTCCTCTGTCTGAATATGGGATGCCAGAATGGTACTCACCGTGTCTATTCTTTGGCTCGTATGGCCTTCTACCAGGCACATTGATATCCACATCTACATAGACGAACACATTGTCATCAGGGTAATAGACATACCCGCCACCTGATGGGTAATAGTTGTGGGTATGGTATCCGTGTATCATACATATTCCGCCCCCAAACTGGGGTGGAATTGGGTGAGGACCATAATATGTAATCGAGGTTCCTATATAAAAATAGGTATTCTCGTAGTAATAGAAGGCATATTCATTCTCAGGGGGATATTCGTGGATATGCCTGCCATTGATATAACACATCCCGCCACCAAGATAAGATGGTATCGGGTGTGCCCCATAATAGACATACTGAACATACGAGGGTGGATAACCTGTGTAGTAGATACAGGCGGAGAAAAGGATCAGCATAAAAGCAGACAATAATAATACCTTCTTCATAGCATCCTCCTTACAGAAAGAGTATATCACACAATTTTTAGAAAATACAACCCCCAACCCCTCAAACAATACCCTCTGGTATTTATGTCAGGTGATATAAATCACAGATAATCTTTAACGGGCAAAGGTGTAAACTATACGCTGATGGTAAAAAAAGGATTCTAAATTGCAACGATTCTATTCTAACGCTTTTATTTCGTATCTATTTTTTCATAACTGCGTCCATCAGGTCAAGGGGGCACCTGTAAAGGGTATTATCCTTTATAAATATGAGGTCTGTCTTATTTGCATCGGGGTATCTTATACAGCCATCCTTTGACCTGTAAATGATGAAGGTATCTATTGCCGAATTTAGCCAGTAATAGATATAAGAGTCGGTGCATCTGTCATTCAACCTGCTATTAGTTACAAATATCACATCATAGTCGTTTACAAACTTAAAGTCCTCCCCCTGCCCGAGTTTTGCGATCTCCTTCGTCTTTGTGCCATACACATATCCGCCAGATAGTTTACTGAAGAAGAGTAAGAGGTTAGAGTCTTTTGAGAAGCGATACATCGCTACCTGGCCCAGTAATGGAGAGACCACTACATCCTGACCATCTATTGAGCAGTTGAGCCTCCCATTCTTTGTATAACAGATGTTTTCAATCTGACTCAAAATCGGCATCTTCTGGGGTTGATATATATCCAGTGTAGCGGATATGCCCTTTTTATAAAAGAGTTCAAACTTAAGTGTGTTGATCGAGGTCTGCTCGATGGTGTCCGTGACAACCCTTGCATAGTAAATCTGCCTGAGTCTCTTCTCGGGTATGTCATAGAGAAAGACCCCATTCCCTCCCTCCCCGATTATGAACAGGTTCCTTGTGAGATAACTGTCAAATACCGCTCTCTCAATCTTCAATCCTTTTGGGAGCTGTATATCCCACTTAACACACCTATCCTCACAAAAGGCAGAAGGGACTATGTATATCATTAAAAAAAGTAGTGAGGAGAGACACTGCAAAACAGATACAGAGTTACGACAGAATAAGAGGTTGATCAGTCTCTTCATACTACTCAACGGTCACGCTCTTTGCGAGGTTTCTGGGCTGGTCCACATCCGTTCCCTTCATATCTGCGATGTGATAGGCAATCAACTGAAGGGGTATGCTATTTACAAACGGCTGGAAGTATTCGTTTACATCCTCTACCTCAATGTAATAATCCAGGTGTGCCCGAGTCTCCTCATCCCCCTTTGAGACTATGCCGATTAAGATCCCGCCCCTCGATTTTGCCTCGAGGATATTGGAGATTATCTTCTTCAGATTACTCCCCTTGTTGGCAATTACCAGAACGGGGACCTCCTCATCTATTAAGGCAATAGGTCCGTGCTTCATCTCCCCTGCTGCATAACCTTCTGCGTGGATGTAGGATATCTCCTTGAGCTTTAGTGCTCCCTCGAGTGCTACGGGGAAGTTTATCCCCCTCCCGAGGTATATAAAGTCCTTTGCCCGTACAAACTTTGAGGATATCTCCTTTATCTCAGGTTCAAGGGAGAGTGTCTGTTTCAGGATTACAGGCATTCGTATAAACTCCTCTACCAGATGCCTTCTATCCTGAACGGACAGGTGCCCATTTCTCTCACCAAGGAGGATTGCCAGCATCAATAATACCTCTGTCTGGGCTACAAATGCCTTGGTTGAGGCAACACCTATCTCTATCCCTGCCCTTGTATATATAACATTATCTGCGAGTCTTGCGATAGAGGAGTTCATCACATTGCAGATGGCGAGGCTTCTTATCCCCCTCTCCTTGGCGTCCTTCAATGCCCCGAGGGTATCGGCCGTCTCACCCGACTGGGATATTACAATGATCAGGTCGTCCTCTCTCAAGACAGGGTTTCTGTACCTGAACTCGCTCGCATAGTCCACCTCCACAGGTATTCGGGAGAGCTGTTCGAGGTAATACCTCCCTATCATCCCTGCGTGATATGATGTGCCACAGGCGACGATGATAATTCTACCAACTCTTTTGAAGTCAATATTCACCTCTTCGAAACTGATAGTGGAGTCTTTTCTGTTGATCCTCCCTAACATCGTATCTGTAAAGACCTTTGGTGTCTCAAATATCTCCTTGTGCATAAAGTGTTTGTGACCCTCTTTCTCTGCCACCACAGGGCTCATATCCACTATCTTTATCTCGGGATTCAGTCTCTTTCTATCACGGATGTCATATACCTCAATGTGGTCCCTATAGATCTTCGCTATCTCATACTCCTGAAGGGTTATTATCCGGCGGGTATAGGGTAATAGTGCAGGTATATCTGAGGCGACAAAGTTCTCCCCCTCTCCTATCCCGATTATGAGAGGTGAGAAGTTCTTTGCCACAACGAAATAATCCTTCTCCCGCTCACTCAGAACGGCGATCGCATAGGAACCCTCTATCGCCCCTACGGCACCCAAAACCGCATCAAACAGTTCTTTCCCCTGGCTCATCTCTCCATAAATCAGGTGTGATATCACCTCCGTATCAGTCTCAGAAGAGAAGGTGTGCCCCGACTTGATCAGTAAATCCTTCAGAATGGCATAGTTTTCGATTATACCGTTGTGGACGACGGCGACACCATTTACGATGTGGGGGTGTGCATTGTTCTCAGTCGGCTTTCCGTGGGTAGCCCAGCGTGTATGTCCGATCCCGATGGTCCCATTGATCTCCTCCTTCTCGATGAGTGACTCAAGGCTGCTTATCTTCCCAACTGATCGCACCACCCTCATTTTACCATCTGAGAGGACGGCAATACCGGATGAGTCATAACCCCTGTATTCGAGTCTCTTCAATCCATCTATGATTACATCCTTTGCATTCCTGCTGCCTATATATCCTACTATTCCACACATATACTTCTCTCCCTGACGATGGGTTGGATCTTTATATTCAGATTGAGATCCTCAAAAAATCCCTTCAGTCTGAGCCTCGTTTGAGCATAGATCCCCTCTGAGAGACTTATCTTGAATAGCCTCCCGAAGACCTCCAGATACAGGACATCCCTCTTTCCATCAAAGGCTATGGGGGTATTTATGTATATCTCCCTTTTTCTGGCACTTACATTCTTGCCCTTATCAGACAACTTCAGTCTTATTCGCCCCTTCTTAAACAGGGATATAAAATCCCTCAAGAGATTCGACCTCTGCCCCAGAAGGGAGTATGCGGGTATCCTCACCCGCCTCTTAAAGACACTGTTTATTCTCCCTGTCCCCATACAGATCTTGCAACCCCTGTTATAACCGAAACAGAACGGACACTTGATCTTTGTGTTAACTATTACATTCCTCTCTGTATCCCTTCCTATCTCTCCCTCCTCGAGGACAACACTCACCACCGGGGAGGTATAGCCCTCTATAATACTGATTATCCCTGCAATCGTCTCCCGCATCTCAAGCCTTGCGAGCGAGAGGACAATGGGTGTAAACTGATTGAATAAATTCAATACCCTGGTTCTTAAGAGTGAGGAGTTGTAAATCAGTCTCTTCTTCGGGTCTGAGAGGACAGAGTAGGCATAAGTGATCCTCTTGAATATCTCCTCGGCCCCCTCGTCTCTATTTATATCGGGGTGATATATCCTTGCCAGTCTCTTATATGCCTTCTTAATCTCCTCGGGCGTGGAATCATAAAAGACGCCCAGGACATCATAGAGGTTTTCTTCCATTTTACTGATTTAACCCTTATTGTGGTCCCCGGGTTGAGAATATATCGTCTCAGCAATCCTGTACGCTGCCTTCTCGAACTCGGGATAGATCTCTTTGAGCCTCTCCAGATTCTGCGACTCAATCACAGACTCTATCTCGGCAATCCTTGAGAGGAGATCGGTCCTTATCTCGTCTGTGAGCCTATCCCCAAACTCCTCAATAGACTTCCTGACAGAGTATATGAGCCCCTCTGCCGTATTCTTCAGGTCTATCAGCTCCTTCCTCTTTTTGTCCTCTTCCCGGTAGTGCTCTGCCTCCGCCACCATCCTCTGTATCTCCTCCTGAGAGAGACCGGTGGATGGCATAATCCTCATAGACTGAGTCTTGTTTGTACCCAGATCCTTGGCTGTGACATTCACTATTCCGTTGGAGTCTATATCAAAGGTCACCTCAATCTGTGGTACACCTCTCGGGGCGGGAGGAATACCTATGAGCTGGAATCTTCCGAGGCTCTTGTTGTCCTTTGCAAGCTCTCTCTCCCCCTGCAGGACGTGTATCTCCACGAAATTCTGATTGTCCTGGGCTGTAGAGAATATCATCGAACGCTTGGCTGGTATGGTTGTATTTCTCTCAATGATCTTTGTGAAAATACCGCCAGCCGTCTCCACTCCTAAGGAGAGCGGTGTAACATCCAGAAGAAGCACATCCTTCACATTCCCCCTCATAACCGCACCCTGAATAGCCGCACCGACTGCAACCACCTCATCGGGGTTGATATCATCTCTCGGAGTCTTCCCGAATATCTCCGTTACCTTCTGTTTAACCCTCGGCATTCGGGTCATACCGCCTACCAGGATCACCTCATCGATCTTATCCATTGAGATCTGAGCATCAGCCACTGCCTTTCTGCAGGGTTCTTCGAGTTTCTCTATGAGGTCTGCGACCATATTCTCGAACTGTTCCCTCGAGAGCGGGATGTTCATATGCAGAGGACCTTCCTCTGATGTACATATATACGGGAGGGTAACCTCAGTCTCCATAATAGCCGAGAGTTCGTGCTTTGCCTTCTCTGCCGCCTCCTTTATCCTCTGAAGGGCTATCTTGTCCTCGGAGAGGTCGATTCCGTGCTCATTCTTGAATGTGGTGAGGAGATATTCCATAATCCTCCTGTCAAAGTCCTCCCCGCCCAGATATGTATTCCCATTGGTAGCCAGAACCTCATAGACCCCATCCTGTATGGAGAGGATTGTGATATCAAAGGTACCGCCACCGAGGTCGAATATGGCGATAATCCCACTCCCCTTCTTCTCGACTCCATATGCGAGGGCGGCAGCGGTGGGCTCGTTTATCACCCTCAACACATCGAGTCCTGCGATCTGTCCAGCGACCTTTGTTGCCTGCCTCTGGGCATCATTGAAATACGCCGGGCAGGTAATGATCGCCTCCTTCACCTCTTCGCCGAGATACTCCTGTGCATACTGCTTCATTGCGTCGAGTACCATAGCCGATATCTCAGGAGGTGAGTATCGCTTCCCCCTCACCTCTACCCAGGCATCATTATTATCCGAGGGGACTATAGTATAAGGCACAAGCCTCTTTATCTCCTGCACCTCTTTATCATCATATTTGCGTCCCATCAGACGCTTGATTGCATAGATCGTGTTCTCAGGATTAGTTATTGCCTGCCTCTTTGCAATCTGCCCTACCAGCCTCTCTCCCATCTCAGTGAACGCCACAATAGATGGAGTGGTCCTCCCACCTTCATTATTAGGGATGACTACAAACTCATCACCTTCAAGGATTGCAACACAGGAGTTGGTAGTACCAAGGTCTATTCCAATGATCTTGCCCATAAATCCCCCTATTTATCTCCCTGTTTGTCTGGATCTGGTTCGGCGATGCACCTGTGCCCCTCTTCTTGCTTTGAAGATTCCTCCTCCTTACCCGAATCACCCTGAGTCTCTTCAGCCTTTGCCTTCCCCTTCGAAACAACCACCAGGGCAGGTCTTAATAATCTGTCTTTTAGCATATAACCCTTACGCTCCACCCTGACTATCCTGCCAGCAGGTATCTCCTCACTCTCTACAACCCCTATAGCCTCGTGGAAGTTCGGGTCAAACTCCTCCTTAATATCCAGAGGAGTAACTCCATACCTCTTGAGTAACTCCATAAACCCCTTTACTGTTATCTCAAACCCTCTTATGACCTCCTCTAAGTTTACAGACGCAACCTTACTATGAGCGAGTGTCAACTCTAAGTTATCGGCGGTCTCGAGCATATCTCTTAAAAGTGCCTCATTGGAAAACTTTATAGTCTCCTCTTTCTCCCTTGCCGCCCTCTTCTTGAAGTTATCAAAGTCAGCAGCGACCCGCAAAAGGAGCTCCTTTGTCTCCTTCAATTGATTTTCGAGCCTCTGATACTCATCGAGAGACACCATCTTAGGGGATATATCTCCTTGAGGCTTCTCTCCCTTCTCCTCTTCCTCTTTTATAAAGTCCTCAAACCTGACGGAATCCTTCAACAACTCCTCAGACTTCCTCTCTTCTTTAGATAAAGAACTTTCCTCATTATGAATCTTTTCTTCTTTCTTCTCTACCATAATATCCTTTCAAAAATGCAAGCGACAGTTATAATTTAAATGTAAAATCAATAAAGTCAAGATTTTTGATAAAGCCCACTTATATTTAGAATATTTTACTTGCATTGTTCATAAATAGAAAATACCGACAAAATTTGTTCAGTTGAAGCCCCATTAAAGAACATACAGGAGGTTTCTATTTCAATTATTTATTTCGGACAGATTTGATGTTGGGTATAGATTTACAGACTAAGGGTAAACGGTAACAATGACGGCTGATTTGGGAAAAAACGAAGGAAACCTGGGGATAAATCCCCCTTTCTACCTGGCACTATTCTGCACTACTGTATAGATATTGAAAAAGTTAGATTGCCGTAAATAGCAAAATGGGAATGGTCTTATAAATGAACTTTTTTATATTCTTATCCCGTTCTTCCTTCATTTTTTTCTCGAATGACTTCTCTTTGTGATTACTGAGCCTATCTTTGGGTAAATAGCATAGGGATCTTGTGATGTCTATACAGATAGCAATGTATCTACAAACCCTATTATTGACAAAACATAAATTTGCTGTATCATAATAGGTAGATGGAGGATAAAATGCTTGTGACATTGCCAATAGAAATATACGAAACCTTAGAGAAGACTATCGGGAAGGAAGGGGCAAAGACGATGATAAAGTCCATTGAGAGTACTATATCGGAATTTACAGAATACAAGTGGAGGGTGAGCAAAGATGAACTTCTGGATGTGATGAGGAAGGAGTTTGTCACTAAGGATTTCTTTGAGGAGAGGTTAAACACCTTAAAGGCTGAGATATCTGGGGAAATAGGCGCCCTTTATGAGAAGACAGAGAAAGATAAGGCCGAACTCTTAGGGATAATGAAGCAGGATAAGGCTGAACTATCTGGGAAGATAGATGCCCTGTATGAAAAGACGGAGAAAGATAAGGCTGAACTACTGGGTAAGATAGATGCCCTGTATGAGAAGACAGAGAAGGATAAGGCCGAACTCTTAGGAATAATGAAGCTGGATAAGGCTGAACTTCTGGGTAAGATAGATGCCCTGTATGAGAAGACAGAGAAGGATAAGGCTGAACTACTGGGTAAGATAGATGCCCTGTATGAGAAGACAGAGAAGGATAAGGCAGAGATACTGGGGATTGTGGAGAGGAATAAATTAGAAGTTGAGAAGGAGATACTGAGGATTGATCGTAAGTTTACGGTTATGTTCGTGGTCATCCTTTTCACCATAATATTCTTAAATCAGAACGCCCTTGAGTTTATATTCAAGCTTCTGGGTGTTCTTAGATAGATTCCAATCTTTATGTCATTTCGAACTATTCTCTTTGAATCAGAAAAGTAGGTAAGTAAAAATTCACCTCTCATAGAGGGATGTTCCGAAGACCGACATGGTTCACCGACACCGTTTATGGAA
>Ga0078972_1009775_pt1 | contig 18584 bp, 13 predicted proteins | sample YelNatPaOPGAMG01_FD_67568 | JGI IMG/M metagenome (GOLD analysis project Ga0078972, IMG submission 67568) | Hot spring thermophilic microbial communities from Obsidian Pool, Yellowstone National Park, USA - OP-RAMG-01 (SPADES assembly) (version 2) | ecosystem: Environmental > Aquatic > Thermal... | reverse complement strand
CGATTGATCCAGCATATGCCAGCGCCTTCCCAAGCTTTCTCCCTCCGAGCTCCGGGGTTGCCCTGATCCCATTCCTCCTGAGCATTGTTGCTATCCTGAGCGCCTCCGGCAGGCAGTCCTCGGCAGCCGGCGCCACCACCACGGGGGCGGGGGCCCGGGCCGGGGTATCGCCCAGCTCTCCGGCAATTCTCTCGATTCCGAATCCCGCACCCACCGCTGGCGTTGGATCTCCGCCGAGCGTTTCAACGAGATCGTCATACCTGCCCCCTCCGGCAAGCTGAACCCCTCCGGAGTAAATCTCGAACACGAATCCGGTGTAATAGTCAAGCCCCCGAGCTATGCCGAGGTCAACCTCCAGTTCCTCCACTTTAAAGTCCCGCAGGCGCTCGATCACGCTCACGAGATAATCGAGGGCCGCACGCCCTCCGGGGGACTCCACGATCTCCCCTGCCCTCTCGATTGCCTTGGTTCCCCCCCTTATCTTGGATATCGCAAGAACCTCTTTCACGTTGTCCTCATTTCCGCCGGCTGCCCTGAGCTCCTGCTCCACCCTTTTTTCATCGCCCGAGTCTATCGCCCTGAGCACCGGATCCTGGCGCTCGTTTTTTATCCCAGCGCTTGACAGGACCTCCCTCAGGATCCTGACGTTTCCAACCCGGACCCTGAACCCTATTCCCAGGGCCCTCATTATATCGCAGGAGAGAGCAACCACCTCGGCATCGGCTTCAGGGCGGCTTGAGCCTATTATCTCCACGCCTGCCTGCGTGAACTGCCTCCACCTCTTCGCCTGGGGCTCCTCATACCTGAAGCATGGGCCGAAGTAGAAAAGCTTCAGCGGCTTGGGCGACGACCTCAGCCTCTGGATGTAAAGCCTGACAACAGGCGCGGTGAGCTCCGGCCGGAGGGCAAGCTCCCTTCCCGACTTGTCCCTGAACGTGTAAAGCTGCCTGACGATGCTGCTTCCGCTTTTCTTCGTGAAGAGATCCAGATGCTCAAAGATAGGCGTCTCAACCTCCTCGTATCCATACGTCTCAAACATTTTGCGCATCACGTCCATGACATGACGAATTGAGGCCAGCTCTTCCCCGAAGAGATCCCTTGTCCCGCGCGGCGTCTGCAACTACTACCCCCCGCTCGAAACCGTGAAAGTCCACGTGGGCGTTTCGCTCATCCTCCCGCCCCCGTCTGTGGCAACAACCTTCCAGTAATATGTCCCAGGCGCAAGCTCCTCGGGCGGGACGATCCATTTCTGGGCTGAGACCTCCCTGTTCACGACCGGCGATGAGAAATCGCTATCGTCATCAACGAGCACCCTGTAGCTGCCTGCCCATGCCGCGCCCATCCACTCCAGCCTGGGCCTGTTCTCGCTGACGGTGGAACCGTTGGCAGGGGAAACCAGATAGGGGGAATGGCTTATCTCAACCACCTTCACCATGCCGTTCCCGCTCGTGAACGCAACTTTCGCGTATTCCATGACATCGATTCCTCCAGCAAATACCCTTATGCCGACCGGGACCGGGCGGCCCTGCACCCTTACGGAACATCCCTCGATCAGCCAGGCTGTCACCACGTTTCCGGACTGATCCAGGAACACGAGAAGGGTTTCCGGGACTTCAGCGGCGGCCTGCGGGAAAGAGAACCCGGCATAGCTTGATATCCTCCCGGTGTTGTCCACGACGAGGAGGGCGTATCCGTCCAACCTCAGGTTTTCCCCTCCGGCCCTCAGATAGGCCCTCTGGAGATTCATGTCGAGCATCACGTACTCCCTGTTCTCCCCGAAATCGAACCTGTAGATGCCGTTTTCCGTTATCGTCGGGGAAAGCCTGTTCGGAGCCTTTATCCTCCTCGCCCCAAGAAGGATGTTCACGGGAAGCACGTTGTTATAGTAATCGTAGGCCTCGTAGTACTGCTCGTACGTGAAAACGATGTAGTCAATCCTGACCCCGTAGTTGTCAGCGTATGTGTTGAGGAGCCACCTGAACTCATCCGTATCCATGTAAGGCATCCACTGTACATCGGTCCGCCTGCCGTTTACTGCGTATGCCCTCCTCTGAACGTTTATTCCGTAGATCTTCGCCGCATTTCCGTCAACGTAATAGATATAATCGGGAGGCACAACAGGATCGTTTTCCCACTTTCCCTCCTCCCTAAGGACCTCCGCCCCATCGCAGACCGTCATCCTGTGCGTGGCACCCCCCAGGAGGTGCCCGAAAGACCACTCCACCGCCACAACGCAGTTCTCCTGCGTATTCTCCCTTATCCACTCAAACGCATCGTTGAAGCCGGCATCCAGCCCGACGAACCTCCACTCGGTCGGCGGGGTGGTCCTCCCGGCGTAGTAGTAGGCATTAAGCGCAAACGGGAGCGATATGAGAACCACGGCAAATGTCGCCATCAACGGGTTGAAAAGACTTCTCAGGTATTCTGGCGTGGATCCAGACGAAAAACGTTTTATGAGGGAAACCGTGACAGATACGCCAACACCGGCGGCGACAGCGACGAACGCCCAGCCGAGCCTCTCGAACCTTATCTGCCCGAAGTTTGGCCAGACCATCGCCATCAGCACTATCATCCAAGAGAGCATGAGAAGCTCCCACCGCTTTCTGGTCCACAGGAACTTCAGCACCGCCAGCGCGATGAGCAGAACGACCAGCGATGTTATGTACGGATTCATGTAAAAGTCCCCGGCGGTCTGAAAGAGTGATCCGGGGGGCTGGGCCTCGCCCGCATATCTGGGAAATGAAACCCCCCCTCCGGCCCCTACCCCGAAATAGCCCAGATACGTGCTGAGTATCCCGATCCACATTTCGGGACCCCTGCCAAGCACCCCGGCAAATATTATGGTTATCACGATTGCCGCGCCCAGGGAGGCCGCAATGACATCCAGGTGCTCCTTTACCGTCTTCACGAGCGCGCCCCAGAACTCCGAAAGCTTGCGCAAAAACTTTAGCAAAAACTCGTGCAGAAGCACAATGATCACGCCCAGGATCAGCACTGCGACGAGGTGGCTCCATCCGGTCCACGCCAGCGCATACATTCCGTACGACATGCCGGTGAGAACCGCGAACTTTACTGCTTCCTTCCCCCTGGATTTGAACATCTTCACGGTCATGAACATCGCCCAGGAACCGAGAACCAGCTGTATCGGCTCCCTGTCGAAGGACCCCACCTTGTTCCAGTATATCGTTGAGATCATGAATGTGGCAAAGAAGGCGGCGGCACAGCCTCCCACATCACCGCCCAGCTCCCTTCCCAGGAGGAAGATGGGGATGAGCGAAAGCGCGAAGAGGAGGGGCGCCCAGTACCTGACGACGTCCATCAGCTCGACGGACGGAAACAGGGAGTGAATTCCCCTGTAGAGCATGACCGCCGCCAGTGGCTGCAGCTGCTCCTGCTCAAAGCTGAGCCCGTAGGGGGCATGTGAGAGCGGGTTGTTTTCCGCAATGCCATTCCTCTCCTCCAGCTCGCAGGCCTCAATGTAAAGCCATCCGCTGTCCGAGGTGGTGAGAGTCTGATACCTCTCTCCGGGGATGAGGAGGACTGATGCGGCAACCGCCATCAGGACCAGAAGATATCCCGCGATGAGCCACCGCCTGTAGTCCAATCGCTCACCTAATATAGATGGCAGAGGGGGTTAAAAGCCTCTGGCTCACTTTTCCTTTTTCTCTTCCTTCTTTTCCTCTGTTTTTTCCTTAGTCTCAGCTGGAGGTGGCGAGGCCTCCTTGGTTGTGGCCATTATCCACCCGAGCCAGAATCCTATCCCGCACACCACGAGAAGACCAACGGTGACCGGGAGGGCAAATGAAAGCGTGGCCCAGGACCAGCTGTTTGTAACGTAACCAAACCATATGTGGAGAACGGCAACAACCAAGGTCACAACACATATAAGCGCCCCGAGCGCCCTTGAGGCTCCCAAATTTTCACCTCTACACAACTGTTTCGCCGTATTTAAATAATTTGTGATGAGCTTGCTCCTCACATCACCTTTTCTCCAGACCGACCCTCCTCAGGATTTCTTCAACCATCTGAGCCAGATCCTCGATAACGTCGGGAGGTATCGGGCCCTTTCCTATCCCATACTCATCCAGATACACCACCCTCTCTCCCTTCAGGCCAAAATTTGATGGCTTCATGTCCAGCACGTATCCCGCATCTGCAGACCTGGCAATCAGCCTGAGCAATTTCATCAAAACATCAAATGTATAGGAGCGAATTGGCTCCACGTATTCATGAAAAGTGAGGACCGCAGGGACGACGCTGCCTCCCTTTTTCACAGCCGCGACAACAGCTCCATGGTATTCCGGAAGGAAGTCTATGGTCTTTCTCAGCTCCCTGTTCCTTCCATCGATCTCCCTTGCCTTTCTGCCCAGCTCGGCGGCATCCCTTTTTCCTATGAGGTGAACTTTGATAGCCATCTCTCCCGCTCGCAGCACGCACCTGTGGATACCGCTTCCTACATATACCGTTTCCACCTTCACACAGGGGACCTCTATCTCCACCACTTTCTCACCCGAAGGATTCCGGAGCGGCGACCTGCTCCACCCTAGTCGGCTCATCGGCATCCTTGTCCCTGGAGAACCTGTACAGGTATCCGCTGACCGCGCTCTCCAGCCTCTCCTCATGAGTTATCAGCAGGACCTGCCTCACAACCTCTGGCAGTCTTTCCCTGAGGACCTTGGCGAGCTCCTGTATCCCCTCGGCGTCAAGGTTGTGGGTCGGCTCATCAAAGACGATCCACTTGAGGTTTGGTGCCAGAACGATTGAAAACGCGATCCTCAGCGCCAGGCAGGCATCCGTGCGCTCACCCCCGCTCACCATCCCGTCCACGGGGACCCAGCTTCCGCCCCTGTCCCTCAGCATCAGCACGTAGTCGCCCGATTTTCCCTCCCCGGCGACGTCCAGCTTTATGCCGACGAAATCACCGTATGGGTATATTGCCTCCCACAGGTCGCTCATCACCTCGTTCACCCCGTCAACGAACATCCTCCTCAGGGTTGTCTGTGTTCTCAGGAGCGCGGCCTGAACGGTCTGAAGCATGCCGATCGACCTCTCAAGGTGATCTGCCCTCAGCTCCTGCCTCCTCGCCTCCCTTGCCTTCTCCCTCGCGCCCTCCAGCGCCCTACTCCTCTCCGCCGCCAGCCTTTCCTTCCCCTCCAGCTCTGCCTGAAGCCTGCCCTGAAGGGCGTAGAGCTCCTCCCACCTCCTCCTCGCCTCCGCCATTGCTCTCTCGTCATACTTTTCCTTCAGCTCTCTCAGGCGTTCCCCAGCACTCTTCCATTCCTCCTGCAACTTCGCGTGATCCTGCTTCATCCTCTCGTGCTGGCTCCTGAGCAGGAGCGCTTTTCTTGAGATGGTGAGCTCCCTTTCCGCGATGCCCGCCTCCTCCCTCGCCCGCTCCAGCTCCTCCTTAACTGAGTTCTCCCGCCGCGAGAGCTCAGCCAGCTCCGCGTCTACCTTGCTGAGCCTTGAGGTCAGATCCCGGACCTCTGCCTCAAGCCCTGGCAGATCGGCGGTCTCCCTCTCCATGGATGAGCAGGTTTCCAGGAGCCTCTCTTTTTCCTGAAGCTCCTCCCGCATCCGGCGAATCTCCCGCTCCCCATCTTCCACTTCCTTCCTCAGACCCACGAGCAGCGCGGTCTTTCTTTCAGCCAACTCACGCTTTCTCTCCTCGCTCAGCGGACCCTCGCAGACGGGGCACACGGGGCCGCTTCCCTCCAGCTCACGCAGAGACCTCTCGATCTCAGCAGCCACGGCACGCATGTCCGAAACCCTCTCCTGAAGCTGGGGGAGCCCTGACCTCAGCCCCTCGATCTCTTCCCTCAGCGCCTGCGGGGAATACCTCTTGAGCTCCTCGAGCATTTTCCTCTTTCGCTCGATGCGGGAGTTCTGATCCGCCAGCGCCTTCAGTATGAATGACCTCTCGGCATTAAGACGGCTCAGCCCAGACACGATCTCCGTGAGCTTCGATCCAAGCTCCTCCACCCTCCCGCGCCTGATGCGGTGCTCCTCCTCCGCCAATCTTTCCCTCTCAGCAAGCTCCTTCACATCCACAAACCTTGCGGGTCCCAGGCCCTCCTCAAGCGCCTCGATCTGACGCGCCACTGACTCCATCCGCCCGTAGAGCTCTCTGACAAGCCGCTCCGCATCCTGCACCTCCCTCTCAAGCCCACCGAGCTCCTCTATTCTCGCCCTAGCCAGCTCGAGCTCGGGCTGAAGCTCCTGCACCCTCATCCTCAGCCCCCTTATCTCGTCCTCAAGCCTGGCGAGCTCCGACTCGATCAGCTGCATCTCCCTGACATCCCTCTCCTCCCTGTACCTCCTCGCACTCTCCCGGCACTCCGCAATCCTCTCCCTCATCCTGTTTATGAGGGAGCCTATGCCCTTCCTCACCTTATCAAGCCTGTTTATCCCCAGGAGCTCATCGATGCTCTCCATCCTCCTGCCCTTCTGGAGCGTCAGGAAGTAATCAAGCCTGTTCTGCTCGGAGTAGACCGCCCGCTCGAAGAGATCGTAGCCCACTCCCAGCACCCTCTCAACGAACTCGTTCACCCTGCTCGAGCTGTGGCTCTCAATCACCTCCCCGTTTGCCTTCCTTACCTCGGAGTGAACAGTGCCGGATCCCCTCTCGATGACCCTCCTCACCGCGTACTCCTCCCCATCAGGCGCCAGGAACCAGACCTCGACCTCGGCACGGTCCCTGGGCTCCGGCCTTCCGGTTATCAGGTCCTCCAGCTTGATCTTCCTGGACTGAATGCTGGGAAGGGTGCCGAAGAGACCATATGCCACGGCCTCGAGGACCGATGACTTTCCCGACCCCATCGGGCCCACAAGCACGTTCGTGCCGTCCCCGAAGACCACATCGGTCTCAGAGTGCGACTTCCAGTTCCTCAGCCTAACCCTTGTTATCACGCGATCCCTCCATTTCCGCGGAAACGAGCCTCTCGACAACCTGATAGATGTGCCTGAGCGCGTCCTCCTCCCTCTCCTCCCCGAGCAGCTGGTAGAGAACCTCAACGTCAAAGTCGCCGCTGTATCCGAGCTCCCTCAGGTTTTCCTCCAGAACGGCTGCCGCGGTGTCATCGAGGCTCATCCTCCTTTCCCTGAACTCGCGAAGGAGCCTGATCTTCTCCTCGGCGCCGGGTGAGGTCAGCTCCCCCTTCCCTATGCTCACTATTGCCCTCTCCGCAAACTCCTCCGAAATCCCCTGTTCGTCTATGTCTCCCTTCGAGCAGCTGCCGGAAAGGGTTCCGAGCAGCCTCACCCTTATGAGGGGAAGCTTCGGGCTCACCCTGGGCCTCCTCAGGAACTCCTCAATTCTGTTTCTGAGGGCCGACTCCACCTCCCTGGCGTCCGCGTTGCTGAAGGTGATCTCCCCGTAGTAGAAATCGCGGGGGGTCGCGAGCTCGTGAAATTCGTACCTCAGCTCATCCCCCATGTCTACGATGTAGAACCCCTTTCTCACCTCGGCCTCTATCTTGAGCAGCTGGGTCCGCTCGGTGCTTCCGGGAAAGAGGAGGGGCCTCGAGTGGACAACGCTCTCGCACCTGTAGTGTATGTGGCCGCATATGTAGAGGTCAAATCCCGCGGGAAGGTCAGAGATGTCGAGCGTTGGCTTCTCCTCCCCTGAGTAAACGAACTGTCCAACCGACTGATGCAGGACGAATATGTTCTTTGCTCGCTCAAGCGGCTTCGGGTTCCACGCAGAGAGGAAGTTCTTCGCATGCTGTTCCGGAACGTTGCTCATCCCGTGGACCGCAACCCTCTCACCGTCTCCCTCGAGCACAACCGCGCCCCTGTCCAGGTGAACCAGCAGGCCGGCCGCCTCAAGCGCCTCGACCGGATTTGCCAGCCCCCTCGTCCTCCTCTCATGATTTCCGTGAAGCGCGATGACCGGGATTCCGCGTGAGACCAGCGGGGAGATCTCGCTTATATCCTTTCCAATCCCCTCTGCTATCCTGACCCTCCCGGTCCCTGATGCCGCCGGTATGGAGAGTATCCGCATTGCCCTTGCCCAGACCTCCTGCCGCGGTATTCTAACGTCGAATATGTCCCCGGGGAAAACGAACGCCTGCGCTCCGAGCTCAATCGCCCTCTCAATCGCCTCCCTCGCCTGATCGAATGAGTCCCCCTCCCTCGGGGTTCCCCACTTCGTGCCGAGGTGCATGTCGGATATCACAGCTATCCTCAAGGAATCACCTTTACCCTGCGCTTCGTTTTGAATTGACTTGGAACAATAAGTAAGTTTTTATGGCAATTTGAACAATTGCCCTGCTGCCCGGCGTTTTGGGGATACTTGGGATGGTGTAAGCCCACCATCCTTTTTTTATTTTTCACTGCTCATTCTTAAATCAGAACACGCCCAAATGAATTTGGTGCAGCATGGAGCCCTGGGCTGAAAAGTACAGACCGCGAAAGCTTTCTGAAATTCTTGGACAGCCGGCCGCGATACGTGAGCTGGTCTCGTGGGCAAACAGCTGGAAGGAGAGGAAGCCCGTGAAAAAAGCCGCGCTTCTCTACGGACCGCCCGGGACCGGGAAAAGCGCTGCCGCCAGGGCTCTGGCATCTGATTTCGGATGGGACTACCTGGAGATGAACGCGAGCGACCAGAGGACCATGTCCCAGGTCAAGAACATCGCTGGCACGGCCGCAACAACCGGGACCCTTTTCGGAGCACGTGGGGCTTTGAGGCTGGTTGTGATCGACGAGGCCGACCGCATTCACGGCACGGTGGACAGGGGGGGATACCAGGCGCTCATGGACCTCGTGAAAAATGCAGGCAACCCCGTGATCCTCATAGCAAACGATCCGTACGAGATTCCCTGGGAGCTGCGGGCTTCATGCCTGCAGATAAACTTCAGAAGGCTGAGCGCCGAGAGCATAGCCGCCGGGCTCCAGCGCATATGCAGATCCGAGGGAATCTCGGCAGAACAGGGGGCGCTCATGGCCATTGCCGAGGCCTCAAGGGGCGACATGAGGGCGGCCATCAACGACCTCCAGGCAATTGCGTGCGGAAGGAAAACCCTGAAGCCAGACGAACTGCCCAGCCACAGGAGGGACGCTGAAAGAAATGTGTTCGACTTTCTGAAAGCGCTCCTCTCCGCTAAGACCGCTGCTGAGGCGAGGGAGCTGCTCTGGTCGCTTGACATGCAGCCGGATGAGGCGCTCGGGTGGATATCCGAGAACGTGCCGAAAATCGTTGCAGACCCTAAGAACCGGGCGATGGTGTATGACGCGCTCTCGAGGGCGGACGTATTTCTGGGGATGGCAAAGAGGGGATACGGATACGGCTTCTGGGGGTATGCCTCGGACCTCATGAGCTCCGGAGTCTCTGTTCTCAAGGGGGATGAGCTGAAGTGGTCCAAGTTTGAGTCTCCGGCACACGTGAGAAGGCTTGCCAGGACGAGGGGGGAGCGGGCGGTCGTAGAATCGCTCGCAAAAAAGATTGGGGGGAGATGCCACACATCCTCGCGCATCGCCAGAAGGGACATCATTCCCTACATCCGCATCGTGGCGAAGAGGGACCGCGCAGCCCAGAGGTCCATAGCGGAGGAGCTTGACCTCACGGAGGCCGAGCTGAAGTTTCTCACGACGTGATTGACTTGAAAACAGTGGAAAGGCTGGAGCTCGGAAGGCTCGTGACCCCAACTCCTGACCGCAACCTCCCGGTCTACCGGTGGTTTCTAGCAAAGGAATCCTTTTCAAGGGGACTCGTGATCATGCTGGCGAGGACATGGGGGCTGGAAAGGGGCTCGGCTGTGCTCGATCCCTTCTGCGGGGCTGGGACCACGCTCCTCGCCTGCAGGGAGCTCGGCATCGACTCACTTGGCTATGACGTTCACCCGATGATGCTTTTTGCCTCAAGGGTGAAGCTCGCTGAATACGATTGGGAGGCGCTCCTTCCTGAGGTGAGGAGGCTCCTGAGCTTGAGGTACGAAAACGTGGATGCGGAGGTCCCGGGGCTTATCAGGCGAGTTTTTCATCCCGGAGTGCTCAGGGACGTTCTGTTCTTCAGGGAGATGATAGCGAGGGTGGAGAACAGGGGGATAAGGGACTTCATGACGCTCGGGATGGTTAATGCCGCGATGAGGTGCAGCTGGGCCCTGAAGGACGGTGCCGCGGTGAGGACCGTGAAGCGCCCGGTTCCCCCATTCAGGCGGGTGCTGGGTGAACAGCTGCTGAGCATGATCTCAGACCTGAGGGCGGTGAAATTCAAGGATTCGAGGGCTGAGGTCAGGGAGGGCGATGCGAGGGCACTTGATCTTGAGGACAGCACCGTTGATGCTGTGATCACCTCACCTCCCTACCTTCAGAAGAGGGAGTACCTCTATGAGTACAGGGTTGAGGAGTGGCTGGCGGGAGTGGGGAGTCCTGATGAGAGGAAAGCCATCGGATCCTGCATGACAGACGCGGGTCGGGACGAACCGCCACCAGAGGCTGCATCCTATTTCAACGACATGAGGCTCGTCATGGGAGAGATACACAGGGTTCTGAAGGAGAATGGCATGGCGTGCGTCGTGGTTTCAGACGCCTGCCTCCAGACCGGAGTCCTGGAGGTTTGTCTGCCGCTCTGCAGCGTGGCTGAGGAGGAGGGACTCACGGCAAAGCGCATGATAGTGGTCAACAGGAGATACTGCACTACGCCGTCGAGAAAAAAGCTGGGGTTGACCAAGGAATCCCTGCTTATACTGGAGAAGAGAGGATGAGGAAGAAACGCGGCGGAAAAAGGGCTGCCGAAAGGTCCCGCAGGGCCCGGAATGCACGGGAGAGCATTTCCATGACATTGGAGGGGTATCGCGCGGTCATCGCGGTCGTCGTTGTGTTCACCCTGATCTCGTACGGAGTACATCTCGCCGTTGAAAGCAACCCTCCGCTTGCCCAGCTTCTCTCCCTTTCCCGCGATAGCCCCTGGGGCGTGTTAACGTCCCTGTTCCTGCACGTTGAGGCTGAACACCTCCTGAGCAACCTTGAGGCCCTTTTCGCTGTTTCAATTCTATTCTGCGCGGTGATCCACGTCTACCCGCTTAAAATGAGAAAAATGTGGTCCAGCGTTTTTGCCGCACTTTTCTTCGTCTCAGGCGCTGGCTCCAACGCTGTGGAGTACCTGATTCTCCTCACGGGGAGAAATGTCAGGTCGTGGGGCGGATCTGGGATGGTGTACGGTGCCATGGGGGTCCTCATGGCAGCTGCGATAGCGAGCGTGCCAGATCAGGTCGCCAGGATCGCGGGAAAGAGGACGGCTTCGGGGCGCAGGTCCAGCCCACTTACCGGATTGGCGAAAAGGCTGCTGAGCGCGTTCAGCCTCGTTCTGGTGGCGTTCCTCCTCTGGGGGCTGTTCACGGACATGGGGGGCTTCTTCGGAGAGGGACCCAACATAGATCTGACCTCGCACGTGCTGGGCTTTTTGATAGGGATGGCCGGGGCAACCGGATTTTTTATCAGAGCTCCTCGGCAGCGGAATCGTTCCGGGAGCTCTCGGCCCAGGTGAACTTGCGCTGCAGCCCCTTCGGATATATCCTCCTCCAGTCGTAACCGACCCTCTCCGCCCATCTTATGAAAACCCTGGGATCAACGTAGCTCTTCAGGGATGTGTTCAGGTTGTAATCCCTCGTGGCCCTTGCAAGCTCTATGTTGAGCTCAAGCGCAGCTATCCTCCTCTTCAGGGCCTCTATCCTCCTCCTGCTCCTGCCTTTCTTCAACCTTGCCTGCCTGAGCTGCTCCCTGAGCTCCCTCAGCCTCTTCATCTTCTTTTCAAGCGACTGCCTCCAGTTCTTTGGCAGCTTTCTCTTGTGATTGCAGGTCACCGCGGCCTGAAGGTTCGCCATCTTTGCCACGTACTTCTTTTTTACCTCAGGGTCCTCGGCCCTTACGCTGTTCTTCGAGAGGTACTCCTTCACGGCCCTAGTGGCGTGATATGTCCTGAAGACCTTCGCCGTGAGGCCGGGAACGACCTCGCTGAAGAAGGCGTTTACGTCCTCGGACCTTATTCCGTCGAACACCTGGTCCCTCGGTCCCTTTATGAACTCCCTCAGATTATCGAGAACCTGTTTGGGTGGCCTTATCTCCCTGACCCACCTGACGGCGTCCTTGCCGAGGAAGTCAAACCTCACCGTGCCGGAGTCATCAATTTTTATGTGCGAACCCCTCAGGGTTGTGGCTCCGACCGTGTCGAGCTCGTCCTCATCCTTTTCGTCCCCCACCCTCATCCTGAGCTCATCTATCAGATATGCGACCGTGGCGATCTTCCTCCTCTTCACGTCCTCGGACGCCAGCTCCCTCTCAATGTGCTCCCTTATTTTCCCCAGCATTCTCTCCAGCTTTCTCGCCGTGTTGAACTTCTCTATCTCCCTCTCCTGCCTGAAAACTGATGCCTCTGAGATCCATATGTACTTCGTCTTTCCGGTGAGCTTGTCCTTCCACTTCGCAACCCAGAGTGCCTCCGGATCAAATACCCTCCCTCCCCATTTTCTGCCATCGGGGAGAGGGGGGGTCGGCGCGTCGGGGGAAAGATTGAGTACAACGTCCTCCGGATATATCCTCGGCTTCCACCTTCCCCTCAGCGGGTGCTTCCCCCTCCCGACGAATATGCAGGGGGGCTCAACCGCGTAATTCCCCAGCTCAACCCTTTCCCCGTTTATCAGCACATAACCGTACTTCTCCCTGTTCTCCTCCCTCAGCTTTTTTCTCTCCTCGGCCAGCCTCTTTTTCTCCTCCTTGGTCATCGACTCCTTTTTCTTCCTCTCGTTCTCAACCCACTTCACCACCTCGGAAAAGTCAAAGTCCTGGGGGCCAAGGGTCTCCTCAAGCCCCAGGGCCCTGCAGAAGTCACCGAAAAAGTTCTTCACGAATACAGGGTCCTCCGCCTGAGGCGTTCCGATCTTTTTTACCCACGCGACCGCCATCTCCTCCTGCTCCGGCGTGAGCTTCACCTGTCTCCCCCTGCACCTGATGGTGAACCCCATGGGCTGGTAGGGGGGAAACATCACGCCGTTGTGGCGAATGCTAGTTATCCTCTTCATATCACCTCCTTCAATCACATCGGTGGATTTAACCTTAGCGCCGGGAAGGTCCCTTTCACAACGGGGAGATGAGGTGCGGAACATTGTTATTGGGAGAAAATCGAGCCTCGCGGGACATACTGCGGCGGGTTTTTAGGGCTGGACGGCCCGAACCAACGCCTGTGGAGATGGGCCCCTGCTCAGGGTCCCGGCACGAGCCGTGGCCGCTGGGCAAGCTCGGTCGCTGAAGCAGAAGCCCCCTGCGAGAGCTGGGAGCAGTTCACAATTTGTTGTTCAGCATCTCGGCCATCGCCCGGCAGACAAGGCGTTCGCTCCCTGAGAGATAGCTGAGGAACCTCCGCTTTGCGGCAGCATCGATCGGGAACCTCATCCCCCTGTACTTGACCTCAACCAGAAAGAGACCGTCCGGAGACGCGGGCCTGATCCCCCTGCCCTCCGGCCTCTCCAGGATCTCCCTCAGCTCATCTGGATCGAGCCTTCCGCACCCAGCGCTCACGATTGCGGTGACCATCCTGCGCACCTGCTGCCAGAGAAAGTGGTGCGCGATAAAATCCATGACAATGGTTGATCCGGCTTTCCTGACTATCGCGCGCTCAAGCTCCGCAACCGTTCTTCTCCCGCTCTCCCTCCTGCAGAAGGCAGCGAAGTCGTGGACTCCTTCGAGGAGCCATGCCGCGTTCCTCGCAGCTCTTAGATCAAATCCCTCCGGGGCCTCGCACACGTACCTGTAGTGCTTGGCATAGGCGTGGACCCTGGGGTTAAAGTTCTCCCTCACCTCTGCAACCGAAAGCACGGCGATATCATCCGGAAGAAGCCTGTTCAGCTCCTCCTCTTCTATCTCCCGCTGAAGATCGAGTGCGATGACCTGACCGAGTGCGCTGACCCCCCTGTCCGTGCGCGTGGCCACCCTGTACCTCGAACCCCTCAGGTCAAGGCCTCCCGTCAGCTTTTCCATCGCGCCGATCACCACGCTTTCCACCGTGACCCTTCCTGGCTGACGAACGTATCCAAAGTATCTGCCGCCGTCGTAGGCAAGCACCAGCGCAACCCTCACGCCATCACCGGACTATCCGCCATCTCCCACCGCTGCCCTGCAAAATGGCTCCCTTGCCTCTATCGCCCTCAGGAATTCCCCCACCGCACCGCTCCTGTCTTTTGACCTGATGTGCGAGGCCACATCGAACAGCCTGTCGGAGCGCATGAGACACGGCTTCATGTATCCATCCGGGGTGACCCTGATCCTGGTGCAGTGGGCGCAGAACTCGGTGTTGTGAACCGGGCGCACCACCTCCACCTCGCCCCCGGGAAGCACGTACTTCCTCCTCGCCTGCATGTCGTTTCTCACCAGCACCCTCACCGCGCGCGCCCTCAGCTCCTCCTCATACCTCCCGATGTCCACGTGATACCTCCTGAAGACCTCCTCGTTCAGGTTCACAAGCTCTATAAGCTGCAGCACCGCCCCGCTCTCAAAGGCGTACTCCATCATCTCATGAACCTCCTTTTCATTGATTCCCGCGAGGAGCACCATGTTTATCTTAACCGGGTTCAGGCCGGCCTCAACGGCCGCTTCCACGCCGGACAGCACATCCCCCAGGCTGCGGCTTCCTGTTATCTTCTCGTAGGCATCCGGGTCAAGCGTGTCGAGGCTGATGTTGACCCTGGTGAGGCCAGCGTCCCTCAGCCTGGATGCCATCCCTGAGAGCAGGACCCCGTTCGTGGTCATGGATATGTCATCGCATCCGGCACCAGAGATCTCGCGGACAATGCTCAGTATGTCATCGCGCAGCAGGGGCTCCCCTCCCGTGAGCTTGACGCTCCTTATCCCGAACTCCGCTCCAATCCCGGCTATCTCCCCTATCTCCTCGGGTGTCATCTCACGTTCTCCGTTAGCGCACCCCTCGTTGTGGCAGTAAAAGCACCTCAGATTGCACCTCGATGTGACCGATATCCTGAGCCCCCTGACCTCCCTGCCGTACCTGTCCCTCAGTCTACCTTCCCCTGAAAACCCTGACCTCAACCACCTCACCCTTCTCAAGTATCTCGCGCTCCTTCGGAATCTCCACAAATCCATCTGCCATCGAAAGCGATGCTATCGCGCCGGAGTCCTTCTGTATCGGATAGGCGATCAGCCCCACCCCCTCCTCCACAAGCCTCACCGGAACAAGCTCCGTCCTCCCGGTCGCCGAAATCACCTTGGAGCCCAGCACCGCCCTCACCGTCCTGCCGGGGGAGATGGGGGATCCCGAAAGCCTGCATATGTATTCTGCCACAATCCTTTCGAACACCACGAGGGCTGAGACTGGATAGCCCGGAAGCCCGAAGACCGGCTTTCCGTTGACGACTGCAGCGAGCGCGGGCTTTCCCGGCTTGTGAGCGAGTCCGTGCGCAACGATCCGCGCTCCCCTCATCCCCCCCACGACATCGGGGATGATATCGCCCGCACCGGCTGAGGTTCCGCCCGATATCAGCAGGATATCGCAGCTTTTCAATCCCTCCCTGATCTTCGACCTGATTGCCCCGGCATCGTCCCTGCATATGCCCAGGTAAACCGGGATCCCGCCGCACTCCAGAACAGCGCTCATCAGGGCCGGACCATTCGCATCGTAAACCTTGCCAGGGCTCAGGGGCATTCCGGGACTGACAAGCTCATCTCCGGTTGAAATTATAGCCACCCTTGGTTTTCCGAGGACCCTCACCCTGGATATCCCTGCAGCGGAAAGCGCGCCTATGTGAGCGGGCATAAGCTTCGTTCCAGCCCGCACCAAAACCTCACCCTTCCGTATATCGCTTCCCCTTTTCGTCACGTTCTCACCCGGCGCAACAGCCCTTCGCACCAGCACCTCATTTTTCACCTCCGCACAGTATTCCCTCATCACCACGGCGTCGGCCCCCGGGGGCATCTTTGCCCCTGTGGATATCCTCGCGCAGGTCCCCGCCTTCACGCCCAGCCGTGGACTGACCCCCGGGCTGATCACGCCGCGCAGCTTGAGCCTAACCGGTTTTTCCTCATCCGCGCCAAATGTGTCGCGTGCCAGGACAGCGTACCCGTCATAGGCAGCCCTGTTGAACGGTGGAAGATCTATCGGTGCCTTGATATCACGGGCAGCGGTGAGCCCAAGCGCCCCCTGAAGGTTAACCTCGCATGTCCTCGGCACCGGTCTCCACAATCCCTCGAGGGCCCTCCTCATCTCCCCCAGCTCCACTACCTCCAGAAAGCCGCCCATCTTCCTCTACAACCGATGAGCCCAGGCAGATAAAAGGCTCACAGGGGTCAGGCGATCTGAACGATAAATGGCTTCAGGCAGGCCACAACAACCCTCACCCTGAATTCTTTACCGTCAAACCTCCACGCATACCTCAGGGGAAGATCCGCCGCGCCGAGTTCCGTGAGAGACGGAACTGTCCTGTTCCCGTAGTCGAAGATGGTCTCGCGGCTCCAGTTATCCAGCCTCAGCACGATCTCCCACTGCCCCCACCAGACCGTCACGCCAATGAACCAGAGGGGAATCGGGGTTGCCACCTGAAGGCCCGCCAGCCCGGCCGGATCCTCCCTCCTGTATCTCACTTCCTTGACCTTCAGATCGTGGAACACCGATACCCCGGGATCTCCTTTCAGGGGAGGGGGAGGGAAAATCGAGCAGAGCTCCTCTCTCGCCCTCGTGAACCCGGAAACCGTGCCGAGGGCTGAGGCGAAACCCTCAGGGATGCAGCCCGGGGAAAGCGGTAGCCCCTCGATCGCCCTCACATCGGAGTCCATCCCCTCCAGTATTTTCATCAGCCTTGGGAGCGATGAGGAATCTGCGGAATCTATGAAAACGGGGAGGACTGCCCTGCCCTGGTATGGAATCTGCACCTCAACCGACCGAACCTCACCCGAGGCCTTAATCAGGGGCATGAGTTCCAGGGCAGCCCGGTCAGCGCATTCAGCTGGATTCCCGCCCGACAGGCCCAAAGCGATCTCATCCCCGGCCCTCGCGATGCGCTGGATCAATCCGTCGAGTCCTGCGGACAGCTGATCGTACGTGGAGATCTCCTGCCCAGGCAGCCCGGAAACAATACCTGACGAAATAGAGCCCGGTGAACTCTCAAGATCACGGGCGAGCGAGCCCCTCAGCCGCAAAAGGCTCTCCCTGGACGCCGCGAGCGCGGATGCAGCACTTTTGAGCAGGTCACCCGCCGCCCGCACGTTATCCCTCTCTGCCATGGCTTTCGCATCTCCCAGCATCCTCAGGACCCCGGCAATCCTCTCGCCCTCCTGAGAGAGAACGCTGCGCGCGCCGCCGATCCATTCCCTGATCGCGCTCACCTCTCCGATCACGCCCAGCCCTCCTTCAGCTGTCCGAAGCCCGGGAGGAAAGGCATCCCTCAGGAATGCGGCTGCCGCAGCGCTCCAGTCCACAGATCCAAAGGTGTTCAGCTCATGGACGCACCATGCCGCCTCAAAGAGGGCGGAGCTGCGCTCCAGCCCAAGCCTCACGACTCCAGGTCCCCATGCCTCACCCCAGGCCCAGAGGTACTCCGCCGTTCCCCACAGCGTGTTTACACTCCCCATCCCCTTTCTGAAGTTCTCCATCAGGTTCTCGAGGAGGAAGTACCTGGAGTCCAAGTCCACCGAGATGTCCCCGAGCCCCACAGCGTACTCCGCACTTCCGTCCCTTGAGGCCACGCGGATCTCCGTTCCGGGAGGCATTGAGGCTGAGACCCTCATGCATCCGCCACCGATCTCATCCGCAGATATGTCCGGAGGGGATGGGAGCGTGAGCTCAACTCTCCCATCGCAAGATGCGCAGAGATCGCCCAGCGCCTCAGCAGCGCTCCAGAAGTACTTCCGGGTCAGCTCCTCCACTCTCTCCACCCTCTCCCTCCCCTCCAGCTCCCATGCCCTTTCGCAGACCTCGGACAGGGCAGCGTAGGCGGAGCACCTCAGGGCTCCCTCAAGCCTGCACCTTACCGCTGCGGCCGATGAGAAGAGCTCTTGCGCCAAGGAGGGGTCGGAGTAAAGCCTGGAGATGTGGGATCCCGACGATGCGACCTGAGCAGCGAAGACGATGGCGATGATAAGCATGAGCGCCGCTGCCAGCGACATTGGCACGAATCCGCACCTATCCATATGACCACACCTCAAGGGTGGTTCTCACGCAGGTCCACGGCGGCAGGCCCTGGCGTGGAAGCAAGGGGGGAACCGGAAGGACAGAGCTCTCGGAGCATATGAACCTCCCCATGCCCGCACCCCTCTCCGCACTTACCGAGAAGACCGGCTCATCCGCACCGGGCACAAGAACATCTGCGCTCCACCTGTACCCGAACCTCTGTCCGATCACGTTGTCGAGAAGTCCCGAGATCAGCTCGGATATTCTCTCCTCCATGTCCCCCGCAAGAGCACCGGTGGATTTCAGAACCCAGCACTCGGCCACGAGCTGGGTCAGGGTTCTGTCCCCTAGAACCACATCTGAGGAAAGACCGGAGAATCCGACCGTGTACCTCAGGCCGCCCAGCTCCCCCACGGGCACCGTCTCCGCCATGAGGACCATTCCTCTCGCGGTCTCCCTGGCAAACTGGAGGTCCCCA
>Ga0078972_1009773_pt1 | contig 18588 bp, 17 predicted proteins | sample YelNatPaOPGAMG01_FD_67568 | JGI IMG/M metagenome (GOLD analysis project Ga0078972, IMG submission 67568) | Hot spring thermophilic microbial communities from Obsidian Pool, Yellowstone National Park, USA - OP-RAMG-01 (SPADES assembly) (version 2) | ecosystem: Environmental > Aquatic > Thermal... | reverse complement strand
AACGGCCCTTAAATTTTTAACATGTTCACGGGCTGCTAAAGAGGGGACAACCCCGCCATATTTTGCATGAAGTTTTACCTGCGAGGATACAACATTGGATAAAACCTTTACCCTGTCAAATAAACTTCTGGAGATTCCTGCCTTGCGAGATTTTAGGGGGTAAATTTCAACCAAAGAAGCCGCCGTTTCATCGCAGGACGTTTCAATTCCTAAGACGAGCATGATAAAGTATTTTTAGCATTTTGGCCGATTTTTTTCAATTTCATAAAATAATCACGTCTTGCGAGGCGCTTTTAAAATTGGTATTATTAAACTAGCGATTATTTGTAGAATAGCGTTAAACGCGCTTGCAGTAAGCCGCTATCGTCTAATGGCTCGGACAGCGCCCCTTCACGGCGCAAATCGGGGTTCGATTCCCCGTAGCGGCACATGACTCCCAGAAGGGATTATTTGGAAGCTCTCAAGTTACGACTTCGCGGAAAAACCTACGGAGAGATTAGAAGTTTCTTCAATATCCCCAAATCAACTCTTAGTGTTTGGTTTTCTAGGTTGCCCCTCGGTAAAGAAGCCCAAAGAATTCTGCGGTCAAAAAGGAGAAGGGGTTATTTAAAATTAGTTGAATTTAATAAAGCCCGGACAGTAAGGATTCGGGAAGAAAATAAAAGCATAAAGTCAGAATTTAAGTCAAAAATTGGTAAGCTAAGCAACCGTGAGTTAATGATACTCGGGGCAGCCTTGTATTGGGGTGAAGGCTATAAAAATTTTACTTTAAATAAGAAAAGAGCCTATCCATATATCTGCTTTGGTAACTCTGACCCCAATATGATTATGGCCTTTGTTAGTTTTGTTGAAAAAATACTGAGTATTTCAAGGGATAAAATAAGGGCTCAGATTATAATTTATCCTAACTTAAAGGCGGAGACGGCGGTAAATTATTGGCAGGCTATCACCAGAATTCCCAGAGAAAATTTTCGTTGTCAGATAGCTCTAAGTAGGGCAAGTAAACTGAAGCGGCCTAAACATCTTTTACCCTACGGGACTTTGCAGCTTCGTATCAATCGCCGCCAGGAATTTTTTAAAATTATGGGGTTGATAGAAGGGATTGTTAAAGCGTTTTAAGGTTCGAATCCCGTCGGCGCTACAACAAGAAGAAGGTGCTAAAATTAACTAAGAGGAATCAATTTAACCCAAAAACCGCCCGTTGAGGGCGGTTTTTGGGTTAAATTTAAATATTTTTAAAATCTTTGATGCCGCTAATTATTTCAAGAAGAATCCGGAAACGACTCTTTAACTAATCTTTAAATTAATCACTGAGCCTATTTCTGTTATACTTAAAATGTGCGAGAGAAGATAATTTCCACAACGGTGGCCCTGGGCACGGTAGCGGTTTTTTTGTTTCTTAAATTATCTCACCTTGTTTTTCGTTTTGGCGATGGCAACGCCTATATTTATATGGCTTACCATTTTGGCAAGCTATTGCCCTATCGCGATTTTTTTCTTGCCGACCCGCCGTTTCTTATAATTGTTCTAAAATTTTTCAAGTTCTTATTTGGGAGGAATTTAATTTTGTTCCAAGCTGTTCCAGCGGTTTTTGAAGCACTCACCGCTGTTTTTATATACCTGTTGCTTAAAAAATGGAAAAATCCTTTAAGCTTTCTAGCGCCGGCTATTTATCTTTTTTCTTTTACAGTTTTGTCTACCTCTGATTATTTAACCGGTGTGCAGTTGGTTGTTTTTCTTTCGGTGTTGGCAATCTGGGCATGGGAAAATAGTTGGACTAAAACATCGGGAGTAATATGGGGCCTGGCAGTATCAACCAAACTTTATATCGCTCCCGCTTTCGTCGGTTTTGCTATTTTTTCTTTTCTTAAAAGTGAAAGGAAAGTTTTTTGGAAATTTTTAATTTCGGCAATTGGAGCAGCGGCATTAATTTCTCTGCCATTTGTTTTAACCTCAATTTCTAAAGCGTTTAGATATTTAATAATCCATCAATTAAACAGGCCGGCTGGATTAGAAAAAATTGCCGTTTTAAGTTTCTTTTTAAATCGCGAATGGTTTTTGCTAATTTTAGCCCTTGCCGGATTTTTCGTTTTTAGAAAATGGGTGATATTAGCGCCCTTTATTTTTATTTTGGTATTTTTCTTGGTTTATGCCGATTTGTATTATTTGTACCTGGATAATTTTATGCCCTATTTGATAATTTTGGGCCTTGCCTTTTTGGGTTGGCTGTGGACTCGCGGTGGGGGATTGAGATGGCTTTTGGTTTTTGTATTAGTCCTGTGGAGCTCTTTAACTTTCACTTCTTTAAACCTTTATTTAAAAGATTTTGCGACAAGAGGACGGTTTTTAAATTCTGCCGAAATTGCCGACTACATTAAAACATTACCCGAAAATTTTAAGCTCTACGGCTCACACGAGGTTGCGCCACTCGTGGCTTTAAGGGCGGAGAAAAAACTTTTTGACAATCAGATTGATACGAATGCCCAAGTTTTTTCTTCTGGCGGTTTAAACCTTGAGGAGGTTAGCAAATCGGCGGCTAAAGAGGGGATTTATCTTTTGGCGAGAATTATTGATAGACCCGAAGAGGGGATAAACAATGTTGGCTACGAAGGGTTTTTCAGTCAAGAGGAATTTAAAAAATCGTGCCAGCGATTAAAGTTATTTCCAAGCACGTCTAATGAGTCCGACAATTTTATAGGGGTTTTTAGATGTAAGAGTAATTAGCCGCCCCGTTTTTGAGCGATATTTATTGAGCAGCTTGAGAGACTTCTACGAGTTTTTTGAAAATTTTAGGTTCGTTTTGAGCAAGGTCGGAGAGAATTTTCCGGTCTAATTCAATATGCGCCTTTTTTAAGCCGTGGATGAATTTGCTATAAGAAATTCCGTGCTGCTTTGCCGCCGCTCCGATTTGAATTTGCCATAATCGACGAAATTGTCCTTTCTTCTTCCGTCTATCAGCAAATTGAAATGACCAAGCATGAAGAAGAGCCTCCTTTGCTTGGCGGTATTTGCTTTTTCTTCCCCACATAAAACCCTTTGCATGCTTGAGCAATCTCTTGCGGCGCTTATGGGCTTTTTCCCCTCTTTTTACTCTAGCCATAATAGAAAAATAAGATTAAAAATTTTTTGTTAGTCTACATAAGGCAGCAACTTTTTGATTTCCGTTACCTCTTTGCCTACAAAAGGTTTTTGCTGTCTTTTTTGTCGTCTTTCATTGCCGCTTTCCTTGGCGTTGAAGTGGTCTATTCTTACAGGTCTGTGTTGCAATTTGCCTTTTGCTGAAATCTTAAAACGTTTTAAAATAGATTTTTTGTTTTTAATCTTGCCTTTCATCCTATTAGAGATAGATGTGCCCCTTTGGGACCCATCAAAAATGTTATTTCTGAAAAAACGACCTTTGCCCGGGCTTTTATTCCGTCAAATATTATACCAACTACCTCTAAGAGGACTTGTCCTTTTAGAAGTCCCGTTGTGTTCGGCTTGTGTTCATCTTTTTTGAACCAGGCCGCTTTTAACGAGATTGGATTAGTGTTTGACTCCCGGCTTTATTAGCATACCAAGGCCGCCGGGGAACGATTTTATTGGCTCGTCAACGGAATAAGGGACAGTTATCAGGGCTGTAAATTCTTCCATTTTCTGTTTGCCCAGACTGGCCATAGCTTTTTCTCTGCCCTTTAAAATCAGTTCAATTTTGACGCGCAGACCCTTGGTTAAAAATTTATCAATTTGCCCTGCTTTAATTTTTAAATCGTGAATTTCGGTTCTAAGCCCGATTCTAATTGTTTTTGTTTCCTGGCTGCCTGATTTGCGGGATTTTGATTCATTTTTCTTCTTTTCCTTCTCGTAGACGTACTTGCCATAATCCATTATTTTAACAACCGGTGGTTTTGCTTGTGGCCCAACCTCTACCAAGTCAAGACCCCGCTCGTTAGCAATTTTGAGGGCTTCCTGAACTGTCATTACTCCCAGCTGTTTACCGTCAAAATCAATAACCTGAATTTGCGGTTCTCGTATTTGATTATTTAGTCTAGGTCTTCTATCTTGATATTTTTGCATACCCTGAAAGGGGATTGGGAAATTATATCCTAATTGCTCCCGGCGCCTCGGGCTTTCACCGGGGCAATTTGGCCACAAGACCATCATATCATATCCTGAAAATTTTTCAAATTAGCGGGCTCGGGAAAGTTATTTAACCTTTTAATTATCAATTTTCATTTCCCTATTTCAATCTGAGAAGGGGTTTTTAGAATAACCTCCGGTTTGCCTTGATATTCCTTAATTTCGCCCCTTATTCTTACGGTTTTGTTAGCATAATATTTTTCCGGCGCGCTCACAAATTTATACTGGTCCGAGCTGAAAATCACGCTGGTGAAACACTGGTTAGGATATGGTTTTTCAAGGTTTAGAAAAACAGTATTGGTTTTTGAACGATAAGCGCTTGCAACCTTTCCCTCTACAATTACTTCTTTCCCATAATAATTTCCTGCCTGACAAGCGCCAATTACTTTTAATCCTGTCGATTCGGCGGTTAAATTTTCCCAATGAAACCCTGCTCCCTCATTTCTTTCTTCCGCCAAAACCTGACCCGACCACTTACAGCCAATTTTATTTTCTTTTGCTTGTCTCTCGGCCGCTGCAATTTCTTCCCGGTATTTAATATCTTCCGGCGAAAAACGCGCCACCGCCAATCCTTCTTTCACTAGTTCCAAACTTATATTTTCATTATCTAAAAACGCATATCTCAAATACCGGCACCATTGATCTTTATCTTCCACTCCCTTTTCCAGCTTCACTTCTTTATTTAAAATCAACTCTTCCAGGCGATTTTTGGCCGCTTCATAGCAAGGATGGTCTCTTTCATCGGCATCAATTCCTAAAATTCTCACCGAATACCCGCCTTCAATCAAAAAAGTATCACCGTCAATAATTTTAGTTACTAATTTCAAAGCGCCATTTGGAAGTTCGGGGATATTTTGACAATTAGCTTCACCTGTCTGCGACGATTCTTCTTGATTACTTCTCCCTCTAATTTCTTGAGCTCCTTGATTGTTCCCTTTATTAATTATCTGATTTCCTTTTTGTCCCGAAAGATAAATAGCGCCGCCTATAATAGCCGCTCCAACTAAAATAGCAACAACTATTTTATTTCTCGCTAAAAATTCTCTCATGAATTTTCTTGATTGATTCTAGCTACCAGTATTTTGATTACCTATTTCGATAGGTAACCGGATTGATTAAGAAAGAAGTCCTTTTAGTGCCCATAAAGGCTTTGCCCATAAAAGTCTTTTTGCCCCAAACCCCGTATTTTTTAACCACCTCTTTTCTTTATTAAATTTTTGATTTCTTTTTGTATAATTTTTTTAAAAAGACCTTTAAATTTGGAGGGTTTGCGCTTGTTTAAATTGTTTAAATTGTTTAGTATAATATTAGTATAACATTAGTAAATATATGTCCAAAACAAGCCCTTTAATTTATTTGGGGGTTATAATTTCAATAGTTGTGGTTTTATTGGTTTTTAATAAGTTTTTCTATCCTTTCAATAAACCGAAAAGTCCAGAAATAAATTACGGTCAAACCCCTGTTAGCCAAGAGACAAGCTCTCCTTTTTCTACTTCCGCCCCCTCAACTACCACCCTACCCAAGTCTAGCGAAACTCCTAAAGGCGGGAAACCGGCTCCAACTTCTTTTGAGGTTAAAATGACAAGCGACTTTCAACCTTGCATTGGTATTGATCAAACCCAGAAAAATCCGATTGCCTATCACCGAATTTTATTGGCTAGCTCAAAAGACGGCCTTCATTTCACTCGTCTGAATAAATTAATCTCTGACAGGGCAAGCGTTCCCGACATAATGATTGATAAAGAGGGAAATGCCAGAATATACTTTGTTTTAATTACTTGCCGAGAACAGGGCCAAGATTTAAGCAATATTCCGGTAGTGGCAATATCTTTTGATAATGGCAAAAGTTGGGTTTACAAAAAATTAATTATTGAAGCGCCGAGCGACGCTCCCCACTGCAAAACACCCGGTGGTTCGCCGGCGCCGGTTGACCCCGAGGTTTTATTAATGCCTGACGGAACTTATCGGCTTTATGCTACCTGCCCGCAATATACCGCCCAAGGAACACCAATGACCTATGTCTTTTTCTCTAACGACGGAATTCATTTTAGTGGACCAAAGCACACCTATATTCCTCAAAGCGGAATTGCTCTCGATCCCGTAGTAGTAAAATTCGGCAGTATTTGGAATTTATTTAATGGCAATTCCAACCCTGCTACCTCTTCAGATGGAATCACCTTTAGTCCTCCAAAAACAGGAACATTTTGTCCTTTTAAATTCAAAGATGGAAGCGTTGATAAGTGCTATATGATTGGCGATGTTTTAACTCTTGAAAATCCCTTAAGATATAGAATCTATCTTTTTGGCGATACCCCAAATGAGGGTTTTAAATCTATTTTATCTTCTGACGGGGAAAATTGGACAATGGAACAAAAAAGCGCTGAATATATCTTAACGATTACCCAGGAAGCAAAAGAAGAATATCATAAATTAATGTTTCCGACTGTGGCTAAACTGAAAGACGGAACATTTTTAATGGCTTATGAAACATTTATTCCCGGCACGCCTTCTTTAGTGATAGAAAGCGCCGCCAGTGGTAATCAAAGTGAGAAAACTTCTTCTCAAGAACAAGCGCCGAGTTTTCAACCACAACCGAGTTTTCAACCACAACAGCCAATTGGCAGATGCGGAGATGGGATTTGCGACTCCATCGAACAAATGACTCACACTTGTCCTTTGGATTGTCTTAGATAAAAATATTTTATCTCGTCGCTACTTTAAATCAGCATATTGGCTGATTTTAATTTAATTTTTCCCAACAGTAAATTTAAATTTCCCCCTTAATTTTGGGTTTTAATTCAATTTCTTCCTTTGTTAAATCAAATTTCACAATGAAAATATCAAAGAACCCCTTTTGGCCTAAAATTCCAAATCCGTGTTTAGCAATGTCATAAGAAAATCCTACAGTAGTTTTATAATTCCAGCCGCCAATATTAATAACCACTTCATGTAAAAAAGCTTCCGAGCCACCTTTTTCTTGAATTCCTTCGAATATCTCCTTTGGCCCGGAGTAAATATCTAACCCTAGATATTCTCCAATTTCGGCGTCGAAAGTACAAAAATCCGCACCGGAATCTATTAGTGCGGCATACTGAAGGGTTTGATTTCCTTTTGAAATCTTAAGGGAATTATAGGTTTTAAAATGGAGTTGCCAAAAAATTTGATCTGCGGGATAAGGGCAATTTAAGATAATTAAATTTCATAACTAAAAACCGCCGACATGGGGAATAATTTTTGTTGGCACCCGAAAGAGAATCGGTTGCGAATATCCTTTTTCTCGCGCCCTCTTCATTACTTGTTTGACAGTTTTGCCACTGGCAATAACGGTCTTTTCATCATCTCTCAACGCTACCCAAAGCCCTTTATATTTCTTATAAATTTTAGTCCAATCAATAGCCATATATTTTCATACTAACGAATTACATATTGGAAGTCAAAGCAAATTTAGCGGCGCCCAAGAAGGCTTCATAAGTTGCGAGTACCATTCGTAGGCAGGTATGGGATTTTTGTTAATTCTGATTAAATGCTTGCGCAAGCACGGATTGGCGCAGGGCGGAAAAGTCGGCGGCGGTTAAGAAGTTCGGCCAATCGATTCCTCGACGATTTTAATTTCCTTAGGGGTGAGACCGCAGAGTTTATAGGCGAGCTGGTCATCTTGCTTTTTGCTTTTCGTAATCGCGAACTTTGGCTTTATTGTGGCAAATAAAAAGTGAATAGCTTTGTACAACTTTAATATTGGCGCGGCGCTCTTCCGATTTTTCGCAAAACTCTTGGATACTTTTGATAAGATTTTTTCTCGCTAAATCCAACTAATTCCACAGCAAATTGCCAGCTATCTCCATAATCAAAAAGGAAAAGCATTTTGTCGCCGATATTCTGCCAAACATCTTTTACTTTTGTTTTCTTAACACTGCCGGCGCCGGTTGGCTCCAAATTCTCACCCTCTTCTATCAAATCGGTAAAAAGCTCATATTTTCTTTCGGATTTTAAATGTCCCCCTTCGACAATCTCGCTAAAAAAGCCAAAGCAATGGTCGAAATTAAAATTGTAAGAGTTAACAATTGCCTCCGCTAATTTATACAAACTGGCGTTTTCCAGAACTTCAATCTGCCGGGAAATTTCCGGACCACTCGGCGCAATTTTTGGGCTGCTATAAAGCAAACTTGTTTTGAAAAGATATGTTTTCATCATTTTATTTTTTAATCTTACCTCTCAATTAATAATTCTTCAACCCTTTTTTGCTTCTTCCAAAAGTTGTTTTGTACTTATATATATAGACCCATCGCCCGCGATAATTTCGTCTTAGTTAATAGAAAATGCTAGAGTAGGGATATAATCTCTGTATAGCGCAAAAGCTTGTTGATAAATTAAATTTGTTATTTCTTCTGTTTCTTCTGGTTTAAAATCATTTCGTAAAAGTAAAAATCTAACATTATCTCTTATTCTTGCTTTAACAATTTCGCTATTGGTCCAGTCAATAGTTAAATCTCGTCTTATCATTTTAACTAATTCCTTAACTAATTCTTTTATTTTTTCATCTTGCTTAATCATTTTTTTGCTCGCGATTGCATCATAAAAAGCCAATTCTTCCTCGCTCAAACCAGTTTCGCGTGCTTCTTTGTCCGCATTTTTAATTTCTTGCGCAAGCTCAATCAATCTTTCTATGACTTTAGAAGCACTAATCACTCTATTTTCATATTCCTCAATAATTTTTTCTAATAGTTCCGATAAAGAATAATAACGAATCTTATTTTTCTTCATTCTTAATCTTATTTCATCCTCTAATAATTTTCTTAAAACTTCTATTGTTAAGTTTTTATATTTAAGTTTCTTTGCTTCTTCTAAAAATTTTTCATCTAAAATTGAGATGTTTATTTTTTCTTTTCCTTTTATTGCAAAAATATCTATTATACCTTCGGCAGCAATGCTTTTTGATAATAATTCTTTTACTGTTGATTCAAAATCAAAACCAATTTCAGAAATTTCTTTTTTAGTTACTGTTTGCTTAATCAAAGCCGATCTCAACGCTTTAAAGAACTCTACATCATTTTTTATCTTATAAGCTTCCTCGTGAGGCATCACAAAAGCATGTAACTTAATTAAAGCTAATGATTCTTTCAAAAATCGCTCTTTTTTATTATCATCTAAAGTTTCATCTTCTGGATTGGTTATAATTGTATTTATTGCTTGTTGAAATAATTGAGATAATTTTTCACCTTCTAAATATTTCCATTTAGAATACTCAACACCGCTCAACATTGATTTAACCACATCATATTTTTCAAGCATTTTATTAACAATCTCATTAATAGAAATCATTGTTTCATTTCTTGTCGGCTCATCATAAATGCTCAAAGCCTTTTTTAAATCATCGGCAATACCAATATAATCAACAATTAATCCTCCTTGCTTGTCTTTAAAAACTCTGTTGACTCTCGCAATTGCCTGCATCAAACCATGATTTTTTAATGGCTTATCAAAATACATTGTTGTCAGACAGGGCACATCAAAACCAGTAAGCCACATATCACAAACAACAACCATTTTTAGAGGATCGTTAGGATTTTTAAATCTTTTATCTAATTCACTTACTCTTGTCTCTGGCTGAATTTCATTTTTAAATTCATTTGGATTAGAAATAACAACTGCCACTTCCGGCGCGTTTTGTAATTCTTTAATTAACTTATACATTTCAACCGCCACTCTACGACTTATAGTCACTACCATTGCTTTTCCTTCTAATCCGCGACTGTTAAAATGATTAACAATATCTTCAGCAATTTGTTTCAATCTATCCGGCACACTTACCGCCTGCTCCAATCGCGCAAATTTTCTTTTTAACGATTCTTTAACTTCAATATCGCGCACCTCTTGCGTTAACTCCTCAAATTCATCGTCTATAAAATAATTTGTTAAATGAAGTGGAACTAAACGACTTTCATAATAAATCGGTACAGTAGCGCCATCTTCAACTGATCGGCTCATTGGATATTTATCAATATAATCTCCAAAAATTAAACGCGTACTGCGATTTTCTGCATCAATCGGCGTTGCAGTAATTCCCATAAAAGAAGCATTTGGCATAGCTTTTCTTGCTCTGGCTGCTAATTCCGCATATTCTGAACGATGCGCTTCATCAGCAATAACAATGATATTTTCTTTTTCTGACAAAACTCCAAAATTTTCACCAAACTTTTGAATAGTAGTAAATATCAATTCTGCGCCCGCTGTTTTTAATTTTGCTTCTAAACCTTTAATAGTTTCTGCTTGTTTTGCCAAAGCAGAATAACCAGTTCTTAAAAATGTTTTATAAAATTGATTATCTAAATCATTTCTATCTGTTAAAAATACAAAAGTTGGACTTTGAAGTTCCGGTAATTCTTTAGCTTTATTAACATAAAAAACCATTGATAAAGTTTTACCGCTTCCTTGCGTATGCCAAAGAACACCAATTTTACCATCACCCTTTGGCTTTAAGGCCTGCGAAGTCCGTTGGATTGCTTTATTGACCCCAAAATATTGATGATACAAACAAATTTTCTTTGTAAATTTTGAGACATCTTTTTCGCTATCTGTCTCAAAAACAATAAAGTTTTTAATAATATCTAAAAGCCGCGATTTTTGAAAAATGCCTTTAACTAAAACTTCTAACTCTGAAACTCCTTTTAATTTTTCACCCGAGTCTTCAATTCCTCGCCATTTTTTAAACCATTCCCACGAAGCAGAAATTGTCCCGTATTTTGCCTCAACTAAATCCGAAATTGCTAAAATTTGATTATATTTAAAAATTTCTGGAATATCTTTTTTATAATCCTGCAATTGTTGATAAGCAGTTTGAATCGTTGCTTCTTCAATTGTTGGATTTTTTAATTCAAAAATTGCAATCGGCACACCATTTATAAAAACAACAACATCTGGTCTTCTTACCTTTTCTACTCCTTGAACAGTAAATTGATTAACAACTAAAAATTCATTATTTAATGGATTTTCAAAATCAATTACTTTTACAAACTTTCCTCGCAAACTTTTATTTTCATCTTCAACATCAACTTTTATTCCGTTTCTTAACATCTCGTAAACTTCTTTATTGGCAATTTCTAAATTTGGATATTCAACTTTCTTTAACTTATAAATCGCCTCATCAATCGCTTTTTCAGGCAAATCAGGATTTAATCTTTTCAAGGCGCTTTTTAATCTTTTTTCTAAAATCACATCCTTAAAATCTCTTTCAACTAAAATTCCACCCGGCGAAATCTCCGGCCCAAATTTATATTCATACCCAAGCTGTTTAAGCCAATCAATAATTGGCTGTTCTGTTAAAGTTGTTTCAGTTAATTTTTGAGGCATAAATTTAACCTGTGGATAACTATTGACTTGACATTATATTTAGTGCTATACTTTTGTAAGAGGACTGGAGGTATCTTCCAGTCGGCAAGGTCCCGCCAAAAGCGGGATTCTTGCTTTATTATGGCCATTCTTTAAGGCCGTATTCCAAATAATCTCCTTTATAAATAAATTTTCTTAAAAATATAAACAACTTATTATTTATGTCAGAAGAATTTTTAGCATGTCTCGCAAATGGATAGGTACAATAATCTGCTATTTGTAAACCGTTTATATTATCTTGTTTATTAAAAAATAAAATCTCATCATCAATTCCTTTAAATCTTTCCTTTGGACAATAGAAAGTCCCGTCTTTTTTTGCATCGTTAAGAACCGCTTGAATTTTACGACTTTCTTTCTTCCCTCGTATTTCAAATATAATTTTGCCAGAATCATCTTCCAAAAAATGACCTATTCGCTCCAATACATATCCGACATTTCTTAAGTATATATCGCCTATATTATATTTTTGCCCAGACGTTTCTTCAAATTTTTTTGCTTTCTGCACAAGTTTTATTTTGCGAATTGAGGAAGAAATAATTGTTATAGAACTTTTCTCTAAAAGTTCATCAATTTTCGTTTTGAATTCTGAATACAAGTCTTCGTTAAGAAATATTTTGAAAATTCCATCTTTGCGTCTTATTTCTCGAGAATGAAAATAAACATTTTTATCCTTAAAAAAATATTCTTTAATTTCGTCTAACCCCGGCATCAATATATCTGCATAAACTTTTTTAGACACCACTACTGCGGTAACTGTCATTACAGGAAAAATTGATGGATCGTTATATTTCTCTAAGTCAAAATGCAAAAAAGAGTCTCCCACTTCATCTAAAAAAATTAAATAACGATTGGGTAATTTTAAAATTTCTAATTCTTTTTTATTGTAGCTTTCTATTTCTTCCATAAGTATTTTATAATCTTGTTTCTCCGCTCATTAGCTTTGGTAAAAGCAAATCGCGAAGCGCAGTTAATTTTTGGTTTTCTTTTTTTAATTTATACGCCATTATTAAAAGTGGCTCGACTTTTTTATTAAATTCATTAAGCAAGGTTTCTGATGGAACTAAAAATTGAATCTGCTTAACATTTGTATTAGTTATCGCTTCTTGAACTGCGCCTTGGACTAAAGTATCTTTTATTTGATGAAATTCTATTGAATTAATAAATAGGTATAAATAATACTGCATATCTTTTAATGCTTTAATTCCCATAAAACCAGTTGAAAGAATATACTTTTCGATATCTTCTTTATTTCCTTCAAAAAAGAACAAAACTTTATAAGTATTTATCATTTTTGCAAACCAAATACTATTCAAAACTGGTTCCATATTTGCTCTTATCGGACGGTTGTTATAACTAATTTTGGTTTTTTCATTCACTATTTCATTCTTTTCTACATCAGCAGTGGCTAAATATATTTTTTCTCCTTCAAATTTTTTCACCTTTGGTTTTATTATTTCACTATATATTCCATCACCTAAATATCCAACTTTCCACTCTTCCGGAATTTTTTCTAATTCTGAATCAACAAATTTTACTTTTTGCCAGCCTGAGAATCTAAATCTTACAAACCACTCCTTAAAAACCTCCTGCGCCATCTCCTCCAAAGTTTTAATAATTTTATTATTCACCTCAATCTTATCATCAAAAGCAGAAAGAATATCAGCAATGGGTTTTTGTTCGTTGATGTCTTCAGGAATTAAAAGTTCTAAATTTCTCGCAGCAGTTAAATTAAAATTTGGAACGCCAACATTAACGCTATAATTTTGCATTTGCTGTGCCATATATTTTGATGAAAGTTGATAATAAACAAACAAAGGGTCTGCTTTCTGTTTATCTATTCTAAATCTCAATTGATTAGCTGAAATTATATAGCGAGGATATTTAGAATTTCTAGGAATTATGCCTGTTTGCCCAATAGTTCCTCGCGCTGTAATAATTATATCTTCAGGCAAAGCTTCAGCTTTTTTAAGCTCTTCGAATTTTTTTGGATCTAAAAAAATATAATCATCATCTTTATATCTTCCTTTGTCTATATTCATCGTTAAATTATTGCCTCTAATTATTGGCACACCCTTTGGACGAAAATATATGCTTTTAATATCAGAACCAAATGGTCCGGATACACTACCACCCGGAATAACTAATTCCCCCAACTTCACCTTCCGCCAAGTTGTTTTAATATTATTTTTCATTGCTTTAAAAAGAAAATTTTATAAATTTCGAGTCCAAGATTTGCCAAAGCTACAATAATACCAAGTCCAGCAATAATTACACCAGCAAGAGTAATTTTGTTTAATGCTTTAGTAAGTTTTTCTGATGATTCACTCGATCGTGCTAATTGTTTATTTAACTCATCAATCCTTTCCTCTATTTTTCCAATTTTTGAATATAGGCCTGTTGGCGTTTCCTTGTATGAAAAATACCAAGCTAAAGTATCTAAAAATTTATCAATTTTTTCTTCTCTATTTTTGTCTTTTTCAAAATTATTCATAGTTCTAAATTATAATTTTCGCCCTTTCATTTTTAATTTTTCTTTTTTCACTCTTCACTTTTAACTTATGGTAATTGGTTAGCATTTCGGACTAAATTTGATTAATTTCATTGATGTCGGTGTTCTTTAAAATCCTTAGAATAAGCGGGAAAATGTCATATTCGCGATTATTGAAACGGAAAGAAAGTTCTGCAAGATAAATTGGGAAAAACTTTTTATGCACTCCGCGATATTGATAAAGCCAGTGTTTGGCATAACTCCAGAACCCTTCAATGCCGTTAATATGATCTCTGCCTTTTGGCCTCCCATCTCCTTTTTTAATGATAACATGATTGCCGCGAAGGCGCAGCGATCCATAGGCGTGCCAGTCATCGGTATAATAAAGGCTGCCCGGTTCGGTATATTCTTGAATAAGCGGAATAAGTGTTTCTGTTTCGCGGGAGGGTACCGGAACGACTCTCACATTTCCATTGCGTTTCATCATTCCAAAGACCAGAATTTTCCCGCGAGCGCCCCAGCCGCGTTTACCCTTTCTACGGCCGCCAAATACGGCCTCATCGCATTCAATTATACCTTTCAGAATCGGTTTACACTGTTCAGCAAGACACAATGCGGCTCTAATCGATCTGAAGAACTGCTCTATAGTTTTGCGGTTGCCCAGTTTTTTGAAACGCAGGCGGTAGGCGGGCACTCCCAGAACAAAGTAATCTAACAGTTTGCTCTTGTTTTTCTCCGACAACCGGCATGCATCCCAAATGCTTTGAGATGTATACCGGTGGCCGCAAGAACGGCACTTCTTCCTGCCATCAGTCAATTTCCATGACCAGTGATAATTGCATTTCGGACATCGTGTACGCATACTAATATTTTACACGATTTGGTCCGTTTTGCTGGTCAATTACCTAACTTATTTTGCCTGTAGATAACTTCTTGCTTGACATAATTTTTTGTGCTATACTTAAGGTGGTTGAGAAATCAACCAATATTTCTAAAGCTTAGAGGCTCCGCAAGGAGTCTCTTTTGCGTTTAATCTGGCAAAATTTCTCTTTTCCAACAAATAAAATTTCTAATCTTCTGAATATCAAAAATAAATAATCCTTTTTCTTGCAGTTCATTTAATTCGCTGGCAACCTTTCTTGCTGTGGCAAAAAGCACAACCTTTTTACCATCTTCTAATAATTGATTTATAGGATCGGCAAAATCACTATCGCCGCTCCAAAGAATAAAATTTTCAACTTGATTTTTTTCATAATCAAGTAACATATCTCTGCCAATTTCCACATCAAAATTACATTTCAAATCCTGAACAAATAAAATCCCCTGCTGGTTAAGTTCCTTGAGTTGGTTGTTCAAAAATTCTATGGCTTCTACTTTCAATTTTTTAAGTAATGGCGCTCTTATAAAATTTTTTAAAATCTCGGGCGAATTTGGTGATATGCTTGATACATCAATTGATAACTTCATTATTTTTACCGATTTTGTCTTAACATCATAACCACACTTTTCGGCTTCTTCTAAAATTGCTAAAGATTTTTCATCGCCTTCTAATTTTCCATTATAAAATTTAATCTTTTTTACATTTCCAAAAGAATCTAAAAATTGTTTTAATCTTTTTAAATCAATATGCCATTTAAGTTTATCCTGCCATCTTATAACATTAGCGAAATCAATATAAATATTTGTTTCCTTATCAAAAATTCTCTCTAATTCTAAAATTCTTTCGGGATATTTTTGAGCTAATTCTTTAATTCTTTCTGTTTTAGGTTGGAACATATTAAAATTCAATTTTTTTTAAATTCTCTCTTATTTTTTCTTCTAATTCACGGCCTTGTTTGAAATATTCTTCTAATTCTAATGTCAGTTTTTTCATTTTTTCCTCAAATGGAATTCCATCATCTTCTTCTGGTTTTATGCCAACATATCTTCCCGGAGTTAAAACGTAACCATTTTTCTTAATTTCTTCTAAAGTCGCTGATTTACAAAATCCGGGGATGTCTTCATATTTGCCAAATCCTTCTTCTCCTCGCCAGGCACGCACAGTATTGGCAATTTTTTGAATTTGTTCATCTGTAAATATAACTTGCTTTCTTGAAACCGGCTCATAAATTTCTCTGGCGTCAATAAATAAAGTTTGGCCTGTTCTATTTCTAAACCTTCCATTCTTTTTATTTTTTGTTAAAAACCACAAAGAAACCGGGAGCGTAACATTGTAAAAAAGCTTTGGTGGGCAAGCAACAATAACATCAACTAAATCATCTTCAATAATTTTTTTTCTAATTTCTCCTTCTTTTCCTCCAGCCGCTAAAGCGCCATTTGCCATAACAAAACCCGCTATTCCATTTGGGGCTAAATGATAAATAAAGTGTTGAATCCACATAAAATTAGCATTGGTCGCTGGAGGTGTTCCATACTTTAATCGTGGATCTTTATCTGATAATCTTTGTGGTTCCCAATCGGCATTAAAAGGAGGATTGGATAAAACAAAATCAAATCTAAAATCAGAAAATTTATTATCATAATAAGAATTACCTTGCTCTATTTGCCCCTCCATTCCTCGTAAAGCCAAATTCATTTTACAAAGTCGCCAAGTGTTAATATTAAATTCTTGGCCATAAAAAGAAATTTTTGTTGAATCATTTTTATGAATTTTTAAAAATTCGCCTGACTGCACAAACATTCCGCCAGAACCACAAGCCGGATCAAAAACTCTTGCTCCTTCATATGGTTCCAAAATTTCAACCAATAATTTAACAATTGAACGCGGAGTATAAAATTCTCCTGCTTTTTTACCTTCTTGTGAGGCAAATTGTCCCAAAAAATATTCATAAACCATTCCTAAAATATCTTTTTCTTGATCTATATTATGGTCAAATTTTATTTTTGAAAATAAATTAATAAGCTCTCCAAGGCTATGGCTTTCAACCGGTGTTCGCGAATAAACTTTAGGTAATATATCTTTAAGAGATGGATTTTCTTCTTCTATTACCTCAAGCGCTTCATCTAAATACTTTCCAATGTAATGATGCATTATGTATTTTTGTAAATAATCCCAACGGGCTTTTTCTGGAATATAAAAAATACCCTTGGCTCGATAAGGGTCTTTTTGTTCTACATAATATTTTCTTGAAGATTCATCGCGAATGAATGAAGCACCTTTGGGGTCAGAAACTAATTTTTCTAATTCATCTTTTCTCTGATAAAAAGAGTCAGAAACATATTTTAGAAAAATTAATCCCAAAACAATATATTTATATTGGCTTGGGTCAATATTCCCTCGCAGTTTATCTGCCGCTTTCCAAAGTTCTCTTTCAAAATCCAAATCTTTTGAAGGTTTTTGACTAAGATTTATAACTTGCTCTGTTGCTTCTTTTTGAACTTTTTTAATTCTTTCTTTTATATCATCAGGTAAGGTATCAATATCATACAAAAAACCAGCGCCAACCTTTTTGATTTTTACGCCTGAAGCATCTTTTAATTGCTTCTGTATTGCCTGTCTGGTTACGCCTAAAATCCGCGCTATGTCTGAGGTTGAAATATATTTATCTTTTTCCATTATTGTCATTGTAGCATGATAAAAATGGTTGTCAATTGACAACCATTACTAAATCAAATTTCGCTCTTTAAAACTAAAAAAATTGGTTTTTGTAATAATTACATGATCAATTACTTCTATTCCTAAAATCTTGCCTGCTTCTACTAATCTTTTTGTCATTTCTAAATCGTCTTCTGAGGGTTCGGGGTCGCCTGAAGGATGGTTATGTGCCAAAATTATTTGAGCAGCTAAATTTCTAACTGCTGGCTCAAAAACTTCTCTGGGGTGAACTAGGCTTGCATTAAGCGAGCCAATAGAAATAGTTTCTTTGTAAATTAACTTATTGCGAGCATCAAGATATAGGGCGACGAAATTTTCTTTTTTATTTTCTTTAATATGAGCTACTTCTTTGACTGCATCTTCGGGAGAGGTTATATAAATTTCTTTCTCTGATTTTTCTTTAAACAATCGACTTCCTAATTCAATAGCTGCTAAAATTTGGGTGGCTTTTGTTGGACCTACTCCGCGCATATTTCTTAATTCTTCATAAGAAGCATCCAGAAGTTTCTTGTCGCTGTATTTTATTAAGATATCATTTGCAATCTCTAAAGCGTTTTTGCCTTTTAATCCAGTGCGCAAAAGAATAGCTAATAATTCCTCTTTTTTTAACGCTTTTGCGCCCTTCTTTATTAATTTCTCGCGAGGTCTTTCAAATTTGGGGAGGTCTTTTATTTTCTTTTTGGGTTTGGTTTCCATTTTTACTTCGTTAGTTCGGCAAGCAAAGATGTAGGTTTATTTAGTTGGCTTATGGTTTTATTTTATCCCATTCTGCGTGCCTGAACCACTTGTTCAAGGTCCTAGGCAAGGCAGTGTTTTTGCTTTTTAATTCTTTCTTGGCTGCCCAGTTTCGGCTACATTCTGCATCAATACATGGGTATGGGTAAATTTTGTAATAGATTGATTTAGATTGCTCGCTTATACTTAACACTTGTGCATAACTCTATTGATTTACTTTTTGTCTTTTGCTATAATTGTACTAACAAGTAAATCCTCGTGCGTG
>Ga0078972_1007562_pt2 | contig 18592 bp, 19 predicted proteins | sample YelNatPaOPGAMG01_FD_67568 | JGI IMG/M metagenome (GOLD analysis project Ga0078972, IMG submission 67568) | Hot spring thermophilic microbial communities from Obsidian Pool, Yellowstone National Park, USA - OP-RAMG-01 (SPADES assembly) (version 2) | ecosystem: Environmental > Aquatic > Thermal... | reverse complement strand
CAAATGCTGAAAGAAACAAAATATGTAGGGAGGGGCACTCCCGAATTCACGCCCGTGGAGACCGGATCAATACCTGCAAAGGCAAATCCAGTCGTTGAAACGGGAAGCCCACGGCTTTAGTCGTGGGAGGATGTCACATGTATTACGGAAATGATATGCCTCATTCTTCCAGCGATCCTTCCCTGCTTCCTATGAAGTCCTGTATAAGCTTAGCTGCAAGCATTGAAGTGTTGCCGTTGTCATAGACCGGAGTCATTTCAACAATATCTAAACTTATGATCTTTTTCCCCAGCCCGTTAATGAGTGCCCTGACATCAGTATCTAAAAGACCGTAGGGTTCAGGTGTACCCACACCTGGCGCAAATGAAGGATCAAAGCCGTCCATATCAATTGAGAAATATACATTGCCAGATATGCGTTCTTTTATCCGGTCAATAACCTCCTCTATTCCGTGTTTCTTTACATAACGTGCGGAATAGAAAGATACCTGATCCATGATCCCGGATTCCTTTTCCTCCTGTGATGTTGACCTGGTGCCTACAGACCATATTCTATCCTTTCCAAGAATTTCAAGGCATCTCCTCGTAATGCATGCATGGTTGAACTTGCTCCCCATGTAAGTGTCCCTGAAATCAGAGTGGGCATCTATTATGACCATGTATGCATCAGGAAGGTTTCTTACCATGCCGCTGGTAAGTGAGTGTTCTCCACCAAGCATTATGGGAATTTTTCCGTCCCTGTATAGTCTGGATCCTACCTGCTGCACTGTATCAATGACCTCTTCTGCATCTTCTCCAACTTCAAGATTTCCAAGGTCGCAAATTGGAATATCCGGAAAATTAACATTATACCAGGGGTCAAAGGACTCGAGATTGTCGTATGCATGCCTTATTGAATCGGGTGCCAGTCGTGATCCCCTGCGGTAACTTGAAGTGTTATCAAACGGAACACCAAAAAGCACGTATCTGGATTCACTGTATGATGAATGGGCGTCCGGAAGAGTTGGAAGGTAAAACAGATCCGTCAGTTCTGAAACATTATCTTCCGTTTTCCCATTGCTTCCCAATATGATACCTCTGTCCCTACCTTGATCTTATCAGCATCTGCTGGGTCGAACTGCATAACAAATGTTTCAAATGTATCACTGTCCATCAGCTGTGCCTCGTTGTTTCCCACAGATAGAACCTGTGCATTCTTCTTTTCAATCATGGGAACCTTCACCTTGTGTTTAACAGGGTAAACAACACTTCTTTTCTGTGAATCAAAGATGCCAATAGCTACGATTCGCCCCTTTGCTTCCCCATGTTTTCCAGGTTTGGACATGGTGATTTCCATAATTTTGCACGGAGCATCATCAATAAGCATGTATCTTCCGACTTTTAATTCTCTTACTTCGGCTTCTTGCCAGCTCATAAAGTTCAATACGGTGATATGACAAGTATTTATATACTTTGTCCGGGATTTTTATATTTATATTTTTAATGAAAATTAAGTGAAGACCTTTCCTTTCATGGTTCTTGCGTCCAAAGGTGATATTTTGCCTGCTTCTTTAAGAATCTTTCCGTCAACCATCACCATCCCAATATTTGATGGATTTGCTGAATAAACAATGCTGTTCACCGCATTTTCCTCTGACACCGGAAATATGTTGGGCATTGTGGAATCTATCATTATTATATCGGCCTTTTTTCCCGCTTCGATTGATCCTATGCTCTCATCGCCCAGGGACCTTGCTCCGTTTATGGTTGCCATATCAAGTATCTCCTGTGCCTTCATGAGAGCAGGGTTCCAGCGTTCGTTTTTTACAGAGAGAGCCGAGAATTTCATGGCTTCAAACATATTCAGGGAATTATTGCTTCCGTTGCTGTCGGTGCCCATTGAAATCGTAACGCCGTTTGCCATCATCTCTGGAATGGGAGGTACTCCCCCAACTCCAAGTTTGAAGTTGCTCACTGAATTCCATGAGACTTTAGTTCCGGCTTTTGCCAAAAGTTTCACTTCCCTGAGAGTGGCCCATACGGTGTGTGCTGCCAGGACGTTTTCGGCCAGGAACCCTATATCAGAAAGATGTTCCACGGGCCTCTTCCCGTTGTTTGCCTTTACAAAGTTGTAAACTTCTTCCCTTGTCTCTGCAAGATGAGTATGGATAATTGTACCATGTTTCTTTGCCAGCTGGGAGACTGATGAATAGATGTCGTCCCCGGCAACATATATTCCCTGTATGCCAACAGAAGGTGTTATTCGGTCTTTTCCGGTGAACTCCTTTATAAATTTCTCGGCGTTGTCAAGGGTGTCTCCCTCCTGTGTTGTGTATTTCCTGTCAAGCGTCACCCATGACAGGTAGCCGCGAATGCCTGAATCCGTTACGGCCCTGGCGATGACATCTTCAGAATAGTAGAGATCTGTGAATGAGGTTATTCCATTGTTTATCATCTCGGAAATGCCTATCATTGATGAATTGTATATGCCTTCAGGGGTCCGTCCTGAATCAAGTTTGAAGGTCAGATCGAGAAATTTCTGCAGATCAACATCATCCAGCCTGTTTTTAAGATGCGACATTGCCACATGGCAGTGAGTATTGATAAAACCGGGAAGAACTATATTTCCCCCGGCATCTATTGTTCTGTCAGCATCGGTGGAAGTTTCCCCAACATCACTTATTTTATTGCCCCTGATGAGAATGTTTCCTCTTTTGACCTCCCTTTTGCTGTTCTGCGTAACTATTATGGCATCCCTGATGAGAGTGCTTTGCATAAGAGGTCATGGCAGGATCATTTATATTTTTGACCCGGCATGAAAAATTCCATTGTACCCGGCCAAAGAAAACCTTCAGCCAATTTGAATAAGGTTTCTCCTATGTGGTCAGATCACTCCACCTTTTTTCAGCTGGGCCTCTGTCTCCCTCATCTTCTTTTTTGCCAGATTATCCGCTGATTTTGAACTTTTCCTCACAGCTATAATCATAATAAGAATGGCAACCGATACACCGAATATCTGAAGTCCGTATCTGGAGAGCACATCAACTCCAATGAAAACTGCAACTCCAATCAGTGCACCTGTTATTATTGGGTATGGAAGGGAGTTAGCCCTTGTGGAACGATCCTCATCCTTTTCAATAAGGAATGAGGCTATGAAACCCACCACCACAAAGGAGAATGTAACCAGCAGAAACGGATCGATGTTGAAATGAGTATCAGCAAGGGGCAGAGCAAGCTGGTAACCGTTCAGGATAAGTGTATACATTGCCAGGGCCTCTCTGAGGTAAACTGAAGATGCAGCCGCAAAATAACTTACACCTGTGGATGCCATGGTGTGCGCAATTGCAAGCTGGTCCAGAAAAGTGCCAAGTGACAGGAAAAGATATGTGATTGATCCATGAATTCTTTTTGCAAATATTCCCTCCACAGCAAAAATTATTCCAAGGCCGAAAAAGAAAGTTATTGCAGTGGTGATGGTAAGTGGAATCTTTAATCTTCCCAGAAGAAATATTGGAGAAATTATGCCAGTTGCAGTGAGTGCAGTGTTCAGGACCACAAGTGATCCGGTTATGGCTGCAACAGGATATACAAATCTGGATATTTTCCTTGGAGTAAGGTGTTTTATGAATGGTATTGCTATGATTACAGCAAGCATTGATAAGTAAAGGGATGTATCTATTTTTGGCACAATATAGAAAATAAGGAGTATAGCTGGCGAAATTATGAGAAGATTGACCGGGATTCTTTTAGCAGACTGATCCATTTAATATCCCTCGTTTGTCATTTTTCCATACCTGTATTCAGACATGAGCCTCATTAAAAGATCGTTCTCCCTTGCCACTGAGCTCTTTAGTCCGATGCTCTGGAAGAACTTTGCAACATTGTTCAGGTATCCCCTCTCCACCAGACTGGCACTTGTTAGAAGTTTTTCATATACCGGGTCTTCTTTAGATTCGGTAAAACCTCTGGGATCCACAAGGAATATAAAGACTCTTTTCCCAATTTTGTAATCTTTTGGATTTCCGCCGTTGAATGATTCAGGATATGAAAAAGGGCTTATTAGAAAGATAAGGGCATTCTTTTTTATTCTCTTCTTTATCTTTTCCATAAGGGGTAGAATATTGAATGTCCCGTCTGGCCTTATCTCTGACACCAGCTTCTCAAGATTCTTCACCGATTCTTCTGATTTTGTGGGGGCAATAAAATGGTCGTGCACAGAGGAATCAACCATGAAACCAACGCCGTCATGATTCTTCAGTATGGCATATGATGCGTTGATGACCACATTGACTATCCTGTCATACATCCTCTTTTCCGCTGTGCCCTGATTAACGTTCCAGCTATAGTCCATGGCGAAGATCACATCAATGGGTTTCTCCTCCTCCATCTGCTTAATATACAAATCTTCACCATTGATTGCACCGTAACGGTTCCAGGCAACATACCTGAAATCATCGCTTTCCGTGTACTGCCTCACACCATAGAAATCATATCCCTGCCCAACTTTCCTGGAATAGTGCACACCCATGTAGAATACAAAGTTGCTGAGCCTCTCACTTCTCTGTGTGTGTATATCAGCGATTGCAGGTGCCACACTTACCTCATCTATTCTTGGAATTGTGTATTCCACCAGGCAGAGTTTCATAGGGTCCTGGGTGTATACCTTAACCGGCCCAATCTTGTACTTCCCTATGGCTATTGATTCTATGGAATAATGCTTCTTTACCTCATCCCCCGGTTCAAGGGACAGAAATCCCTCGTATTCACCTGAAGATTTGAAGACATCGGAGAGTGTGTCAAAATAGTGAAAATAGACTCTTTTTTTCCCTTTGTTTCTGAAAACTATCTCTATGTCTACTGCCTGGAATTTTCTGGAGCTTTTTCCTGGAATGATTCTTTCTGTGTCAACATTGTAGAGATCAAGAGCTGGCCCCCTGTTGAATAAAATTATGTCTGATGATACCACAAAAAACAGGATAACTGCAAGCGCTATGTAGTACGGATATCCAAGAAGGATAGATTCGAATATTCCGTAAGACAGTATGGCCAGCAGAAGATATCCTGATTTTCTTATCATTTAGGTGTATCAACTTCCGAAATTATTTCGTCAATAATTCTGTTGAGTGTACCCAATACATCGCTGCCGTTCTCGATCATGGCTTCCGGTCTAAGTATTAGACGGTGGTTGAGAAGTTCGCGGCTGAGGTATTTTATATCCTCGGGAATAACATAGTCCCTGCCATTGAGGAAGGCGTTTGCCTTTGCGGCATTGAGGTACTTTGTTGTGGTCCTGGGGCTTGCACCCACGAATATGAGATCATGTTCCCTGGTCTTTCTTATTATATCCACAACATATGTAATGATCTCTTCGCTGGCGTATACCTTTTTCATCTCCCCCCTGAGCATTATGATCTTTGATCCGTCTAGAACTGATTCCTCTTCCGATGGAGGATCGGTTATTGATTTCAATATTCTCAGCTCCTCCTCCCTTGTTGGATAGGTTAGGATGCATCTGAAAAGGAATCTGTCCATGAGCGCTTCAGCAAGCGGGAATGTTCCCTCCTGCTCAATTGGGTTCTGTGTTGCAATTGCCAGGAAAGGTTCAGGAAGTGGGTTTATGTCTCCTCCAACTGATACATGCTTCTCCTCCATCCCTTCCAGAAGCGCCGACTGTACCTTCGGTGGTGTTCTGTTTATTTCATCTGCCAGAAGAACATTGGCGAATATTGGACCCTTCCTGAATTCCATTTTCCTGGTTTCCAGGTTGAAAACTATACTACCAGTGATATCTGATGGAAGCATATCAGGTGTGAACTGAATTCTTTTGAAATCCATGCAGAGATTTCTTGCAAATTCACTTGCCAGCATTGTTTTTGCCAGTCCCGGCACTCCTTCCAGAAGAATATGATTTCCGCTCATTAGGGAGATGAACATGAACCTGATGATCTTCTCTGAACCGATAACTCTCTTTCCAATTGCCTTCTCAATATCCTTTACACTTTTCCTTACATCCTGCAGATCTGATAAATCAAGTTCTGTCATAGAACCCTCCCCTTTTCCATCTTTTCTATTTCCACTGTGCTGAACTTCAACTTTTTAACCTGTGCATAAGTTTCAAGTATCTGGTTGAACGTTTCATTTCTCAGTTGCAGCCCCTTCTTCTTCCTTCTGGAATATGAAGACTGGCTCATGTTTTCATATTTTGAATATCTCTTCATAAGTATCTTTAGATTCTGCCTGATAACTTCCATCCTCTCCATCTCCTTGAGTATTGGGTTGAGGTAATGCCTGTAGTCGTCATTTTTTATGAACTCCAGCTCCCTGTTGAAGAAATCTGTTGGAACAAGGAATTTCTCCCTTTTCTGCTCAAGAGTTGGAAGACTGTCAATTTTGGTCTTCCTGGATCTCCTCTGAAGTGAGAAAGTGACTCCGAATATGAGCACAACTGGTATCAGGAATCTGAATAGAAGAAGCGGATATGCCCTAATATTTTCCATCCACATTCCGAAAAAATAACCAATAGCACTATTCAGGATTGACAACTTCGTTCTCCCCGCTGCCCCCTGTTTCCTGATTGTCTTCCTTCACTTCTTCTTGGTTATCTCCAGCTCCAGATTCCTCCCCTGGAGATTCCTTAACCTTCCTTATTTCGACATTTGGAAAATATAGTTTAGCGATATCCATGTAGTTGTATATATCTGTAAGTTTGTCAACAATTGTGTCTTCATCTACAACATAATCCTTGGAAAACCTGGCCTTTTCATAGAGGTCCAGATAGAACATGGTGAGCTTTTTCAGGGCACTTAGCTTCTCTGCAAGTTTTTCTTCCGGTTCTGGAGCTGAAGCCATTGCCTCTACTATTGCATGGTTATCCACATATCCTGTTTCCGGTACCTCAATGCCAAAACTTTTCAGTGATCTTATGAAGAAATATCTGTTGCTTTCATTTGTAACTGGCGCTTCGGAGAAATATCTTATGTAATCATTCTTAACAGAGTTATAAGCAAGAATTACTGCTTCCCTGTATTGTTCGTTACCTATGAGTTTCCTGGTTTCCACTATTGGAGTTATATCCCCAATAGTTTTTACCTCCACAATTCTCTCTATGGGGTTTTGGACCCTCTCTCTTTTCTTATCCCTCTTATTTTTCTTTTGCTTGACCGTCTTTTCAGGTTTTGCTGCCTTTGATTTCTTTTGCGGTTTCCTATTTAATATACCCATTTCATCACCTCAAGAATAACTCCCATTAACTGTAACGTAAAGATAATATGCATACAACTTCACAGGGCTGCTAAAGCTGAAGAATTTCGTAATCTTCACTAGTTTGATATTTACGCTTTCTGGGTTGGCTGTGACTTTTGCATACGCTGTCAGATTTATGAAACCATCATTACGGTAAATTTTCTCCGGTGAACCGGAAAGACTCAGGCTTGCATTGGTTATATTGGTAGAGCTTGTATTTAATGAAAGATTTACAGAATAAAGATAGTCTCTATTATTCAGGTTCAGAGAGCCATTCACATATATACTATTTCCAGAAAGAAATGCCGTTGTGTTATAAGTGCTGTGTACTTCATTGGTCATGTTTGCATAAACATTAAATATATTTTGAACTGGGGAGAGATCAACTGCTTTAGAATACGCATTTGTGAAGCTGCCATTAAGCACCATACCCACTTTTATGCTGTTTGATCCAACCTGTTCCGCGGTTATATTAACCTGTGTTCTTCTTTCCCCTTTCATTACAATGTTACCAATTCCGTTGAGATTATAATACCATTCCGCCGATGAGTTTGCATGAATTATTATTAGATATGGATCAATATAAACGGTTGAAGTAACATTGTTGTTGGTTATATTTGACCAGAAATTCTTCTGGACGAAGTAACTGTTGGAGTACTGGAATGAATAGTTTCCTTCTGGCAGCCTGAAATAATAGGTTCTGTTTATTCCAACCGGGCTTGTTTTATAGCTTATGCTGAAAATATAATGGTTAGTCTCGTTGAGATAATTCGCAGGTACACTGTTGTTTGTATAGGTTGTATTGAATGCGTTGTGTATCTCTAATTTATCAGTAAACACAGGTACTGGATGAAGTATCAATGTTCTGGCCGTATTATTTTCCACATTCACAACCGTTGCGTTTCCATGATTGTAAAGAGTTTCAGCGAGAACTGTGTAGTTGCCCTTCACGTTTAATTTGAAGGTGGCATTCCCAGTGGCGGTGGTGTTTCCTGTTGACCTGTACTGGGTTCCGTCAATCATGAAATAGACCTCATATTGTGTATTGGAAAGATTTTCTGTGGAGTTCTCAAGATGAAGTGTCAATATAACAGGGCCAGAACCTGTTACATTGGAGGATGCTGAGGTACCGTTCAATATAGATGAGATGTTAGAACCGCCTATTCCCGGTATACCTGTTCCTGAACCAGGGGTGGAATGGATTATCCCATTTCCTATGCTTGCCGAAAGGTTCAGGGAGAAGTTCAGATCGGTTATGTTGCTGTTAAGTGATATATTTACAGCCTTTGATCCCGTAAACCCAAAAGCTGTGGCATTTACAAAATAAAGCCCATTAATGGAGAATATACGGTAATAACCGGTGGTGTTTGTAATGTTGTATTCAATAAGTGTTCCTGTTTTTGAATACAGTCTCACCGTAGATCCAGCAAGACCTGTATCGGGACCATAGATCTTCACATAGCCACTTACTTGGAATATATGAGACTGGAGTGGAACCATGGAGAAGTTATAGGTTGTATTACCTGTTATATTGATATTGAAGAAATAGGGATGATAGAAGGTGGCGTTAACCGCAAATGAATAGTTTCCAGTATAGGATAAGCCCAGCTTATAATAGCCGGTGCTATTAGTTGTTATATTTTCAGCAAATACTGTTCCGTTTATTTCTGTATAGAATATTACAGAAGTACGGGACAGAGGTTTTCCATCCAGAGAGTTTGTTATATTTCCACTAAGTGTAAGATTCAGGGTACTGTTGGAGTAATTGATCCTTGAATTATTTCCATTCAGATACCGGGTGATATTCCCTGGGACATTTTTTGATACGTTTGTACTGTTCTGCTGCCCTACATTAGATCCGGAAGGCATTGGATCCTTGTTGGTGAGTGTTATATTGACATCTGTTAGGTTATTTATAACATCTCTTGCAGTGTAATTATAACCATAGGCTGCATCCACTGCAGTAATTATGTCCAAACCATATGGAACCCTTATTCTGTATGCACCTGTGCTGTTTGTGGTGGTGTTGCTTGAAGTACTCCCATGGAGACCCACTGTTGCTCCTGAAATAGTTTTGTCTTCGCGGTTAAATATGAAACCAGAAACATTGAACTGATCCTTTGCTGAAACATTTATTATAAGATTAAAATCGTTATCTGATTTTCCGGACACTATAATATAATAAGGATTCGGAATTGGATTCATTCCCCTTTTTGATATGGTTATCCCGTAAGTTCCATTTGGTACATTGAGGGAATATTTTGAATCCTGAGATGACTGTGCTGTGTAACTCCCAAACTTGCTTAAGAAATCTATCTGGACACCTGGAACCAGTGTTTTGTTGCTGAATTCGGTCAGGCCACTTATATTATACCTGGATGCAGGTGCCAGCGAGACATTTACCCAGGCGCTGGACAGCCCGATTGTGTCAATACTGACAATTTCAGCATTGTAGCCCTGCACAAAATATGAAAGATCTCCTTTGCCCTGGTGAACCATTACGTATGAGTAATAACCGTTTGATGCCGTATATGTCTGGGTATAATACTGGTTCTCAGAAACGGTTAACATTGAATTTGCTACAGGTAAATTTCGAGACGAAGCATTGGTAACATACCCTTCTATTTCAACAGAAGAAGAGCTTGTAGACGAAAAACCAGTTGTCTGAACGCCATTTGACAATCCCTGAATGTCTCCAAGCAGCCCTTTCATCAGATCTTCAAGATAATGCATAAGAGACAAAAGGAAGCTTGGAACATTTGACATATTAAATTGAGTATTGCTAAATCCTGTGGAGGTTGATATTCCCTCAAGCTGTGATAATCCTGATGAAATCTTCTGATTCTCGAAAACATGATCTACCGGGACGGGGTTCGTGCTGGGATAGGTCATGGGTAACGCAGCAAAAACAGTAGGAATCATCAATGATCCCACCACTAAAAGAGCCAGAGATTTTGGTGACAATTCTATGTTTTAGTCTCCTGTACTATAAATAATTTAGCTATGTGTTTTGGATTAATTTCTAACCTTTACTGCCACGCCTTTTTTAAGATCTTTCATTGCACTGTATGGCATTTTGGCAATGCCAACACCCTTCACCTCACCCTTGTTGTGAAGTACAACCTCATCTTCTGTTCGTATGTCTGTGGTTGCATCCAATACTCCCACAGAATAGACATTGGAAGTTGGTTTGAAATCATCAATCTCAACCAGGAACTTTCCATTCTCAATGAACCATTTTGCAGAAGATTTGTTTATGGTATATTTTCCCAGGTACTCATTGAAAACCATAGCAGGCTTTCCTTCAACTATCAGCATCTCCTGGTTATAGTTGTTTATGACCTTTGCATTCTCAACATACTTTCCAATCCAGTTGCCGAACTGAAATTTGGCCCTGGACACATGCTGATCCATCCTGCTCCCTTTTTTCAGATCATTTTCCTTAACTGTGCTATCCAGTGCGGCATATAGGGCCCTCAGATTTGCTTCAGATTTAAGGTTGCCCTCTATTATTAAGGAATCCGGCGGGAGGATTTCAGAAATGAATCCTAGATCTTCAGTAATATAAGCTATAATTTTTTTGTAAGTATTCCTCTTCAGGTATGCTGACACAGTATCCTTCATCATGACCTTCTCGTCCTCATACCAGTGTCCAACAACAGGTATGTTGTAAAACATTGCTGGATATATGTTTTCAAGTTCACGAGGGACAAGGGCTACCGGGGAAGTTACTATGAGTTCATGTATATATTTTCTGAATTCGCTGATACGGGAAAGAATTTCCATATGCGTTCTTGAAGTTGAATATGGTTTCCTGGCAGAACATGGCATAATCAGGGCAACTTCCCTGTTTACTGGTTTTTCGTAAACATTCACGATCTTATCCCTGTATCTCTTCAGGTCAGGTCTTTCAAGTGATTCAATGCTGTTTGCCATTATATAAGGTGTCCTTAATGGAAATACAGTTTCCATGGATTCATAGTATGAAAAATCTAGGATTCTAAGAATCTCCAGGGCTTTTGAAGAAAACTGGATCTTTTCCACCATCTCACGCAGTGTTCCATTTTTTATGCTCTCCCTGATAACTGCCATCAGATCCTTTGCAAAATTTTGGTTGGATTCCAGCGGTGACTGATCCTTTGCCACCCCGAAGGGAGTATATCTCAGGCCTCTTTGGCTCTGTTTCCTCAAAAAGATATCATCAAACACGCTTATGCCCATGTATGCAAGTACAGGGATAAGGAAAGGATCACCTATTCCAGGGGCGTAGATCAGCCTGTTCCAACCGATTTCATTCCTTATGGACATAATCTTGCTTACAAACTGCTTTGGGCGTTCTATGATCTCAAGAGTGTTTAACATCATTACCATATCTTCCGATTCCGCAAAGCTAATGTTTTCAATGCTGCTTATGGCCTCAGGATATGTGATAGTTTTTCTGAATCTGTTTCCGAGAACAACCAGATCTTCTCCGGAGTTGAGAAACTCTTCCTGATTCTGAGTATTCACCATAACAGGGTATTCCCAGCCTGCACCTGTGGTACCTGTTCTGGCAAAGCCGAAGAAATTGTTGTCCTTGATCACCGCCCGAGATGGCATGTTCTTTCTTAAATCTAAGCCAGCATCAATTGGAGTTATGTCCATGTTTGAAATGTCAAAGGTTTAATAGGTCAATAAATTAAAGGACTGGGGATAAGTAGACATAATGAAAACAAACGCCGAGAAAATAGAAATTACAACTCCCGGCCAGGAATTATCCACAACTGAAGAATATGTGTCTGGAAAGAACACACTTGAGGAAGATGGAAAAATTTTAGCAGCCATCAGCGGACTTGTACAGAGAGATGAAAAAAATCTTGTAATGTCCGTAAGGAAGATGAAGCCTAAGGTTGTTCCTCAGCCCGGTGATGTTGTATATGGGCAGGTGGTAAAACTGGACCAGCGTTTTGCAATAGTCAGCATAGCTGCCATATGCCGTACAGACGATGACCTTATATATTACCATGGCGATTCGAACCTCAGGTTGGGAGACAGTGGGAACAGAAGAGATGTTGGAAGAAATCTCCTTAGAATCGGGGACCTTGTAAGGGCAAGGGTCGTGAAGATATTCAGGGGAACTCCTGATATTTCAATAACTGGGAAGCACTATGGTGTCCTGAAAACACTGTGTGACAGATGCAGAAACCCAATGGTACTTAAAAATGGAACACTTTACTGCGACAACTGTGAAAAGACCGATCTGAGGAAAATTGCTGATGATTATGGAGAAGTTTTAACTTTTGGTGATGGATATGAAAGGAACTAATGCAGATAAGATTAAAAATGTGGAACAGCTTTCCCGGGAAGTAGTAACCATGCGCAAGGAACTTGAGGACGTAAAGGAGGTTCTTAAGGGACTTATACAGGTTGTTATGGGTAGAGAAGAGAATCTTGACGAGGACGAATATAACTGAGGTAAAGAAATGATAATGCCAATGAAAATGCTGGAAGAAAATTTAAACAAGCAGGTAGCTTTGCTATTGAAGGATAACCGTGTTCTGGAAGGAAGACTTACCGGTTATGATGAATATATGAACATGGTTCTTGATGAGGTACAGGAAAATGCCGAAAGCCTTACAAGAAAACTTGGTACTGTAGTCATAAGAGGAAGCAACGTGGTAAGAATCGTTGCAAAATAATCTCTCATTTTTTTAGTGTGAAAAATTTACCTTTCCTGAAATTCAAATTATTACTGAAGAATTGAGATCTGGCTTCACCAGATCTTTATCTTTTTGACTTTTGTATTACCTTTCTTTGAAAGTTCACCAAAGACCTTTTCAAAACTCTCATGCACATATACTGGCAATTGGGCTCTGAAGTTGTCCGGAGAATGAGGATCATTGGAGACCTGCCATTTAAGAGTCTGATCTCTCATATTCATTCTCCATCCCTGAGCCCAGCCGATAAAAAATCTCTGATCTGGTGTAAGTCCGTCCATCTTTACGTTAATCTCAGGGTGTTTTCTGATCCTCCTTTGAAGGGCTTCATAAGCAATACTCACTCCACCTATGTCCGCTATGTTTTCCCCCAGAGTCAGTTCGCCGTTTACATGAAGGCCCGGAAGTGCTTCCTGTGCACTGTACAATTCCACAACCTGTTTTGCCCTTTGCATGAATTCCCTTTCGTCCTCTTCTGTCCACCACTCTTTTATATTCCCTTCAGCATCATACTTCCGGCCCTCGTCATCAAAACCATGGGTAATCTCATGGGCAATGGTACCGCCTGTTGCACCATAATTTACGGCGTCATCAAGAGTGCTGTCAAAGAATGGTGGCTGGAGTATGCCAGCTGGAAAAACTATCTCGTTCTCTGTTGGGGAGAAATATGCATTAACTGTAGGAGGAGTCATTTCCCAGAGTTCCCTGTCCACTGGTTTATTTACCCTTTCCATATGCCTTCTGATCTCGAACTCATTTGATCTCAGCACGTTCCCAAGGTAGTCCCCGCTTTCAATCCTTATTGGTGAATAATCTATGAACTTTGAAGGGTAACCGATCTTTGTCCTGAACTTTTTGAACTTTTCAATTGCCTTTTCCTTTGTAGCATCGCTCATCCACTCCAGTGTTTTCAGCCTCTCCATGAATACTTCTTTTATATCTTCAACCATATCGTTCATTCTTTTCCTGGAATCCTCCCCAAATTCCTGCTCCACGTATAACTTTCCAAGTGCTTCACCAATGTGTGAATCTATAACTGATACTGCTGTTTTCCATCTCTTTTCCTGTTCTTTCTGGTCGAAAAGCTTCCTGTGAAAGAAATCAAAGTTTTCTTTCTCCACTTCAGAGTGAAGATAGGGTGCTGTTCCACTTATTATTTTCCACTTAAGATATATTTTCCAGTTTTCAAGGGGCACTTCTTTTAACATTCTTCCCAGATGCTGGAAAAACTCTGGTTGGCCTGCAATAACATACTCAACGTTTCCAAGACCAATGCCTGAAAAGTAGGTTCTGAACCTCAGTTCCGGAAACTTCTCTTCAATGTCTTTCATGTCTATTCTATTGTAGTTCTTTTCAGGGTCCCTAAGTTCAACAGGACTTCTGCTTGATTTTGCCAGTCCTGTTTCCAGCTCCAGTATCCTGTTTGAGAAATCCTGTGCCTGTCTCTCATCATAACCGTATAGAACCAGCATGTTTTCTATATGTTTTCTATACTGTTCCCTGATGTCCTTGAATGAATCCATAAGATAGTACTCCTTGTTTGGCAGGGTTAAACCTCCCTGTTCAATATAGAAAGAATAAATGGAACTGTTTTTCTCATCTATTTCGGAATCCGCTGAGAACATACCCGGTATTCCGGTTAAGTGCATTTTCGAAACAGCAGCTATCAGATCTTCAGTGGAATTTATGCTGTCAACATAATTGATTATTTTTTCAATTGGCTTAAATTTCAATGCATCGATTTTTTCCCTGTCCATTGCAGAAATATAGAATCTCCCTACCATTCTCCTTACAGGATCAGATTCCTGGTCAGCCTTTATTGCGCAACTTTCAAGTATTTTTCCAAGAATGTATCTGTTTTTCTCATAAAGTTCCGAGGAAGCTCCCCAGTAGGAATGGTCAGATGGAATTGGGTGCGTCTTCAACCATTTTCCATTTGAATATTCATAAAAATTCTCCGCAGGGTCCACGCTCTGATCCATATATTCAACTGAAAACTTTGGATTTTCAGGTTTTTCTTCATCCCCGATCATAGGGAACTTTCCGTTTGGATGATCATTTCTCATGGAACCTGAACCGGCAAACCGGCATAAGCCTTTCTTTCCATTTAGAATGAATCTCTAAACTCTTACTGGCTAAGGCTTAGGAATTTTTTAGCTCAACAACTTCACCCGCTTCATCCTATGTTTTTCTCATCAGGAAATTAAGCTTAGCTTATTGTGACAACTTATTTTCCTACGTGCATTTCAAACCATGAAGCTAACAGTATACCAGAAAGGTTAGTACAGCATTGCAATTATTGGCATGTATCAGATACAGCCTGCTCCCCCTGAGACGGAATCGACTCTTCCCTTTTGAAGCCACAGCGCCATTTTGCATGGGTTTTCGCTTCAGCCCGGGATTTAGAGTGTTTTATGACTTTCAACACTGGTACGTATTAATGTCCGCTGAGAAGGTGCGTTGCAAAATAATATTAAAAAGTTCAAAGAAATATAAATTGGTCAGAAATTGATCAATTTTTTTGAAATGCATTTAGAAGTTTTTTTTACTGAACCCGCTTTTGAAGTTTCAAAAACATGCCTAATCTTTACGAATTTATTAGTGTGTTGAATTTAAACAGGTGAGAAGTCCCGGCTTCCGGATTTGAACCAGAGACCTGCGGATAACGGCGGTTTTCCTATTGCCGTGGATTCCCTCTACAGTCCGCCGCTCTACCAACTGAGCTAAGCCGGGTTTTCCGTCTGATACTTTTTTCAGGTTATCCCTCACGGGATTGTTTGATATCAGTCGGTTTACGTTTATATTACTGGTGTTTATTATTTTTTTCATTTCAGGCCTTTTACTCCCATGCATTTTATGGGATTAAACGGAAACTGGCAGGTTCGATTTTTGTTTGAGTTATGTGAAATAGAATAGGAGTCTATTCCGTTTTTCTGGATAGGAAACAATGAGATTGGCGACCAATACTCAATCAAAAATCCTATTTCATGCGCCTATGGTGGAATTAGTACAAATTATAAGATTTATGAATAGAAAATATGAATAAATATCTTCCAGAATGAATATAATCATATTTCAGAATGATTGGAAATTTTCACATAATGCAAAATTTTTAAGAAAAATAGAGATATGGTGAGAGATATAAACTTGATAACCAGAATTTCAAGTTATGGAAAGGAAGTGTAAATATATGGAAGTTCAAACCGAAATGACCGGGACACTGGGAAAATATTACGGCAATAAAATAGTTACAGCGCTCATAGGAATAGAGACAGATGTGAATCTTGTGGAGACCATAGGAAGGGAACTGGCAAAGGAAAACAATGTTGAGGATGTTCTAATTGTCACCGGGCAGTTTGACATAGTATTAAAAGTCAGATTTCCGGATTATGAGGAATTTCAGAGATTTATTGTGAACAGGCTCAGCAGGATGAGCGGAATAAAAGGATCAAAAACAATGATGGTTCTCTCCATAAAGAAAGAAATGGGAAAGAATCTGGGAGCGTGATTAGATGGACCAGAAACTGTATGATGAGATAAATTATTTATTGGACGAGCTTGCGCAGGACACTTCAGTGCCCAGAAATGTTAGGAAGAGTGCCACCGATTCTAAAACCAGGTTATCAAATGGGCGTGAGTCTCTTGATCTTAGATGTGCCGGTGCCGTTTCCACTCTGGATGAGATGGCGAACGACCCAAATGTTCCCTCACACGGAAGAGCAGCGTTGTATACAATAATAAGCAAACTGGAGGCATTGGCAAAATCCTGAATTTTTTTTATTTTTCCAGATTAATAACAATGAATTTTTATATCTACGAATTTTTTCCGAATAAATTTTAGAAATATAGATATAGCAATATTTATTAGGAAGCGAGAAATATTAAATACACAATAATATTTCGGTGAGTTGAAATGGTACTATCTGAAGAAAATGAAAGATTAGCTAGATATCTCATAACATCTGATATACCCAGAAGTGTTGCGTATACATTGGTGTATATAAGAAACAAGGGTGAGATTACTAGCGTTGAAATTGAAAGAGAAACAGGCTTGAGGCAACCTGAGGTTTCAATTGCCATGCAATGGCTTAGAAGGAAGGGTTGGATTAACAAGCGAAACATGAAAAAAGAGGGTAAGGGGAGACCTATTCACGGCTATAAACTTTCCAAGAATTTTGGAGAGATTCTTGAAGAGATCATCCAGGACCTGTCCAACAAGATTGCGGAGATAAACACAGACATAGAACAGCTAAGAAACTTCCAAAAATAGATGAAAGCAAGGGTTTTCTAAAACCCATTATTTCAATTTTATAATACGGGCAGAGTTTTCAGATCCGACTATAATCTCCGAAGCCATGCCAACAAACAAGCCAACTTCAACAACACCGGGAATTGATCTGATCATTTTCTCCAAGTTACCAGGATCCCTGATTTGCCCAAATTCACAGTCAGCTATGAGGTTTCCGTTGTCGGTCACAAAATTGCCATTCTGCCTAAGTTTGCACTGAGCGCCTAACTTTTCGATGTGTTTGATTGTCCCAGATGCGAAATAAGGTGTTACCTCAACGGGCAAGGGAAATGTACCGAATTTGTCGCCTGCCATCTTCTGGCTGTCCACTATTATGCACACATTCCTGCTGTTGTATGCAACTATTTTCTCTCTAAGAAGTGCTCCTCCACCACCTTTGATTAGATTCCCGTTTCCATCCACCTGATCTGCGCCGTCAACATCAATATCCATATACCCCTGAAAATCATCCACTATCTCTATTCCGTACCCTCGGGCCAGATCAGATGATCTCATTGAGCTTGATACTCCTTTAACCTTAAGACCTGATGCGACTCTTTTTCCTAGTTCTTCAATGAAATAATTCACAGTGGACCCAGTCCCGATGCCTACGATCATTCCATCCTTGATTAACTTAACAGCCTCCTTTGCGGCCGATTTCTTTTCATTTTCAATCAATGGCAAGCTAACTCCTTCCTTCACCTAAATATTTTTCGGAAGTTGAAAAACCTTTGCCAGAAAGTCCATTTTCTTATTTCAACAGAAATATAACAATATTTTGGATTATAGTTTTACAAATATTGTAAAAATCTTATATCCATTAGCAATCAAGTTTTCATGGAATCAAAATCCTGGAAAGAATCTTACACTGAGCTGGAGAGGCTGGTTCTGCCTCCAGATACGAATATCTTCAATGCACTTTACGGTGGAAGGCTTGTAGAATGGATAGATAATGTAGCTGGAATAGTTGCCACGAGGCACTCGAGACGCAGAAATGTCACCGGAAGTATTGACAGCCTTTTCTTTCTTGTCCCCATTCACCTGGGCGATATAGTAACCATAACCGGAAAGCTAAACTATGTGACCAGATCGACCATGGAAATAGAGGTTAATGTGGTCACAGAGGAGGGCCTTACCGGAACCAGAAGAGTAGCTACAAAGAGTTTCCTGACATATGTTGCAGTGGACCAGGACGGAAAGCCAACCGATATACCGGGATTAAAAATTGAAACTGAAGAGGAAAAGAGGACATTTGAGGAAGCAGCGCTGAGGAGTAAGAACAGACTGGCTCAGCTGGCAAAGATCAAAGCTGATTTAAAAAAATCGTGACCGCATAAACTACCTACAAATTGCTAAATGAGGAACAAAACTTATTCTCCTCTCCTCTG
>Ga0078972_1009770_pt1 | contig 18596 bp, 20 predicted proteins | sample YelNatPaOPGAMG01_FD_67568 | JGI IMG/M metagenome (GOLD analysis project Ga0078972, IMG submission 67568) | Hot spring thermophilic microbial communities from Obsidian Pool, Yellowstone National Park, USA - OP-RAMG-01 (SPADES assembly) (version 2) | ecosystem: Environmental > Aquatic > Thermal... | reverse complement strand
CTGGGTAAGTCCGCCGCAGATTGCTGCCACGCCAAGTCCACCACCCCGACGCCTCAATTCATATATCAAGGTTGCGACTAAACGGGCGCCGCTACAGGTGTTGGGATGCCCGATAGATATCGCGCCCCCGTTGACATTCATCCTGTCTTTAATCGCCTGATATTTCACGGGATCGTTACCGGCAAGAATCTTGGCGCTGACCAGCGGCACGCAGGCAAAAGCCTCGTTGATCTCGAATAAATCCATATCGTCGATGGTTACGTCGAGTTTTTTAAAGAGTTTATGGATCGCCAGCGCCGGAGCAACAGGAAGCAACCTGGGACGGGCCGCTGTGGTGACCATCCCCAACACCGTTCCCAGCGGCTGTAGACCCAGTTCACCGGCCTTTCCTCTCGTGGTGACGATTACTGCGCAGGCGCCGTCGTTCATACCCGGGGCATTTCCTGCGGTGCATGTTTTACTCCCGAAAATGGTCGACATTTTCGCCAGATCTTCGTACCTGATGCCGGGCCTGTATTGTTCGTCCAATGCCAGCGTCTCGATGCTACCATCGTTTCCTTTTAGTACGTAGGGTGCTATTTCATCCTGGAATCTGCCTGCGTTGTAAGCTTCCCCGTATTTGAGGTGGCTCATAACCGCCCATTCATCCTGCTCTTCTCTGCTGACGCCATACTCAACAGCTACATCGCCCGAATCCACCGCCACGGGAGCATAATCCTTGTATCCCAGCGGGAAAATCGGGTCTTCGAGCTTGAAACCCCCGACGCGTACACCGCTAAAACGTAGGTTGCGAGCCAGATACGGAACAGTGCTGAAGCTGGTGGCCCCTCCGGCCATAACCACCTCGACTTCCGCAGCTTTAATACTTCGGATCCCGTAGTTGATCGCCGACATCCCCGAGACACAGGCTTTATCAAGGGTACAAGACGGAGTTTCCGGCGGGAGACCGGCTTTTAATAGAGATTGCCGGGCGACAACAGGCGTGTAAGGGTCCTTGGTACTAGTTGTGTCTCCGATACCCCACCATACCTCATCAATCCGATCCCCGGACAGAGAAATCCTCTCTAGGCTAGCCTTCATGGCCTGGGCCCCGAGATCATAGATGTCTACATCCTTGAAAAAACCGCCGAATCTGCCGAATGGTGTTCTGACGGCACTTATTATAACCATATCGTCCTTGCTCATTCCTGACCTCTCCTCAAACGTACGACTATTGGCTAACCGGCTACCCTCACTGTTAGTGATGCGTCCGAGATTCATGTTTCTACCTGAACTGAAACCCCCGGTGTGCTTTGGCAAAGCCCTTGGCGATAAAGATCTGGGCACCCTCGCCGTTGGTCCAGTCGTTGGTGCAAATCAATAGATCATCGGTGCCGGGGATAAGCATCGGGTGCGTGGTGCGAAGGTTGTGGCCGCTCTCGCGGCCGGGAATGAGTACCTGACCAATTGGGAACCCGTGGCGATTGAATACCATGACACGTCCCTGGTTATACATGGCGACATACAAATTATCCTCGCTGTCGATGCAGCATGAATCGGGCCCTAGGTATCCAGTGAAGCGGTAAGGGATACAGGTGCCAAAAGGAGGAATAGTAAGCCCGTCATCCTCCAACTCGATAAGATGAAGCCGGTTGGCATTGGTCTCGGTGACCCAGAGGACACGCTCATTGGTAGATAGGGCAATACCATTGGGGCCCGACATGTTTTTCATAACTGGGGTAATGGTCTTGAAGTCGGGAGAGACATAATAAACGCCCCCGGTAGGATTGCAGGATTCGCCGACGAAGTCGGTGAAATAAAAGCCGCCCTTGGAGTCAAAGACCATATCATCAACGACATGGCCTGCATCCGTTGGAACAATGGTCTCATAATTGTTGCCATCAGGTGTGATGGCGAAAACAAGCCCCTTTTTGAAGTCGCCCAGACAGCAAATAAACAGGCGACCATCCTTATGGATCTTTATGGCCGCTGGGTTCATCGCCTCTGCTTTGTAGATTTCACGGATCTTCATGGTAGCAAGCTCGATCTTCATAATCGAACCACCGAAAACCTCCAACAAATAGAGGTTGCCTTCACGGTCAAAGCATAGGCCTTCCAACTGCTTGAACTCATCGGACACCTTGAACCAGAAATTGGCCGTAACTGTCTGAAGATCTTTTTCGGCAGGGGGAATCGGGACATAGCCGGACTCCGCCATATAACTCAATTTTTGAACGTTTTTCTTGCTCATAAGCTTCACCTTTTCCTTGTTTATTGGATATTGATGCCGAGCCGTAGCGACACGGGACTGCCTCCGATATTCACTGACAAACACCGGCCACAACGGTTTTACGGACAGTTTGGTGCTGATGCAAGACGTCCTCCACCTCCCCCATTCGTTATTCATAAACCCTACATTCTCAGTCGGCCATCCGGAAGTGTTTTCCCGGATTTCTCAGGCCTCTACCGATCGCTTGCCCGGGAGTTTTCCTCCCGGCGACCCGAAGCAACGAATCCCGGGGCCCAGACCCTAACGGCTTTATGTCCCAATCAAATGCTGCAACGGAAAAATATGGCGAATCATTCCCGTGAACACTCATTCCGGAAATGCCTAGTTGAGCAACATGCAAGATTCATACCATGACAGTGATTGCCTTAACTCGCTGTACTGCAGTTCACTTAATGTTACGGCCCCAGCACTTGTCAGCCACCCTGTCTGACCCCCACCTCGCAGCGGACGGTGACATTCTCCTCGCGGCTGCCAGTAGAAGAGTCGCCCACTCCCACTGCGCGATTTGCTACGTGCTCGGAGGAAAGGTTTGCCACGACCGGTCCTTCCCCGGCTAGATACTCCGGGTTACAAGCTGTACGCGACTGAAACTCGGATAATCAACTACGCGAAAATTTTGCTCGCGGCCGCGTTCGTGGTGCTGATTCTCCACACACTCTTTTATCATTTCGTGGGCAACCGCACCGATGGTTGGACAGAAATACCCGCTGCCCCAGAGGTACTGACCCCAGCATCTCTGCTGTAGGTGGGGAAACCCCTGCATCAACATTCGTTACGACCGTCCCTTCGAGAATCCATACGATGTGGTGCTCCAGGTTGTAGACCGCATGGCTCTCACTCGGTAGTCCATTACGCGCCCCTACCGAACCATGCTACGGTAGGATGTCCTGGTTTGTCAACGTGCTAAAAGCTGTTCGCCTTATACGGGGGATTTAGAACTGTCTAGACAACAAGAAAACGGCGGCCCAATTGCTCAAGATCGACCGCAGCGTGCTCTACGACAAGATGAGAAAGTACGGCATTCCATTTTGAGTTTGCAATTTTGCCAAGGTCGGGATGTGTGTCTTTTTACCCACAACGGTGTTGGCCGTGCCGACACGAAAGAAGCCCGGCCGGACCGGGACCCGCCCGCGCCGGGTCCGTTCCGTTTGGCATGCATGTTGCACTATTCGGCACAGCGGAACCGGCCGGTCCCCTAAAACACCAGGTGCAGAAGCCAGCTGACGATACTGGTGACCAGGGCCCCCCAGAAAGCCGCCCCGAAGCCCTGGACCTCGAAGCCGGCCACCAGCCGGGAAACGAGCAGGAAGATCAGGGCGTTGATGACGAAGATGAAAAGCCCCAGGGTTACGATGGTCACCGGCAGGGTCAGAAAGACCAGGACCGGCTTGACGAAGGTGTTGGCCAGGGCCAGCACCACCGCCGCCAGGAGGGCCGGCCAGACGCCCCGCAGGACGATGCCCGGCACGACCAGGCTCGCCGCATAGAGGGACAATCCGTTGACGAGCAGTGAAAGGATGATGCGCCGCACGATCCCACACCTTTTTGCCCCGGCCCGCCGAGGCGGGCCGGGGACCCCTTTTCCCGGGAAAGGAATCCTCCTTTCCGTGAAGAATATTCTAACAATCGGGCGGTGAAACCGCAAGCTCTTGGCGCCAAAGGAGAATATTCGGCCATGCCTTTATACCGCTGCCTGCTTTTCGTGCCGGCCGGTGACGCAAGGAAACTGCAGAAGGCCCTGACCGTGGACGCGGACGGTCTGATTCTCGACCTGGAAGACGCCGTCGGCCCACAACATAAGACCGCGGCGCGGGAAGCCGCCCGGGAGGTTCTCACGCGCCACCCGGGGCGGTTTTTCGTCCGCCTCAATCCGGCCGCCAGCAGGTATTTCCTTCAGGATATCCTTTGCCTGGCCGGTGCGCCCTGGTGCGGCCTGGTGCTGGCCAAGACCGAGTCGGCCGCGGAGGTCGACCGGGTGGATTGGCTGCTGGGGCTCTTGGAACAGGAACGGGGTCTCGAAGTGGGCGCCACCGAGATCATGCCCTTCATCGAAAGCGCCCGTTCCCTGGAGAACGCCCGCGCCATTGCCGCGGCCTCCCCGCGGGTACGGCGTCTCCTGTTCGGGGGCAACGACTACGCCACCGATATCGGCGTGGCTTACGGCGGTCCCGCCTTTTTCCATGCCCGCTCCCGCCTGGTGACGGCTTCGCGGGCCGCCGGACGGGAACCCCCTGTCGACAGCGTGCATCCCGACTTCAAGGATCTCTCCGCCCTGGCCGAGGATGCCGCACAGGCCCGCCGTCTCGGTTTTCAGGGCAAGATGGCCATCCACCCGGCCCAGGTGGACATCATTCGCCGGACTTTTAGCCCGACGGCCGGGGAGATTGCCGAGGCCCAAAGAATCGTGGCCGCCTTCGAGGCCGCCGCCCAAAGCGGCGCGGTTCTCACCGGCGTGGACGGGCGGATGGTGGAGGCGCCGCACGTGCAAAGGGCCCGGCGGATCCTGGCTGCCACGACCGATAACTAGATCTTGTTGACCGAAAGGAGACCTACCATGCGCAAACCCCTGTGGGAACCGTCGGCAGAAGTCAGGAACCAGGCCAACCTGACCCGTTTCATGGCCCTGGCCAACCAAAAACACGGCCTCGACATCGCAACCTACGCGGAGCTTTACGACTGGTCCATCCGGGACATCCCCGCCTTTTGGGCCGCCATGTGGGAATTCGCGGCCGTGGTGGCCGACCGCGGCTACGACCGGGTCGCCGACCAACTGGCGGAATTCCCGGGCACCCGCTGGTTCGAGGGCGCGCGGCTCAACTTTGCCCAAAACCTCCTGCGCCACCGGGACGACCAAACCGCCATCGTCTTTCAGGGTGAGACGCAGAAGACGGCCCGCCTGACCTACCGGGAACTCCATGCCCGGGTGGCGGGCGTAGCCCGGGCCTTACGGGAGGCCGGGGTGCGGGAAGGCGACCGGGTCTGCGCCTACCTGCCCAACCTGCCGGAAACCTGTATCGCCATGCTGGCCGCGGCCAGCATCGGGGCCCTGTGGGCCTCGTGCGCCACGGACATCGGCCCCCGCGCCGCCACCGACCGCCTGGGACAGGTGCAGCCCAAGGTCCTGTTCACCACCGACGGGTACTTTTACAAGGGCAAGGCCTTCGATTCCCTGGCCGCCGCGCGCGAGGTCGCGGCCAACATCCCTTCCCTGGAAAAAGTGGTGGTGGTGCCCTACGTGGGCGAAAAACCCGACCTGGCCGGCCTGCCCGGCGCGGTCCTCTTCGACGATTTCCTGACTCCGGCTGCCGAAATCGAGTTTGCTTCCCTGGATTTCTCCCACCCCCTCTACATCATGTTCTCCTCCGGCACCACCGGCAAGCCCAAGTGCATGGTGCAGGGCGCGGGCGGCGTCCTGATCAACCATCTCAAGGAACTCCTCCTGCACGCCGACCTGAAGCGTTCCGACGCCATCCTCTACGTCACCACCTGTAGCTGGATGATGTGGAACTGGTTGATGAGTTCCCTGGCCGCGGGGGCCACCATGGTGCTTTACGACGGCAACCCCGCCTACCCCGGCCCGGAGGCCCTGTGGGGACTGATCGAAAAAGAGCGCGTCTCCGTCTTCGGCACCAGTGCCAGCTACATCAACTTCCTGCGTTCGGAGGGCCTCCGGCCGGGAGCCGGTCACGACCTGTCCGCCTTGCGCGAGATCCTCCAGACCGGCTCCGCGCTTTCCGCCGAGGGCTTCGAATACGTCTACCGGGAGATCAAGGCCGACGTCCACTTCAACTCCATTTCCGGCGGCACCGACATCAACGGCTGCTTCGCCGCCGGCAACATCGTCAGTCCGGTCTACGCCGGCGAACTGCAGGGCCCGGCCCTGGCCATGAAGGTCAAGGCCTACGACGAAAAAGGACAGCCCGTCCTGGACCGGCAGGGCGAACTGGTCTGCGAAGCGCCGGCCCCCTCCATGCCCCTGTATTTCTGGGGAGACACCGGGAACAAGAAGTACCTGGACACCTATTTCCGGGACTACCCCGGGGTCTGGCGCCACGGCGACTACATCATGGTGCACTCGGATACGGGCGGCATCACCTTCCTGGGCCGCTCCGACGCGGTCCTCAAACCCTCCGGGGTGCGTATCGGCACCGCCGAAATCTACGACCAGGTGGAGCGGCTCCCCGAGGTGGCCGACAGCCTGGCCATCGGCCAGAGTTGGCAGGGCGACCAGCGCATCGTCCTCTTCGTCCGGCTCAAGGAAGGTTTCACCCTGACCGACGAGTTGGTCAACAGGATCAAGAAGACCCTGCGGGAAAACGCCTCCCCGCGCCACGTGCCGGCCGTGATCCTGGCCGTCCCGGACATACCCTACACCTTCAGCGGCAAGAAAGTGGAAAGCGCCGTGACCAACATCGTCAACGGTCGTCCGGTCTCCAACCGGGACGCCCTGGGCAACCCGGCTTCGCTCGACCACTTCGAGGCGTTGCTGCCGCAACTACAGGAAGAGTAGGAAAGCCGGAGCCGGGTTGGCATGCCGGTCATCGCGGCTGTCGCCGGCGGCGGCAGCCGTTTCCTTGCCGGCCGGTGCCGGTCAGGGCTCGACCGGTGTCCTGCCGGCGGCGGGGTGCCGGCCGGCCGCCCCCGCCAGCCGGGCCAGCCACAGGACCACGATGAAGCCCCCCACGTCCAGAAGGTAGGAGCGCCACAGGGACCAGGACAGATGGTGGAAATACCGCAGGGCGACCATGGCCGCCTCGACCAGGAGGAAAACCAGCGCCGCCGCCGCCACGAACACCGCCTGACGCCGGGCGCCGTCCGGATAGTGGTAGGCCAGCGGGACGGTGGCGGCGGCCACGCTCAACAGGTAGAACAACGGGACGCCGGACAGAGCCGGGCCGGCCCGGGCGTAGCTGAAAGCCCCCAGCCCGATCAGGGTGGAATCGACGGCATACACCGCGGCCATACCGATGATTGCCGCCGGCCACAATCTCTTCAACTCCCTCAACGGCACCAGGATCAGCATCAGAAACCAGGCGGTGAAACACAACACGGCCCATAACACGAATTCATCCCCCGTTTCCGGCACCCGTGACGAACCGTCGTTTCCCGTCGTCAGGGGCTTGGCGGTTCCCGTCGTTAGCATTCCCCGGTTTTTTAGTGCTGCGGCAAGAAGTTAGAAAGCGCTGCGACCAACATCGTCGGCAGCCGCGTCGCCCAATCCCTCCGGGGCCCTCCATCGGAGGCGTCGGTGCCGCGCCAGGTTGTGCGCGGCACCGATGGCATGGTATGATATGGTTGACGGATAAGTCGGGGAGACGAGGCGAGAAGGCAAACCCACCGGTGGCCTGGTACCGGGTCAATCCACCAGCGAGGCAGGTGAACCGCCGGGCGGTGCTGGCGACCGGCGCCGGCTGTATTGATGGCCGATTATCTGAACTTGGACCGCATCAACGCCAAGATGGCCGACATCAAGGAGTCCTTGTCGGTTCTGGCGGGGTACGCCGCCCTCCCCGACGAGGATTTCCTGCCAAACCCGGAGCGGATCCGTTGGGCCCGCTATAGCCTCATAATGTTGACGGAGGCCGCCACCAGTATCGCCAGCCACCTTTGCGCCCGCGTCTTCAACCGGGCCCCGGTCACTTACGGCGACAGTTTCTTCATTCTGGCGGAAAACAAGGTCCTGGACGAATCCCTGGCCGCCCGGCTTGGTAAACTGGTCGGTTTTCGAAAACCTCCTGATCCACCGTTACGAGGTCATCGACGACAAAAGAGTGCTCGAACTGATGCGTAACGATCTCGGGGACGTTTGGGCCTACCTGCGCGACGTTGTCCGTTATTTGTCCGAAAGGGGGTCCAAGGCCAATGGCCACCCCTGACGACGACTTCGTCATCAACGAGGAACTCCGCCACACCCTCCTTCCGGAGCGAAAGGATGCGGTTATCCGGAGTCTGTCCTTGTTCTTGCGGGGCAACCCTGATGTCCTTTTCTCCTACCTGCACGGTTCGTTCCTGGAGGATTCGTTCTTCCGGGACATCGACGTGGCTGTCTACTTCGACGAGACAGTACCCGCCGCCAGGCGGTTGGATCTTTCGTGCGGTCTGGCCACCGCGCTGTCCCGGCGGGCCGGATACCCGGTGGACGTCCATGCCCTGAACGAGGCTTCCCCCGGCTTCCGTTACCAGGCGACCCGCGGCCTCGTATTGTCCTCGCGCGACGACGAAAGGCGTTTCGACTTTCTGGAGCGAACCTGGATGACCTACTTCGATTATCAGCCGGTGCAGCGACAAATTCTCGAAGATCTCCTGGCCGGACTGGGCTCGCCCTGAAGTTATTTCGTTTTTTCTCTTTCTCGTTCAATTTTCCGGCAGGAGGCATTGGCATTGGCCTACAAGGTATTTGTCGACGGCCAGGAAGGTACCACCGGCCTCAAGATCCACGGTTACCTGGCGCAAAGACCCGATCTCGACATCATCCGGATCGATCCGGAAAAACGCAAGGATACCGGGGAACGCCGCCGGCTCATCAACGAAGCCGACCTGGTCTTTCTCTGCCTTCCCGACGCGGCGGCCCGGGAGGCGGCCGCCCTGGCCGACAACCCCCGGATCATCGACGCCAGTACGGCCCATCGCACGCATCCGGATTGGACGTACGGCCTGCCGGAACTGAACGCCAAACAGAGAAACCTGATCCGGGCTTCCCGCCGCGTATCGGTGCCCGGCTGCCACGCCACCGCCTTTGTCCTGGCCCTCCATCCCCTGGTGGCGGAAGGCGTGGTCGGGCCGGACTATCCCGTCACCTGTTGTTCGGTCACCGGGTACTCGGGCGGCGGGAGAAAGATGATCGAGCAATACGAGACATCCGGCCTGGGGCGGTTGCAAAGTCCCCGGCCCTACGCCCTGAAGCTTTCGCACAAGCACGTGCCGGAGATGCAAAAGGTGACCGGGCTGATCAACCCGCCCCTTTTCACGCCCATCGTCGCCAACTACGCCCAGGGCCTGGCCGTATCCATACCCCTGTTCCCGCGGCTGTTGACCAAGAAGGTGACCGCCTCCGACGTCCGCGATCTTTTGGCCGCCCATTACGCCGGCGAGCGTTTCGTCCGGGTGATGCCGTACGAATCCGACGCTTTCCTCGAGGACGGCTTTTTCGATATCACCGCCTGCAACGGTACCAACCGGGCCGACATTTTCGTCTTCGGCGGCGCGGAACAAATCCTCCTGATGACCCGGCTGGACAACCTGGGCAAAGGGGCTTCGGGGGCCGCGATCCAGAATATGAACATCATGCTCGGGTTGCCCGAGGATTTGGGCCTGCCGGCGGACGGAAGTTAGGACGTGCGGCAGGGTCCCTCCGCCAACCCCAACTCCGCCAAGGTGGCCTCGGTCGGCACTCCGGTTTCGGGGTCCCAGCCTCTCGCCCGGTAGTATTCGGCCAGGGTTTCCCGCACCGCTTCGCGGTCCAGGGCCTGGCCCCCGGGCGGCAGGGGCTCCCGGTAGAAACGTTCGGGAAAGACCGACTCCCGCGCGGTTTCCCCCTCGCGCAGGTTGAAGAGCTTTTGCAGGTTCCAGGCCCGTTCGCCGCAGGCCAGCATTTCGGCGGCGGTCAGTTCCACACCCGTGGCCGCGGCCCACAGGCGGGCCAGAAGCTCCGGTCCCAGGGTGTGCAGAAGGGGCGGGCGGATACACACCCCCAGGGAGTTGTACAAGGCAATCAGGTCTTCCGACCACTTGGCCATGCGGGGGATGTCGACGTCCCCGGTGACCGGATCGAAGATGGCGGCCCGGTCTTCTTCCCCCATCTCCAGTCCGGCCATCATGCCTGCGTCGAAGCCGAAGCGTTCCTGCCGGTAGGGAACCGGGTTTTCGTTGTAGCGCAGGTTTTCCACCGGGTTGCGGGTGCGCAGGTGGTCGCCGCCCCGGGTGTTGGTCAGGTAGCCGAAGGTCCAGGTGGACCAGCGGCCGCGCGGGTCGGCGATGGACAGTTCCAACCCCTTGACCTCCATGGCGTAGCCCCAGGCGCCCGGGATCTGCCGGGCGGCCAGGCGCGTCCCCTCGGCCAGCACGTCCCCGATGCCCCGCCGGTGGGTGATCGATTCCAACAGGGCCATGGCTTTTTCCTCGCTGCCCCACCCGGGTTCAAAGCCGATGTCCCGCGCGGTCAGGATGCCGCGTTCGAACAGTTCGGTGGCAAAAGCCACGGTGGAGCCGGCGGATACTATGTCCAGGCCGTTCTGCTGGCAGTAGGCCGTCAGCCGGGCCACCGCCTTGAGGTCGGGGATGGCCAGGCCCGCCCCCAGACAAAAGACCGGCGTCACTTCCAGGTCCTTCAGGGCCAAATCCTCACTGACCCGGGTCCAGTGGGCGCAGGCAATGGGGCAGGCGCTGCAGGCGATGCCGCGTTTGGAGAGTTGCGGCACCATCTTGCGGGTGCAGTTCTCCTCCCAGCCGTTTAGTTGACCGACTTGAAAGTTCTTGCCCGGCAGGGCCCCGAAGGCCCCGTACGGAGAGGCCGCCAGCATGGTGCCGTAGCGGGCGAATGCGGTGTAAAAGGGGGAAGCCTGCACCCGGGCGGTGGCTTCCCGGGAAAGAAGAAGAAATTGCCTGGCGTCGGCGGGGCGCAGGGCGCCGTGCCCCCTTACCGCCACGGCTTTGAGGCGCTTCGACCCCATGACGGCGCCGAGGCCGGTGCGGGCCCAGGCGTCGTAGGGCCCGTTCTGGATGCTGGCGAAACGCACCATGTTCTCGCCGGCCGGACCGATCAGGGCCGCCTGCGCCTGGTCGTCCCCCACCTCGGCGCGCAGGCGCGCAAGCGCCCGCCACGTGTCCAGACCCCACAGGCCGGCGGCGTCCCTGATCTCCACGCCTTTTTCCGTGATCCACAGGTACACCGGGCGGGTCGCGCGGCCGCGGATCAACAGCCCGTCCCAGCCGGCCGCCTTCAGTTCCAGGCCCCAGTAATAGCCGGAGTTGGCCGTGCCGAAAAGGCCGGTGGCCGGCGACTTGGCCGACACCTCGGTACGGCTGGCGGTCAGGAGGTTGGTACCGACCAGCCCGCCGGCGGCGAACACCAGGTTGTTCCCGGGGCCCAGGGGATCCGCCCCGGCCTGTTGCCGCCCCAGGACAAAGGCGGACAGGGCGAGCCCGCCGGGGTAAAGGCGGCGCTCCCCGGGCGAGAGCGGCACGTCGGCGGTGCGGCCGGAAGTGAGGTCGACTTCCAGCACCCGGCCCTGGAAGACGTCACGCCCCATTTTCCATCACCCCTTCCATCGGCAGGGAACGCAGGGCCCCGGCCGGACAGACCTCCGCGCAGCGGTGGCAGCGGCGGCAGGTCGATTGGAACGCAATGGTGAAAAGACCGGCCCGATCGTCCCGGGTCACGGTGACGTGGGCGCCGGCCAGGCTGAATTCCCCGCGGTGGTAGGCGGAACAGGTCAGCGCGCACAGGGAACATCCTACGCAAAGAGTGGGATCGACCGCCAGGACCCTGGCCACGGTTTCACATCCCTTCCGTGCCAAAAGTTTCACGTGAAGCAAAATTCAACCGGCCGCTTTCGGCAGCCAGACTTCGAAAGTGGCCCCCCGACCGAGCTGGCTTTGCACGGTGATCCGCCCCTGGTGCTGCCGGGCGATCAGTTGCGCGATGGACAACCCCAGTCCCGTGCCTCCGCCGGCTTTCCGGGCCTGGTCGGTCCGGTACAGCCGTTCGAATATGTGTTCCTGCTCGGAAGGGTCAATCCCGATACCGGTATCGCTTATCCCGACGACAAAGAAACCGTCTTCGTCCCGTGTCGCAAGATGCACCCGCCCCCCCGCCGGTGTATACTTGAAGGCATTGTCCAGGATGATGAGGAAAAGCTCTTTGAGGGCGTCGACATCGCCCTGGACCACCGGCTCTTCCTGCGGATCGTCGGCCGTAAAAGTCACCTGCCCCGACAGAACGGCCCCCTGCCGGGCCACCTCTTTCAGCACGGGAGCCAGCGGCACCGGTGACATCTCGGGTCTGTAGCCCGCGTCGGCCCGCGCCAGCAGCAGAAGGTCGTGGACCATGCGGGACATGCGGGCCGCCTCCGAAGAGATGTCGGCCAACGCTTCCTCGCGCATCTGCGGATCGGCGCCGGGAGCCCGTTGCAAAAGTTCCACGTTGCCGCGGATGGAGGTCAGCGGCGTCCTCAGTTCATGGGAAGCGTCGGCGAGAAACCGCTTTTGCAGGGCGTGCGCCTCCTCCAGGCGGCGATAGGCCGCCTGGAGCCGGTCCAGCATGGCGTTGATAGTGCGCACCAGGCGGCCCAGTTCATCGTCCGGTCCCCGGTAGGCGACCCGCCGGTCCAGATCGCGCGCTTCTTCTATGCCGGCCGCCGCCTGGGTGACTTTCTCGATCGGCCAAAGCGAGGCGCGGGCCAACACCCAGCCCAGCGAACCGGCGGCCAAAACCGTCAGCAGACCGCCCAGGAAAAGAAAAAGCCGCAGGCCGGCCAGCGTGGCTTCCAAAAAGGCCATGGACCGTCCGACCTGCAGTATGCCGATGGTCTGTCCGCGCCAGATCAGGGGCTGGCTGTAGATCCGCAAGGGGCGTCCCTGCGCCTGGACGGTCTCCCAGATGCTCTTCCCGGCGGCCACCGCCGCCAGGGCGGTCCGGGACAGCGGCAGAACCTCCTGGCCCAGGTTGGCCGAGTGCGCCACGACCTGGCCGCTCAGGGTCTCCGCTTGAAGATAGGTGTCCGGGGCGGCAAAGACATTCACGTTGGGCAGGAGTATGTGCTCCACCGGATCCGGAAAACCGCCCACCACCTGGATGGACCGCACCACTTCGTTGGCCTTGGACAGGAGGTCCGAGTCCACGCCGGCCCGCAGGTTGCGTCCCAGGACAAAGTAAAGGCCCAGCGCGAACACCAGCAGGGTCATGGCCAGCACACCGCTGTACCACAGGGTCAGCTTGAGACGTACCGACACCGTTGTCCCTCCCCGTGTGGCCGGCCGCGGCGCCTCATCCCTGTTCTTTCAGAACGTAGCCGACTCCGCGCACGGTCTGGATGATGCGCCGTTCCCCTCCTTCCTCGAGCTTTTGCCGAAGCATGCCCACGTACACCTCCAGCACGTTCGATTCGCCCGCGAAATCGTAACCCCAGACCCGCTCCATGATCAGATCCCTGGTCAGCACCTGGCGGGGGTGCTCCAGGAAAAAACGCAGCAGGTCGAATTCCTTCACCGTCAGGGTAATGGCCCGCCGGCCCCGGAACACCTCGCGGCTGATCGCGTTCATGGTCAAGTCCCCAAAAGCCAGGTGTCCCTGGCCGCCATCCTCCCGGCGCCGGCGCAAAAGCGCCCGCACGCGGGCCATCAGTTCCTCCAGGGCAAAGGGCTTGACCAGGTAGTCGTCCGCCCCGGCGTCCAGGCCCTTGACGCGGTCCGCCACCTCGTCCTTGGCCGTGAGCATGAGAATGGGCACGTCGCCTTTTTGACGGATTTCCCGGCAAACCTGCCACCCGTCCATACCGGGCAGCATGACGTCCAGCACCACCAGGTGCGGCCCGAAAGAGGCGTAAGCGGCCAGCCCTTCCTTACCGTCGGCGGCCACGGCCACGCTGTATCCTTCGAAAACCAGGCTCCTTTTCAACATGGCGGTGATTTTGGGGTCGTCGTCCACCACCAGGATCCGCAAGGCGTTTTTGAGGTTCCGGTTTTCCTGCTCCTGCGTCATGATCGGTCCCCCCGTCGTTACTTGCTCCCCAGGACGGCCGAGAGGCGGAGGCTGGTCCCGTTGCGCAACACCACCAGCGGCACGACCGCCCCCGGGCTGGTCCCCTGGATCTTCGCCACCAGGTCGTCCGGCCCGTTGACCGGCTGGCCGTTGAAAGACGCAATCACGTCGCCGGGCTTCAGGCCCGCCTTCTGGGCCGCACTGCCCGCCAGCACGGTGGCGACGTAGGCACCCTGCCCGTCGCCGAGCCCTAGGTTGCCGGCCAATGCGGCCGGCACCGCGCCCACGGACACACCCAGGTAGGCCGCCGGCTTGTGGTTCACCCAGTTGCCGAGCACGGGTTTGACCGTGCTGGCCGGTATGGCGAAGCCGATGCCCTGGGCGTTCGTGCTCACCGCCGTGTTGATGCCGATGACCTTCCCGGCCAGGTTCAGGAGCGGTCCCCCGCTGTTGCCGGGGTTGATGGAGGCATCGGTCTGGAGGAGGTTGGAATACTCCCGGTTACCGACCGTTACGGGGCGTGCCTTGGCACTCAACACACCCACGGTCACCGTATGGTCCAGGCCGTAGGGATTGCCGATGGCGATCACCCATTCCCCCACCCGCGCCCGATCGGAATCGCCCAGCACGAGGGTGGGCAGGTCGCCGCCCGCGTCAATCTTCACCAGGGCGAGGTCGAGGTTGTAGTTCTGTTCGACCACCTGGGCCTGGTACGCCTTGGGCCGGCCCACCACCGTCACCATGACGCTGGAGGCCCCTTCGACTACATGGTCGTTGGTGAGAATGTAGCCGTCCGGAGAAACGATGAAACCCGATCCGATGCCCCGTTGCACCCGGGTCTGCGGACCGAAGGGAAACTCGTTGCCGAAAAACTGGCGAAACAAGGGGTCGTTCGCAAAGGGATTTTCCCCCTGGCCCTGTACCACGGTTTCAATCTTGACCACCGCGCCGGACGTGCGGGTGACGATGTCCGCGATGGTATCCGGACCGAGAACGGTACCGCCGCCAACACTTTCGTCCCCCGCCCCGGTAGCCAGCTTACCGGCCATGGCGGCCACCCGGCCCGCCCCCGGTCCGTTGGGGCCCGGCAGCACGCCGTAGGCGGCCAGGCCCAGTATCAGCACGCCCAACGCCATGGCGCCGAGCACCAGTTTCAGGCGCGTGAGCGGATCGGCCAAGAATCGCCTCATGGTTGACGGCGGGCTCCCGTGAACCGGGGGGCACCGCCCAACCCTCCTTCCTGACTGCGCACAACCTTGCCCGGCCTGTGGCACGGATACCCGGGCCCGGTGACCAAACGATGTGGTATGATAGGCGTGGTACAATATACGGTCTATTTGCCACAGCGAGGTGTTCTTTATGTTTCCCGCGACGAGAATGCTGATAATTTTCGGCGGCCTGGCCGTGGCCGGCCTGTTGTCCTTCCTCGCCGGAGTGTACAGCGTGACCGGCCGGCCCGAAGATCCCTACCCCGGTCCGCCTTCTAAAGGTCTTCGCCGACGGAGGCCGTAACTCCTTTTTGCTTCCATCGGGCTATTGTTACCGTTTTAAGAATTGTGGCGGGGGAACCCCCCCGCCACCAAACGCCCCGTATACGGGCACCTTAAAGCACTTCGATCTGGATTTCCTTCGGCCGGGCCTTCTCTTCCTTGGGCAGTACGACCTCCAGGACGCCGTCCTTGTAGGTGGCCTTGATCTGCTCCGCCTTCACCGGCACCCCCACGTTGAAGGCCCGGTAGAAAGCCCCGTAGGACCTCTCCACCCGGAGGAACCGGTCGCCCTTCTCCTCTTTCTCCTGCCTGCGCTCGCCCTGGATCGTCAGTTGGTTATCGTGCAGGTTGACCTTGACGTCCTCACTCCTGATACCCGGAATCTCCGCCCGTACGACGACCTTGTCCGCACTTTCCTTGATATCCACCGGGAAGGTCCAGGCCGTCGTAGCCGGCAGGCTTCTTTCGTCCGCCAAAAAAACGTCGTCGAAGAGCCGGTTGATGGACCGCTGCAAGGACTGCATGTCCCGAAAAGGATCCCAGCGTACGATAGCCATCGTTATATCCTCCATTCATAGCGTTTTTCCTTATTGTTCCCTGCTTGCAGAAATAACAAACTTGTCATTCGTCGTCTTCGTTTTCCACCAGACCCAGTCGCGTTTCCATCTCCAAAATGATCCTGACGCCGGCCAGATTGACCCCCTTGACCTGCGTGTAGTAGCGGATTTTCTCCACCATCTTGATGTCACGCGCCGAGTACAGCCTGGTGTTGCCCGCCGTCCGCACCGGACAGATGAAGCCGTACTCCTCGTACAGTCTCAGGGTGCGGGGATGACACCCCGCCAACTCCGCCGCCACGCTGATGGCGAAGAGGGCCTTGTCGTCCGGCAGCTTTACCATCACCTCCACCCCCTGCCTTACCGTCGACTCCAGTATAAAATATGACAATGGTATTGTCAAGATACCTTACAAGAATTTTAGATAAAATTTTTCTACCCGAAGTGCCGGGAATAAAGAAGGGGCAGGAAGAGTCTCCCTCCCTGCCCCCGGGCGCCGGGCGGCGATTTAAAACTCGAACAGCCTTACCTTGTCCGGATCGACCGCCGCCAGGGCGGTCCGTTCCGCTTCCGTAGGAGGCGGCGTTACGGGCGTGTCCGCGTCGACGGTCACCGGGAAACCGGTTTCCCGGCGCACCAACTCCGGATCGGCGTACGGGTGGATGCTTTCCACCTCCAGGCCTTGCGGACCCAGGCGGAAAACCACCAGCGGGGTGACCACCCGGTCCACCCGTCCGCAGGCGGTGGCAAAGGAAACCCGCTCTACGAAGGTACGGCTGTCGTGCTTGGTGCGCCAGAGAAGCACCCGGCCGGCGGTCTCCATCAGGAAGGCGCTGCCGGCCCCGCCGGGGAGACGCACTTTGGGCCGGTCGTATGGGCCTACCGCGCTCATGTTGATGCAGCCCCGGCGGTCGATCTGCAAGCCGCTCAGGAAGGCCGTGTCCAGACGACCGCGGGCGGCCAGGTCGAAGACATCCTTCAGCTCGAAAAAGCCGGCCGTACCCGCCAAAAGCACCGGGTCCACCGTCGACTCGGGCAGTCGTTCCGGCTGGGGGTCGACGCTGCCGGTGATGTTCAGGTAGACCAGGTCCGGAGCGTGAAGTTTCCTGGCCAGAAGAATCGCCACCATGGGCAGGGGGGAAGCCACGCCGTGAAATACGGTCTCCCCGTTTCTCAACAGGCGGGCCAGGCTGACGGCCATTTGATCGGCAATGTGCAGGCTCACAGCGACACCCCTTTCTGCGCCCCGTACACGCGCGCCGCCAAAAACTCGCCGTACCTGGCGTCGTCGGCCGCCGCCTGCAAATACGCGGTCAGAAATTCACGGTCGTAAGGATATAGCCGGGCGCAACTGGTGGGCCGGGCTCCCCCCGGCACCTCCACCACGGCGTCCACCATAAAGCCTGGGAAATCGGTGCGCCGCGGCGATTCAACGAACCGGTCGTTCCCGACGATCTTTTCACAGGTTACCAGCACTTTCCCGGCCGCCAGCGCCAGCAAAACATCGTCGTAGCGCGAGCCGTCGATGAAGGCGTTGCCGCCGGGGTCGCACTCGTGGACATGCAGCACCGCCCAATCCGGGGCAATGGCCGGAATCACCACCACTTCCCCGCCCCCATATGGATCGCTCACCTTGCGGAAGCCCTGTGCTTCCACCAGGGACGAATTGGCCAGCCCTTTCAACGGCATGAAGGGCACCCCTTGGACCGCGGCCCGCAGTCCGGCGTGGACACTGGCTCAGGTGTGCTCGTAGAGCTTCACCCGGCCGCTCTCCACGGCCCGCCGGAAACGGGGGGCCAGGCCAAAGTTTTCGAAGCCCACGTAGGCGGCCAGTACGGCGTCGGCGACCCCGGTACCGCAAAGCACGTCCACATCGTAGGCCCCGGCCGTCTTGACCAGGGTCAGTCCCTTTTTCCCCTGCCGGATCATCTCGGCGATGGCGGCGCACGGCGAGCGGTGGATGGTGTTGCCGCCCAGGGCCACCGTGCTCCCGTCGCCAATTCTCCTCACCGCTTCACCGAGGGAAGCGACCTTGTCCGCCATCCAATCGGGCTCCTTTCCGGAAACGTCAACCAAGGCTTCTTGGCCGGAACAATTCTCCGCCAAAGGTTTTTTCCCCTGCCAAGGCCAAAAAACCAGCGGTGTTGCATCCGAATCCCGAAGCCTTGACCGGCGGCTTTCACATCAACTTATGGTGGTAAGAACATGCAACGGTTGGAGTCGAAACCGATGGCCAGTAAACAAGCGCACCGCCTCCATAAAGGACCTGGCCGCCGGCAAGATCCTCGCCCTTCATGCCCGCGGTGACACCAAGAACCTGGTCGACCTATTCTTCCTGGTCCGGGAAGTGATGCGGCGCCCCTCCGTGGAGGGAAAGCCAGCCCTGGTCCCATCCCCGCCGGACACCGGTTCTCCTTCGACGGTCTGCTGGAACGGCGGGAAGTACGGAGCGAGAGAAGGACCCCGCCCATAGGGCGGGGTCCTTTGAAGATAATTCCGGCGGCGACTTACTCTTCCGGGGGCTTGCGCCCCGAGTACCATCAGCGCGGGAGGGCTTAACTGCCGTGTTCGGGATGGGAACG
>Ga0078972_1009769_pt1 | contig 18598 bp, 24 predicted proteins | sample YelNatPaOPGAMG01_FD_67568 | JGI IMG/M metagenome (GOLD analysis project Ga0078972, IMG submission 67568) | Hot spring thermophilic microbial communities from Obsidian Pool, Yellowstone National Park, USA - OP-RAMG-01 (SPADES assembly) (version 2) | ecosystem: Environmental > Aquatic > Thermal... | reverse complement strand
ATAAGGCAGGACATGGATGGTTACGTGTTCATCCTTACGGAGGAGGAAAAGTGGGGCTACCCCTTCGAGATGAAAGTGAGCAATTGCATAAGGGAGGGGAAGATATGACAAAGTGGGCTAGAGAAATGACCCCAATTATCAATATCATGGCAGAGGGGAATTTTTTTATTAATGAAATTCCCGAAAAATATAAATCCACTACTGTTCTACGGAATCCGTATTCAGTACCCCTTTCGAATTTTCTTATTAAGAAAATTCAGAAAATAAAAATAAGGGCTGTTCTGGAGGCCTCGGAAAAAAGCGAAAAAGAAGGGAAGGCATTAATTAATTTAATAATTAAATTAATAAAAGAATTCAACACTTCCCCTTCCCACTCCATTTTTCTGAACGGCGGGGGGTGTCTATGAGAAAAGTTGGAAGGCCAAGGAAGAAGTATATGCCCGGAGAAAGGCCCACAATCCTGAGCGTGGCGATACCAGAAGGGCTTTCAAATGCGATCCCCTCCTCCTCCAATATAAGCAGGGAGTTTACCCTCTTCCTTCAGCTCAGATACGGGGGGAAGGACAAGAATGAGGTGGACCTGGAATCCATAAGGAACAGGATAAAGGAACTCGAAAACGAGATTGCTGCTCTCAGGGCCCAGGAGGAATTAATCATAGAGAGGATGAGGGAGGAGGACGAGGCGAGGAAAGAGGTCATGTTCCAGCAGGAAGCTCTTGCCTTCTATCTCAGGAGGATATTCGAGGGATTGGCCAAGTCCTTCTACGAGGCAAAAAGCATTTACTACCCCAAGGAGGTCATTGCAGATCTTGAGAGAAACGTCGGTATAACGATGACCGAGGCAGCCTTCCACAGCGCAATACGTAATTACGATAAACTCCCGTCAGGGAACCAGCTATTGATTGAGCTTGGTGTTAAATTGCTTCCAGGGTGTCAGGGCAGGCCTTACTGGAAGGAAATCCTTGCGGATTACCAGAAATTTTTGTTTATGAAAAAGGAGGCCTCCCAATGACCCAACCGACCCTCTTATCCTTCAAATCCTCAAAAATAAAAACCCCTGACCCCCCACAAAACATTAGAGCCCTCTCCACTGAGCCCGATCCTAAGAAGGAACCTCGACCACATCCCATAATGTCAGATCCTGAATTTCAGAAGAGGTACCAAAGATTCCTGAAAAGGAATGGTCTGGAGTACGGCACGTCCGACCCAAAAAAGATTGCAATATGGCACCGTTTCTGGGACGTTGAATTGAAAAAGTGGCATGAGAAGATGGAAAGGAATCAAAAAGTGACCAATGAAGGAGGGGAGGCGGATGCAGTCTCAGACTGAAACAGCGCAATTTCCGCAGTCTAACAGATATGACCTTGAAAGGGTATTCTACGATACTAATTTTCTGCTGTCTATTGTTCAGCAAAATCTGAGGAGGGAGTACCCGAGGAGAGTCAGGAGGCTCATAAACATCATCAGATCTCAAATTGACGTAGATCTATCATCCAATGAAAGGCAAAAACTTGCTAGACGGATAATTTTTCAGTTGCAGAAGCTCGAGCTGGAAGGGAAGGCGGTCAGGGACCATAACGGGTGGAGGCTGAGATAGAGGGATGTCAACTATATTTAAACCTGTAAGTTATTGTCATAACGCATAGAACCCTGGGGAGTGTGAGGAGTTTATCTCTCCCCAGGGTTAGCTCTTCACACTTCTTAGGGCTTCGGGAAGTGTGTTCGAATGAACAGGAAATTTTTGACTGTGGCCGTTCTGGCCGTAATGATAACGTCAGGCATAGTTCTAGGACTGCAAGCCACGTCGTATCTGCAACATGGACCAGTGTTCGAGAATGTGTCAGCAAGCATATCTTCGTTTCTCGGAAGCAATCCTGTTACTACGGAAATGAACTTCACTTTCGGCAGAGTAGCATACACTAATGAGCCTCCACAGTTCATGTGGTCTTCAACTGCAGGATATCCTTCTGAATCCTTTGTAACCCAGACGGGTGAATGGGTCACGAACAACTCTGGATACCAGTTCATGATATTCAATTCCACAACATCAGCTCTTGCGCTTGAAACCTATTCCATTTCCGGGTACCTTGGACCCAACGTTTCGTACTTCTACAACGATCAGAGAGTCGGGTTCAACGGGTCTGCCACATCGTACATTTATCTAGGGGAAACTGCATTGACAGGGTTACCAGCAGCATCCGACGTTCTTGCCACCTCTGCAGGTCCTTCCCAGAATAATGTCTACCTGGAAATTTCGCCTTCATCCGGCAACTACACCGCTACGCTTTACTATTACGAGAGTGTCTTGGGCGGGAATGCAAAATACTATCAGAACCAGACATCAGTAGCCTTAACAGGAACGATGAACCCGCTGGAGTTATATGATATCACTTTCAACATAGTTCCTTCAACCGGTCTGGAAGTGACAATTGAAGACTACCAGGGGAACATAATAAACCAGACCATAGTCACAGGACTGACACTAAAGGGCAACATATCCAAGATTGCATACCTCCAGTATGGGATCACGGGATCCGGGCTGTTCGCAGGGGATTACGGGTACATAGTGGACCACAATACCTATCCTTCTCCCTCCGCGGTCATGGCAGGGGCGATGGCACCAGACCAGGGAATTGCGGCAGCCTTCGAGCAGCTTGATCCCGGAGTGGCAAACACCAGCCTCACTCAGGGCATGAACGAATCATCCGTGCTGAACGTTAACATGTCGGAATCAGCATTCTCAAACGTCACGCAGAGCGGGTCGAGCGCATCCGAGACTTCCAGCGAGCTTAACTCATCCCTCTTCCTGACCAACTCATCAACTGAAGCGACATCGGGGAATACCATCACCTCGATAAGAGCAACGAACGGATCTGAATATGAATCATCCACAGGGACCATCTACATCACAACATGGACTCCAAGCGCAATTCAGTCTGAGATCATCTCATTCCTGCAGAACTACATATCCGCAAGAACAGGCTATCCAGCCTCAGACATAACCATAGTTTCCTACCTTATAACGAACATAGGGTTCAACTACAATTTCTCCTCCCAGGCGATGACATCACTGCAGAACTACATCGATTCAATGGTCCCCGGAATGCTCCAGGCAAGCAATCTCAGCCTTGTTAACACAACCACGGGAGCGATAATGGCAGGTTCAGATGCGGGAGACTTCTACGACTTCTATATGGACATGCCTGTGGCCCCGATAATGACTTCCGAGGGAATTCTCAACCCTGTAACGGGCGTAACGTACTCAGATGTTGAGCTGGCTGGGTTCCCCGCCGGATCTTACATATCCGGAGGGTCGATAGTGGTGCCGGGCAACATCCAGTTCTACGGATTCACAGCTTCAGGGGTCCCGATCATGGGAGCAGGGTGGAATCCTTTCGCAGGGCTATCAGCAGCCGGAAAGGCTGTAATGAATTTCTTCCATTCAGCAGCAAGCACAGTACAGAACGCCCTTGTAAAACCAGTTTCAAACGGCATTTCTGCAATTATCAAGGCGACCGGAGGAAATATGAGGGGGGACATAAGTAAATTCGCAGGAGACGTATCCAGGGCAATCACCCATGTCGTTCCGGTATTGGGAGCAACCCTGACAAATGTGAAGAATGACATCGTGGGGAGCCTTCAGAAGGTGATAGGCCCGGTGGGATCAGCGCTTGCATCTATCAAGAATGGTGCAGTCGGTGCAATCCTCACTGGCGTCGGTGATATCAGGAATACGTTCTACCACATCGGAGCCGGAATCTCATCGGGTCTTAACACAGCGAAGGACGCGATAATAAACACACTCGGAAAGGTAAGGGCTGTTGGCGGGGCAATACTCAGCGGGATAACAACGAGCGTCAGGAACATAGGAGGAGCCCTTGCCAGCCTGGGCGGATCCATAGCTTCTCATGTGGCCAATGCAATACAGGACGGAAGAAAGGTGCTTGACTCAGTGGGAACGGACATCACTACAGGACTGAGCGGAGCATACAATGCAGTGAAGAATGCTTTCGGGGATATCGGTCATTCAATCACTTCCGTAACAGGAGCAATAGCCGGATCGATAAGCAATGCAGTGCATACAGTCTTTGGATTCTCATCCTCACTGGGCAAAGTTCTGCTATATGTGGTGGTCGGTGCAGGGATAGTCATTGTTGTACTGCTGACTCTATTCTTCGCAGGACACATAGGAGGTGGAAAATCAAGGGGAAGAAAGGGAAGGAAGGAGAGGAAGTGATATGGAGACAAGAGTGCGGGCGCACGACAGGAGGAACCCCCATGGTGGAATAGAGCACGTGAGGGAGCACGAGAGGAGGCTTCCCGGTACCTCCCCCTCTCCTGGCAGGGAAACTAATTTCGAGGACAGAGAGCAGGAGGAGAAGGAATTTGACGAAGGAGAAACGAAGGAGGGGGATGGCTTCTGAATAAGCCGGATACCTCCACAATTTTATTATTCTTTTTTATTTTCATTTTTCTTGTTGGAATAGAAGTAGTCATGGATGTGTTTTTTCTACCAGCTGATGAAGTTCTGGTACCTGGCGAGATAATCACCGATGCCCTTATATTCACTGTGATGGCGCTGTCCGCCCTGACTGGAAGTGGCAAAAGCGTGAAGGTGAGGGAATGAGCGAAAGTATCTGGCTCCTGCTGATATTCCTCCTGCTGCTTGCAGTAGAGGGAGCGTTCAACACTCTCGCAGGGCTGTGGTCCATATTCTGGGTCCCGCTTGAGCTTGTGTTCGATGCAATATTCTTTCTTTTCATAGTGGCCCTCATATCAATGGGCGGGGGAAAACACAGGGGTGAGAGGAGGGAATGAGCCTGACCGATAAATTCAGACCGAAAGAGCCCGAACCCCTCTATGGGGAGATGGTAGGAGGGCAGGTTGAGGTCCAGTTCTCGGGAAAGAAGAAATGGACATATTTCGGGTTTGCAGAGAAGACGACAGCTCAGTGGGACTACAAAGGGAAACATCATACCATTAATATATACAGGCTCATGGCAAAAAAGAACGAGAATGCAGTCACGCTGTGCTCCATCGATGCTGATCTTGTTACAGATTCAGAACCCATATCCTACGGTGAAACCAATAAGGGGATGAAGGGGAAAACCAGACTGATGGGCAGCTTGATGATCATCATCGATTTCCTCGTCATGTACTTCCTTTATCTCCTGGGCTCATCCGGATTCAGCATTTCCTATGACCCGCAGGCCATGGATATGTTCACGGTCCTGATAGCCGCGATCATAATGGCATTTGCAGTTCTAATTATGTACCTCTGGTATTCCTCCAAGGTAACCGTCTTCTCAATAGAAGTACAGCCGATGAGCAGCAAATATCAGGAAAATCTCGCCATTCCCCTGCCAGTGATATTGATAAACAATCAGAGGATCCCGCTGGAGGAATATCTATCAGAACTGTTGTCCGAACCTGTTGAAGAATTTCTGCACAGTCTGTCCGAATTTCTCCAAACATTTAATTCCTCAATAGTGGAGGACCTGGCTGCTGGAAAAGCGAGGCTGGAAGATGCATACGCTCACGAAAAATCAACAAGGGCAAGAGAGTCCAGCAGGCTTATTGATACAAGGTTCATGGAATACGACAGAACTGTTGTCTACCGTTCCTGGGTACCTGTATTTGTTTCCGTGATCGTATTGGTAGTAGGGTTTGTGATACTCTATTTCGTGTTTGGGTGATTGAAGGATGAATAAGCCACTGGTCATTTTTTCAATAATTCTTCTGTTCTTCTCCTCGTTCACTCTTTTCTCGGGTCAGGCGAATGCATCACCGCCTTCATCGGGGGATATCGCATTTGCAAACACGACTGTGTCATATACCGACTATGAAACTCATCAGTATACGTCTTCAACTCAAACGGTCACTGTAACCGGGTCGGCAGTCTCTTATTCAGAAAATATAAGTTTCAGCGCTCCAACTACAAACATCAGTAATAAATATGGAACGTATGTGGCTTATTACAACCTCACTGGATTATCTTTGAGTGTAACAAGTGGAAGCACGCTATCCATCTCGATCTGGGGGGTAGATGGTGAGACCTACCACGATTACAAAGATTATGCCGAGTTAGCTTATGTTAATGCTACATTTTTCATTGGCGGTAGCGGTCAGCTAGTAGCAAGCTACTATTATGGTGTAAGCTACACAGTATCAAGCGACAATTTTGAATTGAGTGGTTCAGCAACTTCGAGTTATTCTGGAACCTTGACAGAAATTTCAATCCGTGAGTGTGCCCCAGCCGATGGTGATGTTGGGTGGAGCGGCGCAAATGCCGGAGCAGTTTATTCCGAAACGGGTATTGGTACCGGAAGTACTACGACTACATTTTCTCATTCCGTTCCTATTACAATTATCTCCAATGAATATAATTTCAATGGTGCATCCGCTTCTTCATCATTTTCAAGTTTGATGTATAGTAATATGACGTCTTTTCAAATCGATTGGTCAGCTCAATACGCCACAACTGCGGTTTACGATTCTAACGACTACACATCATCACCGATAACTGGTATATCAGGTGTATATTCCATCACATTCGATGCAGGTATTGGTCTCGTATCTTTCTCTTCATATACCGTTTCTTACTATGTCGTACAAAATACCGCTTCTTCAACTCCTGAAACATATACTTATCCTACTGCAACTGACTCATACAGTATATCCCTGCTTCAATCCCATGTAGGTGAATTTTGGAACTCATCAACAATATCCTTCTCTTTTGCGCTGCCATCTAGCGCAAGTACGAGCTATTCAGCGTCCTATAAGATTTTGATATCGAACCTTACCATAGCACTACCATCTTCAACCTACATTTCTTTTGTTCTCTCGTCCCAGAACTTCACTTACTACTCTCTTGTTAAGTACAAAAATACCTATAACATTACAGCCTACAAGAACTTCACTACAGCACAAAGTGCTACCGTTGCTTTCACAACCTCCGAACTAATCAACGACAATCCTTCTTATTCCTATCTCTCATTACATTATTCAGGTCACGGTTCAACAGAAATTCTGGAGGTCAATGCTACTAATCCGTTCAATAATGAATCATTGCAGATTTCAAATCTGAACTGGGGAGATGGCTCTCCGACCTCTTCATCGTCAGTAGAGTATCCAGCAGGGACATACTATAATTTCTCATTTTCGCATCAGTATGGAACGACAGGGACTTATACGGTCACATTTCTCATAGTTAACGCAGTTAGCGCTTCATCTTCTTTATCTGTTTCAGAGAGCACATCAATAACGTTAACATTGACAATTTCCACAACCTCAAACGCTTTGCCAGTTAAGACGGATAGCTACATTTATTTCAATTATACACAGCTGAACCTCAACCTCCAGAATGTTTTCTTATACGTGAACAATATATTAGCGCTGGCACAGAACGTCAGCAGTAACACGAATTATGCTGGGAGCGTGCAGTACCAGGTTCCATACTATTTGACTCAGACAGCCACTTTTACCGCCGAGTGGGAATATTCAGGCGGAGGTATAAGCGGGAACGTGATTATGCAGTACGCCATTGCCAACTCGGTGCCGAGCGTTGGCAAATGGGTCATTTTGAATTATACCATCGGCACAGGGCTGACGGCCACCCGAGAGTCTGTCCCGTACTTCTATTCTCAGGTTATTTCCTATAATGTTTCTTGGTCTTATTTTGTCTGGCAGATCTCTCTGCCTGGAAATGCAGTGAATATTTCCGTTAAGGGTTCCACGCTGTGGAAGTCCCCTATAATTTCCGTGCCGGCAGACTTCAATGCTTCCACAGCAACTTTCCGGTTGCTTGAGAACATCTCCAATTTTCAGGTCGTTTGGTTAGCTCCAAACCCGGTTGGAAATGCATTGGTCGTCATTCAATATTACCCCGAAAGCGCGGTTTTCGGTCAATTCGGTATCAACATACCTTTTGGCGAATTTGAGACTTTCCTGAATGGAAAACAGATATACAGTCCGGTTCAACAGGTTAGTCTAGGAGAAAGCATCACAGTGAACACCACGACAACTTACGGCGTACTGATATCGAGCTACAAAACCACGGTAACTGTAGAGACTCAATTCCTGGAGATTCCCCTCCCAATCGTCCCCCTCACGGTTGAAAATTTAAACAGCAGCTACGTGATCGGAATGCAGGTTTCACAGAACGGAATCGTCCAAACAGCCCCGTACCTGATGCCTTTGCAGACACAAACATTCTACATCCCATCAGGCACATACAACTTTTCTTTCTCGTACCTCAATTTCAATTCCTATTCAGTGGTAAAATACTTCAACACTTCCATGACCGTCACAGGCGTATCCTATTTCATCATCTCTGGGGTCACCTTGACCAATATAAACGCGCACATCTCCCAGACCCAGAACAACATAACGAATCTCGTTGAAAATGTGAACATAAACCTCATCAATGGAAACAGCAAGGTCTATAATGAAACCCTCAGGATCAATGCTTCCATTTCAAACACCAACTCCTCCGTAATAAGGGAAATTTTGGATGAGAATGGCACCATCAACAACATATATTCCAGGGTCCAGAGTATTGATGCGGCGGTATACGCAATTCAGAACAACATCCTGAGTGACATCAACCAGACTTCTCTCAATATTACGACAAGAACAACTGTCATTAAAAACCTGGTCTCTCTTTCCCTCCAGGAGGAGAATTCAACCTTCTCGTATACCCTGAAGTTTGGAACTCCCTCCATTTCAGGCGAGACATATAGTTTTCCGGTGTTTGTCTCACTGTTCAACGGGCAGATGGCGAACATGAGCGTGACCCAGCAGGCATGGCAGAATCTTCGGCTCTACTACATATCTGGAAATGAGACCGTCTCCCTCCCGTTCTCAGTCTCGGATGTGAAACCGGGGTCATTCATCGTAAGCATCCAGAACATCACTCCCAGCATGGCGCAGCAGATATCTTCTAACGATGCAGTGATATCCGCACAGGGAGAGGTCAAAGAAGGGGCTCTGGTGAACCTCGCTGCAGGGATAATAGGATCGTCACAGATCACATATTCATCATCCAACCTGTGGACGGAAATATTCGGGGTTTCCCCTCCGAGACTGAACGATTCAGTATCGGGAATGCTTCATATCCTTTCATGGCTGGATGAGAGCTATGCCGGGAGGGCAATATATCTGATCGTGATACTCGCCGCTTTAGCGTATTACACCATCATGATTCAGAATAGCTTCGACAGGAGGAAGAAGAAATGACGGCGACAGTGAGCGACCTGATCTTTGCGCTGGTGATAGTTGCGTTCGGTTCCATAGTCCTTTTCTCTTTCATAGTGGTTGTACGGAGGTTTATCATCACCAACTTCTCCCCGAGGGAAACGGCCAGCCTGACGCTTGTCGCATTCTTTGCAGGTATAATCATGGAATCGTACCTTGCCGGGGATACCAATATGGAGGTATTTGCCTCAATAGTTGTTGTCATCCTCTCCGCATGGCTCATCTACAGGGCAGTGAAGAGAGGTGGGCAATGGGGCGATGCTAAAAGAGCGGCACAGGGAGGTGGTTTATGACGGAAGAGAAAGGCAAGCTCAGCGAGGAACTGAAGAACATAGCGGAGGAGGTGTCAGGATTCGTTTCGTCCAGGGTTCCGAAGGAGAGACCTTTCCCCCACGGCAGGCTGATTTCCGTTTCGCGGTTCTACGGAGACAAGCAGGAGACGGTAATACAGATCTCCACCAACGGGTGGATCTTGATTTCATCTCTCATAATCATAGGAGGTGCGGCTATTGCCTATTTCATATTTTTCTGAAATCCTGATTCTTTCGTTTCTGCTGAGCAGCTTCATGCTGCTGTTCAGACCGAACATGATATCAATAATTATCGGAGGTTCTGCCGTCTCCTTTTTTGCCATCATCATCGAATCATACATGCAGGTTATAACCTCAGGCATATTCGTTCTGATTATAATATCGCCTGTGACGGAGGAGATACTAAAGTTTCTGGGGACAGTGTTCGGGAAATCGGTGCGGAATGCGATTGGTGTCGGACTGGGATTTGCAGTAGTTGAGAATGCATTCTACATCATGCTAATACTCTCCACATATTCACTCCAGGCAGCCTTCTGGTACCTGATTGCCCGGTCCATCGGAGACCCGCTGCTCCATTCTTCTTCCTCGTGCATATCAATCAAATCCTGGGAAGGGAGGAGACTTGCACTCCCTGCGGCTATAGGTCTCCATTTTTCATATAATCTTTGGGCAGTGATGCTTTCATCATCCCCTCCGCTATTCAAGTTTGAACCTATTGTCATTATCCTCCTTTTCTCCCTGTTAATGCAGAGATCTGGGAAGCTGGGAGATATAAGATTGAGGTGGAAGGTTCACCCGTCAGTGGGAGGAGGGATGAAATGAATTTCAAGGAAAGGGTGAGGAGGGAAAAGCAGATGGAGGATGAGATGAGGATGAGATTCATTTTTGAGCTCAGGAGGATGGTATCACGACGCACCCAATAAGGCCGTACGAGGATCCGAGCGAGGTCCGCATAGGGTGGCTCGAGAGCCATGCAAGGTCCATATCGATGGACATTGTGAAAATGACCGGATTCTTTTCCCTTCACGAGGGGGACAGAGTATTCGATGGGAACGAGGTAAAACCGCTGAGCGAGGTCAAGCAGCTCGTCTTCTATCCGCCCAGGGACAAGCGGGAGAGGCAGTACTTCTATTTCCTCCTTGACAAACTGCATTTCATAAAGACGCACAATGACATGATCGAGAGGCAGATATCAAAACTCGAAAATTTGAAGAGGGAAATAGAACAGAGGGAGAATTTAACGGAAGCAGAGAAAAACATGAGGACACTGTGGATCAGAAACAGCATAAAATCATGGCAGCAGAAGCGGCTTGAGAACGACAATTACATAGGAATATACTCCGCATTCAACTCGCTTCTGGAAAGGTTGATATCGAACACAGTGGAAACGGTCATCAATGAGCACAGATCCTTCCGCCAGGAGACAACTGAGCGGATAGCTGAGAGAATAACGAGGCTGGAGCAGGATTAGTATGCCTGACAAGTTCACGGGTTTTGCGGCGGACGCATATCTGATGCAACAATTGCAGCAGGCAGAGGAGGAGATAGCGATGAAGCACAACCCGAACGTTACCGTTTACTCCTATCCCCTCTTGGAGAACCTGTTTCAGAACGTGGTAACATTCGCCCTGACCCTGGACGACGAGAATCAGTGGAAGAGAACACTGCTGCAGAAGACGGAAAAATACATGAAAAATCCGTCATTCGTAACCTCATACAGTCAGGCCAAGGATGTATTCTACGCAATTTACGAATTTCTGAACGGGATAGGCCTCTTCTCCCACAGGGAGAAACCGCAGGACAAGATAGAATGGTCCTGGGACGAAGTGAGGCAGACTGACAGGAGGGTAGGATGACCGGCCTCACAGAAGATGAGAAAGAGAGCATCTCATCGGAGCTTCAAAGGGATGGAATGACAAGGCAGAGGGCCGACTCATGGGCCTCTTCCTTTGCCGATTGGTATGAGGGCTATATCAATAACCAGATGAGCGTTGAACCCAGGAAGTATGCGGAATACTGGATAGACTCAATACTTTTTCCAGCGGGATACGGGACCACTGTATTTGGGAGGCAGGGAATGGGAAAGACAAACCTCGCCGTATTTGCTATGGAATCCGGGCTGATATTACATAAAAAATGGGTCTTTCTCCAAAATATCCCGTTTCCCTCCGTGGTCAAAAGGTTGATGAGGGACAGGTTCGTTGAGATACGGTCAGCAAGAGAAATGATGGTGAAAATCATAGATATCATCCGCGAAGGAATGATACCTGTGCTCTGCCTGGATGAATTTGATTCCGTTTTCAATTCCCTCAACGTGAATTCAAAGGCAGGAAAGTCATGGCAGGCCTTCACCTGGAGGCAGAGACACTTTTCTGTCCGGGGTCCCCTCATGCTTTACCATGCAGTGAAATCTATCCCTCCTGCCGTCCGAAATAAACAGATCGGTGGAGAAATACTGTGGATAAAACCCTGGGAAGAGGAGAGGTATCTTTCAAACCCCGATCTCCCCTATTATATGAGGATAAGAAAAGCAAACATCCCGTACCTCACGCATGGTTCCGTTGGTTTTGAAATTGACCTGGATTTTGCTTCGCTGCTCAACAGAGTTTCAGGATCCCAGGAAGAGGTCCTGGACCAGATTGAAGATATAATGAAGGAACTTGAGGAAGAGAAAGAAACAAAGAAGGAAGAGAAAAGGGGGATTGAACTTACCTGCGACTTGTGCGGTTACAAATGGAACTACAAAGGAAAGAGAGCTATTGCTAGGTGCCCGAACTGTGACCACATGATTAATCTGAAGTCACCGAGAAATCAGTAACTTGCTGCTGCTGCGACTGAGGCATGGGTGTGTCTTTTTTTCTTTTTTTAAGTTTGAAAGGAGAAAATGGAAATAGTACTAAAATTCAAAATATTTTGAATGAACAAGATCAGTCAAAAAGTCAAATTTTTTTATTCGGGCGTTCTAAAGAAGTATACGAAGTGATAATATGTTTCGGAATAGCTCTAAAGCTTTGAAAAACCCGTGATCTTTAAAATCTATCATCTAGGGTTCGACTTAAAACAGTCTTCTGATAATTCTGTTGCTTCTCCCAAATCAACCTTGCTCCACTCCTTGCATTTTTTATAGATCTCATCCTCTTCAACTCTAGTCGTATTGGACTCTATGCAACAAATTAGCTTGTCCCACCATCTTGGATAGTTACCATTCTCTCCTTCGGGGTCTTTTCTATTTTTAGAATACATAAAAGAAAGTCTACAGGGCAATAATAGAACTTCCTCCTCTTTCTCTCCTTCAATGTTTCTGCAGCATTTGTATTTAAAACGATTTGTGCCCCTTAACAGTCTACCAATAATTGCGAGACGGTCCCTGAAATCCTTATGAATGACGTACCCCATATTCCAAATCTGACCTATGACTGCCAATGAGATCATAAAAAGCGACGCAGTGTAAAAATATAAAAACCAGTTCTTCAATAGCAAGATTGCAAATATAAGGGAGGATACGAGAAAGATGCCTGCCACCATGGACATAATTGCGCTATCGTACCTAACATTGGAGCTTCTCCTGTAATCCTCAGAAAGGGTCAGCCAGTAAACCGCATTCTTCATCTTTAGATCATCGTGTTCCTTTGTCCAGGCAAGCATATTAAGGAATGCCTGTATATCAGCCTCTCTAGAACTGTAGAGAAGATGGGTCCTTATAGAAAAATAAGTGGAGAAGGCAATAGCATCAACAGATAGTGAAACGCCTACGATGTATATTCCATTCTTCCAAACTAGCAACTGGAAGGTGGTGCAAAAAATAAAGGTTGAAAAAAGGATGAAAGCGGCCAAGATAATAACTATCCATTTAATTCCAGGACATATGGACTCTCTGAGATTTTTAATTTCCTCCCCGTCTTTGTGATGAGTACACAAGTAATGTTTTTTCTCTTTGATATGAGTATACAAATAATGTATTTTCTCTCTGATTGATTTCCTTTCATCGCCCTGATAAGCCATCAGAATGAGTACATTTTCAAAGTTAAAAGTATATCCATTTTAAATAAAAAATTTCTAACATTGAATGATTTGTCAAAATTAACATTTTGTCAACCCTTTTATTCTTCATTTAAATACTCTGACAGCAGTTGCTATTGGATCCACCATGCCTGGTAACATAACTATATTTAAACCATTAAGAAATGACAACCTAACATGTCAATGATCCCGGTTCCAAGGAACATGAAAATTCAATCCATGAGTCCGCAGATGAAAATCGAGTTTTTCACGGACGAAGAGATTGAAGGGATGAAAAATTATATTCAGATGCAATTTAAAAATAGTAATAAACGTTCTGAAATTCACAGACGATATTTTGCCCTTGTCATTACTCTCCTCCGCACTGGATGCAGAATAGACGAGGTCCTTCAACTGAAGGCAAGGGATTTCTCCCTTGAGAGCAATACCGTCAGATTGAAAACACTGAAAAGAAGAGGGGAGGCATTCAGGGTCATCCCCATGCACCCAGAACTGAGATCTGCAATCCTTGAGTATTTCCTGAATTCACATATAGACCCAAGGTCTGATGAGAATGTATTCAAGATGACCAGGCAGGGTGTTGATAAGTATTTTAAATAGATGCAGTCCTCTTTGAATTTCAGAATCCATGCACATAAGTTCAGCCATACGTTCGCTGTGAAAGCAATAATGTCTGGTGTTCCCCTTAATGTTCTCCAGAAATGGTTGGGGCATGCAAGCGTTTTCACAACGAGTATTTACACGGAAATAACTGGAATCGACACGAGGGGCTTTATGGAACAGGTAAAATAGGTGCTATTTTGAGAGATCGTACTATCGAGCTAGTAGGTGTGTTCATTTTGCTAAATATGCGCTCCTTGGAATAACAATATTTTATGAGGAGGGGTTAAAAATGATGGCATATATCTGTTTTTTTACTAAATCAAATGGAATCTCATCATCCTCAAATTCCAGAAAAATTATATCATCACCTCCCATCAATTTTAAGGCCCCTTGAAACATACTACTACTTCCCTGCTTCTCGCGAAAACCTTGCTCCATTAAAATCAATGTTTTTTCCTTCTTGCCGTAGAAACTATTGTCAATACAATTTTGTAATTCCATTATAGGTCCTGGAGATTTCCCTTCTTTAACGAAAAGAAAGATAAGGATATCCGATGATTGCATTTTACTTAAACTGTTTAACACAACTTTCTCATCATCTCCTAGGCGGCTATTTTTGGCTGGAAATTCAAAATCTTCGACCAGACTTGTATTCGTGAAGCCTTCAGATATTAAATATTGCTTAAGCCGGTCTAATTTGCGTTTTGCTTTTGGCGGGTAATAGGAGCCCAGAATTAGTATTTTAGTGTTGGCTAACAATAATTTTTTAAAATTTGGCTTCATCCTTTTTTCCTGTTTCATATTTAAGGTCGTAAAATACTTATTGGTGTTACTGATTACACTTAAGTGAAAATAATTCATCAAGGAGATGAAAGATAATGATAAATAATAAAATAAAACAGATGGCTGATAAACTCATACCAGAAGATTTAAGATCTATTCTGCTGTCCGTCGACTCGGACGTAAAATGGGCCATTTTATCTGATCTATCGGAGGGCGATAAATCCTTTACTGAACTGAAAAAAGACTTGGAGATAGATAATAAATCATTGAGTTATAATCTTTATAAACTCTTGGAGAACGGGGTTATAACTCATTATTATAAACACGAATTCTTCAAACCGGATTTTTCTTTCTATCGGCTGACAAATATAGGTAAAGGTATAATAAAAAGCATCGATTACATATTTTACGTTCCAGGAGACGAAACTCAGCTAGAGACACTTGTTGCCACTGACGGAAGCTTAAAACCTGCCGAGCCAGAATCAGGAGAGTTAGTATTAATGAATATAAAGCCATATACTGAAGTTCCTTCATTTTCTTTAACTGCGGATAAAAGAAATAAAATTAGATTAGCAAAGATTAATGCTAACACAGCTGATATGACTTCAAAACCTTCGTCCCAATTAGAGCTTCCTCCAATTGGGAGCAATCTAGGTATTAAATAGGGAGGGGTAAAACATGAAATTGAGCAAAGAACAGAAAAATCGTCTCAGCGATGAATTACAATTTATTTCAGAAAACATTAACAAAAATTTAGACAACAAAAACTTAGTAGCTTTTTACTTCAGTGCGGTTTATGGGGCATTCGATAGAATAATGAGGGAAAATTATGATGATGATATTCTATTTGCAGAAGAAGTAATGAGACTTGGATATGGAAATATAAGCGCTGGAACAGGAGGACTCGACTCACTACTTATCAACGAAAAGCGCAAAGAAATCTATTCGAAGATAGTGCTTAACCTTAATAGCATAGCTGAAGGTATCAGAAAGGAAGAAGATATCTATCCATATTTGAGGAACATAAGTGTCCTGACGTTTGCTCTGACCGGAGCAGGCATTTACCTTCTAGAAATGGGTTTACTCAAGCTTCCGTGACATATAGTTACGGAGCTTTTAGGTGAGTTATCTGATAGTCTTGTCATTTTATTTTGTCTTAAGCAATTTAAGAATTTAATGCCATATTGAATAGGAGAAAGAGTATCTGAGCCTTCCACAAACGATCAAGCTCCTTTTGGGGTAAAAATAGAAATAGCTATCAATCGAATAAATTTTGAATACCGACGTACAAAGGGAAAAATCTCCTAGGGTCTCTAACAAATGGGTATGCAGAAACCGGACGGTTTTAACACACCCCCTTTCCCGTTTCCTTAGTATAATTCTTAGTTATCAGGGGAAAATAAATTTATTTTCTCATTATTATACAGACAGCTAATGAAAGAAAAATCCTGAAAATTGATGAAACACGGATATATATTTCATATACTAGGCGTTTAAGCAATATTTTCGATCTCTTAGATCGCTCGAACCGTTCATGAAATAGATGGATATGGAAAACAATAGAAAAAGAGAAATCCTTAAATAATACCATTGAATATCTATATGGTGGCATCAGATGATGGCTGGAAAAATAGAAAAAGAACTGGAGGAATTCCTTGGAGTTGGAGCGGAAGAATTGAGGGAAGGAATCATCAACGAGGCGGTCTGGCTCAGGAAGGATCATTCGAAAATGGTAGTCTTGCGGATCTTCCCTGACGGTACTTATGACCTAGGCATCGGCCAGGAGGGCAGCTATGATGGATATGATAACGGGGAAAGGCTCTGGGTATCTTTCTCTCTGATCGAGCCATGGGACCTCCCTGACTATGAATCCATCACTCAAAACGACGACGGGAGCTACACAGATCCAGATACCGGGGATGAGTACAAGGATGATGACGAGCTTCTGGAGGCAGTCCGGACCAGCGTTGCCTCAGGGTTCTACCATGAGTTTGAGGAGGAATGGGAAGGCTTCCTCTTCGCCTTCCAAGAATGGAGAAAATTCCTTATGGATTCAAGACATTTCAGCATCAGGGAGTCTTAGGACAGCACATCCTCAGGATTCGCATGGAATATTCGATAGCCCTCTCCCCCAGGGAATCTCTCACCCTCCTAAATATGCGCCTTGACCCCCTTCTGACAGGAAGGATAGACGCGCACCCTTCTGGAGTGAAGGAAATAGTTGGTTCCATGATCCTATTTGCGGATTATTATTTCAGGAATGAGTTCGGCCAGGAGGAGATAAACCCGGAAGGGAGGGCAGAAGGGAAGAACCTTCTCGAGGGCCTTCTCCCTCATTACAGACCCTCAGGGTATTCATACCTTCAGGGAACTTTGACAGCCTCACTGAGGGGGAAATTACTGCCGATCTTCCGGAGGATATCAGTTGTTCCGCCTGAAAAGTTCGAGGATCTGTCCACGGGCAGGATAATCAAGCAGCTGATCCGCGTGTACGTTTCCGATATCAGTCTTCAATGGACTTTCAGGAGGATGATGTTTCTGGGCTCCCTGTACGGTCTGGAACCTGACGAAACAGCTTCCCTCCTGGATGGAGAACCTGTGGATCAAGGAGTATTCGACAAATTCAGCCGGAGCCTCATGGATGATTATCCCGCCTTGATGAGTCTTCTCGGTCGAGGAGGGGGCAGTCAATCAGGTTCTGGGGGTGAATTTCTGATTAATCTTGCCATAGAGAGATACGAAGTTCTTTCGTTGATGGTGTCGCTCAACTCAATGGCTCCATTTCTCACTCTCTTTCAAGTCTCTATGATTCTTCGTGACAGGAATGAAGAATTCATTTCTCTGGCGAGGAAAGCATTAGTGAAGGATCTGGAAAGGTTGAAGGAAGCATTGGGAACATATGGGAGATACTTATAGGTTCGCTCTTCAACGAATGTCACAACCTATTCTTCCATTAATAACTTCATCAAGGATATTTATCGTTTCATGGCCCTCTCATGAATGAAGTTTATTCTTACCAAGTCTGGTAAAATATTGGAGTTATTAGAAATCCTCAGTCATAATTCGTAACACTATGGATGATAGGGGCTTTATTGCTCGTATTTTTTAAGAATAAATTAACCTAAACCCTAAAAATAAATAAAATTATTTTAAGTTTTCATACGAGAAAAACATCGAGCTTTTAGTCAATTTTTCCTTCCTAACTGAGAGTGATATAATTATACCTATTATTGCCCATATGAAAACTATGACGGTGCCGTAACTTACGGGGAACGTGATGGGAACGATAGAAAAATATAGTATTACAGCAAAAAATATGGAGGCTGCAGCGGGTATAATAATGTGCTTAAGGAGATTAAGTTCTCTGATTTTATTGTAGTAAACGCCCAGAGATATATTAGTCAGTATATGATAAATGAAATAAGCGACCGTCACTCCGGTAACTTCAATCAGGAAGGTATTCAAGGGTCCAATAAGATAGCCAACTGGAATTGCCAGCAATACAGCTATAATAATGTTAAGGTAAATTACATAGTGAGGACTCTTATATTTCTGATGGACCTTGGCCAGTCTAGCAGGAAGCAATATACCGTCTCTTGAAATTGCATAAGTTATTCTTATTCCTG